>ENA-ORCW01000280-ORCW01000280.1-marine-metagenome-genome-assembly--contig:-NODE-280-length-43489-cov-4.376463_pt1 | contig 43489 bp, 39 predicted proteins | sample MGYA00237784_ERZ508517 | MGnify/ENA primary metagenome ERZ508517 (study PRJEB26187, sample SAMN06268979) | marine metagenome | isolation source: Tt ae E1 feedstock associated aerobic enrichment on...
GGTGATGGTGTCGGACCCGACGGACGGCAAGATGGCGCACCTCGACGGCCTCAACCTCAGCCGCGCCTGGACCTTGCACAGCATTGCGCCCAGCCTCGGCAATCCCCGCGCCGATAAGTTGCGGGCCCTCGCGGACGAGCACTTCGCCGCTTCGCTGGAAGCAATCGACGGCGACTACATGGGCTCGCACTGGCTGGCGAGCTTTGCGGTCTGGCTGCTGAGCGGTCGAGGGATCGATTGGGGCTGACACGGGGATCGGAAGCTGGTAAGAGACGCGGGCACAGAACGGATTCTGCGCGCCAACACCGAGAACTACGGACGGAAACTGCCATGGGCGTCCCGGTATCACAGATGTGGACCGTCGCGAAGTACGTACTGACCCAGAAACTTCGCGGTCGGAAGCGATACCCCCTCGTGCTGATGCTCGAGCCTCTGTTTCGCTGCAATCTGGCGTGTGCCGGCTGTGGCAAGATCCAGCATCCCACGGAGATCCTGCGGAAAAACCTCTCCGCCGAGGACTGCTTTCGGGCGGTGGAGGAGTGTGGTGCCCCGATCGTGTCGATACCGGGGGGCGAGCCACTGCTGCACCCCCAGATCCACGAGATCGTCGACGGACTCATCGAGCGTCGCAAATACATCTATCTGTGCACAAACGCGCTGCTGCTGGAGAAGCACCTGGACCGGTTCACGCCGTCGAAGTACCTCTCCTTCTCGGTCCACCTGGATGGCGACCGCGAAGAGCACGATGCGGCCGTCTGCCGGAACGGCGTCTACGACATCGCCATGCGGGCGATTCGGGAGGCGGTCTCGCGGGGATTCCGGGTGACGACGAACACGACGTTGTTCAATACGGCTGACCCGGCCCGGATGCAGCCGCTCTTCGATGAGTTGATGGACATTGGCGTGGAAGGGATGATGGTCTCGCCCGGCTACCCGTACGAGAAGGCGCCGGACCAGGAACACTTTCTGCACAGTCGTGAGACGGTGAACCTGTTCCGCCGTCTGCTGGCCCGTCCGAAACGACGCTGGGCCTTCAATCAGTCGCCGTTGTTCCTGGAATTCCTGCGCGGGAACTACGAGCTGGAGTGCACCCCGTGGGGGAATCCGACGTACAACATCTTCGGCTGGCAGAAACCCTGCTACCTGATCGAGGAAGGGTACGTCGATTCATTTGCGGAACTGATGGAGTCCACCAGCTGGGACTCCTACGGCAAGGCGAGCGGCAATCCCAAGTGCACCGACTGCATGGTGCACTGCGGCTACGAGCCAACCGCGGTCGATGCGACGTTCGGGTCACTGAAGGGCCTGCTGACCGCGGCCCGGGTGACACTGCGGGGGCTGTCCCCCTTGTCCGACCCGGAGCCGGCGGCCCCCTCACCCCGCCCCGAACCGGTTCCCGAACTGGTGACACTCCAGCCACTGCCGCAGGAAACGTCCGCTGCCTGAATCTGCCTCCATGCTCTGGTTCCTCGCTGCCTGCTGTGTGCCGTCGTTCCTGCTGTCATTCTTTGGAACTGCGGCGCTTCGGCGGCTGGCACCAAAGTGGGGGCTGATCGATCAGCCGGCAGCGCGGAAGGTGCATGTGACGCCGACGCCGCTGGGGGGCGGACTGGCGATCTACGTCTCGTTCCTGGTGACGATTGCGGTCGCTCAGGGCGTGGCGTGGCTGATTCTTGCCACGGATATCCGTCTGCCGGGGCTGCCGGCCGAACTGCAGGTCCATCTGCCCGGCGTGCTGTATCGATCGCAGCAGGTCTGGGCGATCATTGCGGCCGGCGCGCTGCTGGCGGTGATGGGGCTGATCGACGACTTCAAGGGGCTTCCCTGGCAGCCGCGTCTGGCGGTTCAGCTGGGGATCGCCGTCGCTCTGGTCTCCGGCGGTGTTCGGGCAACCGTGTTTGTGGACGCACCATGGATCGGAGCGGTGATTACGGTCGGCTGGATCGTGGTCCTGATCAATGCGTTCAATTTTCTTGACAATATGGACGCGCTGTCGTCCGGGATCGCCCTGATTGCGTCGCTGCTGTTCGCGACGGTAATGCTGACCTGTGTGGCCGAGCCCCGGTGGCTGGTGGCGGGGGCATTGCTGGTGCTGGCCGGGTCTCTGGGCGGTTTTCTGTGTCACAATCGTCCGCCGGCGACGATCTTCATGGGGGATTCGGGAAGCACCTTCATCGGTCTGGTGCTGGCGACGATGACCGTACTGGGGACGTTCTATGACGAGTCCGTTGCCGGGCAGCATGTGATGTTGGCGCCGCTGTTCATCCTCGCAGTCCCACTGTATGATTTTACATCTGTGATGATCATTCGGATCGCGGAAGGCCGCAGTCCGTTTCATCCGGACAAATCACATTTTTCACACCGGCTTGTCGAACTTGGCCTGAGCCGTCCCTATGCTGTTCTGACGGTCCACCTGGCGACACTGACCACCGGACTGGGCGCTCTGCTCCTGTATCGTGCCGCAGGTTGGACAGAAGCGATGATCCTCGTCGCGCAACTCTTGTGCGTGTTGACGATAGTTGCCATCTTGGAGACTGTGGGCCGGCGACGGAACGGGACGGACCCTGACAGCACCGGATAGGCACCGAAACATCCAGCCGCCAGGCAGCTGAGAGTCCGCAAGTCGTGAACCGAGACCGTCAGAGTACACGGCGCGGCAGCGGTGCCCGTCGCACGTCCGACGCAAACTCGTCCTCTGGGACCTTTGCCGGGGCCCCCTGGTGGGCGGTTCCGGCCGGCGGGCTGTTTCTGGCCCGTTATCTTGTTCCGGCCGAAGCGAGTGATCTGGGCGAAACACTCTGGATTGCCCAGTTGTGGTTGATCCTGGGAACGATTGCTGCCTGGACCGCCTGGAGGACGCGCGAATTCCGGGTGGACCGCTTTGGCACCCTCGACGTCGTCGTCTGGATCCTTGTGGCCGGCCATGTCTTCTCCGCGCTGGCGGTGCTGCTGGGCGAAGGGCATCAGCGGGCGGCGCTGAACATGTTCTGGGAGTGGGTGGCGGTCGGCGTGTCGTTCACGATGATTCGCCAGGTCACCTGCACGATGGTCGACTACCGGAAGTGGACGTCGACGATCGTTCTGGCCGGGATTGTCCTCAGCGGTCTGGGGATCTGGCAGCACTTCGTCTGGTATCCCGGGCAGGTCAGTCTGCTGCACGAGCTCGAACAGCTCGAGCAGGAGTTTCAGTCGGAAGCACCGCCGGTCGGAACGCTCAAACAGGAACGTCTGAAAGAACTGAGAGCACAGTTCGGGATGATGTCGGGCGATCTGAGCGGCAGTCAGTGGCTCGCGTTGCGTCAGCGGCTCGAGTCGAGCAATGAGGCCATCGGCCGGTTCGCACTGGCCAATACCTTTGGAGGACTGCTCGGCGCCGCACTGATACTGGCCATCGGTGCGGCCATGCGCGGCTGGCGTCATCCCTCTGCGCCCCGATGGATGGGGCTGATGTACGCGCCGGTCATTGCCGTCATCGCATTCGGGTTGATCCTCACCAAGAGCCGAACCGCCTGGGTCGGTACATCGATCGGGGCTGTGCTTCTGGTCATTGCACAGCTGAGGGTCTCAGGCATCCGTCGGGCCGGGCATCTGCTGACCGTGGGATACGTTCTGTTTCTGATTCTCGTGGTCGCGACCGGAGCGGCACTGACCAGTCTCGATGTCGAGGTGATTTCGGAAGCCCCCAAGTCGCTGCAGTACCGCTGGGAGTACTGGTCGTCCACTCTGCGGATGATTCGCGACAACGTGGTTCTTGGCGTCGGTCCGGGCAACTTCCGTCAGCACTATGTCCGCTACAAGCTGCCGGGGGCCAGCGAGGAAGTGACGGACCCGCACAACCTCATCCTCGATGTCTGGGCCAACGGTGGGCTGGTCGGGCTGGTGGGACTGGTCGGAGTTGCTCTGTTCGCAGGCCGCCGATTGCTGGAGGCCCTGCAGACGGCCGAAATCCAGACGTCGGGCTCCGCGAAGTCGTCCGACCGCAAGAAGAAAGAGACGGGCTGGCTGCTGGGAGTCGGCACCATCGGATTTGTTGCCGTCGGTGCATACCAGTTTGTGTTCGAGGCGCACGTGGATGGCCAGCTGGCAATCCTGTTTGCCGCCTGGGTTGTTTCCGCACTGGCGCTGAACATGGTTCCGATTGGCGGGGGGGCCCTGACGGCCCATGCGGCCGGAACCGCAGTCGCCATTCATCTGCTGGGGGCGGGCGGGATCGGCATGCCGGCGATCAGCCAGATGTTGCTGCTGCTCTGGCTGGCCGGTCCCGATCCGGTGCCCAAAACGACCAAGGATGCGCGGGAGCAGGCCCGGATTCTGGCCCCACAGGCCCTGACGGCCATGGTGGCGCTGCTGTTTGTCTCGGTGGCGTGTCTGCTGACCGCAACCTGGCCGAACCTGATGCGGCGGCTTCTCGAGCAGGGAGCGGAAGGGACTGTGGTGCAGGGGGGCGATGTGTCCCTGGCCGAGCGGGATCTGCACCTGGCCGCCGATATCGATCCGCTCGATCCGGGCCCGTGGTGGCGTCTGGCACAGATTCAGCACCAGCGATGGGAACGCAGTGCCTACACGCGGCCGGAACTGTGGGAGAAAGCGGTCGCGTACCAGCGTGAGGCCATTGTGCGTGACCCGATCGCGCCGGCCCTGCGGAATACGTTGGGGGTGTGGTATCTCGACTGCTATCAGCACACCGGCGATCGCGAGGACGTGCTCAATGCGGTCGAAGAGCTGCACGCCGTGACCGCGTTGTATCCCAATCACGCCCGGTACCAGGCGACACTGGCCCGGGCGCTGCACCTGGCCGGCAAGACGGAGGAAGCGGTCGCGGCTGCCCGTCGCGCGCTCGTGCTGGATCAGCTGAATCTCGAGCGGGGCCACATTGACAAACTGATCGAAGACGAGGACCGGGAAGAACTGGAAGCACTCTCGGAATCGCCGATTGCCACGCCGCCAGACGACCTCCCCTTGCCGGATCCTGCCGAAGCACCGGACGTCCCGCCGGCTCCGCCGCTACCCGAGCCGGATGTGATCGGCGGGGGCCGCTGAGGGACGTCAGCTCCCCGGGGACTGGTGTCCGGGCGGTTCGACGAATCGGCCACTACCCACGGTGCCGTTCTGCCGGATACAATCGGGGAGCGTCTGCTCATCGGCACCGTGCCGCGGCGCGGGACATCCGACTGGTGACCATGCAGCGATGCATTCGCATGCAGGGGGACGCCGATCGGCCAGCCACGGTGTGATGGCGATTGACCGTCAACTGCAATGTCATAAAATAAATAGCTTCTTGGACTTCTGCTTGTGTGTCAGGGGAACGTGATGAAGTCAGGACTCCGTTCGTCGATTCAGGGGGGGACGTTGTTGGCGCTCCTGATGTTGGGAGTGTTCGCGATTTCCGGGTGCAACGATCCGGTGAGCGTGTCCGATTCGGCAGCGGCCGAAGACGGCAAGCCGGAGGTCCCTTCGGACTTTCCGTTCGAAATTCCCGAGGAAGGACCGTTCGCCAAGGTGGAAGTCGACGTGCTCGAGCACGACTTCGACCGCATGCTCCTTGGTGAGACCGGCAGCTTCGTATTCAAGTTCAAGAATGTCGGCGAGGCCCCGATGAAGCTTGCCAAGGGGCGCACTCAGTGCAAGTGCACCCTGAGCGATCTGGCTCGCGAAGAGGTGCCGCCTGGCGAGGTCGGAGAGGTCGAACTCAAGTGGACGCCGGTCGCGCCCGCAACCGAGTTCACCAAGCAGGCGCAGATTCTGACGAATGACCCCGATCAGCCGGTTGTCACTCTGACGATCACCGGTGGCGTCTACGAACGGATCGCGGTCGATCCGGGCCGGACCTGGACGCTTGGCGTGATTCCCGAGAACGACACGGCCCGCTTCGACGGTCTGATCTATTCGCAGCTCGACGAGGAGATGGAGATCGAGTCGGTCGAGACGTCCACCGATGCGCTGACGATTACGTATGAGAAGCTGTCCGGCGAGCAGCTCGAGCAGGTCAACGGTTTGTCGGGTTACCGGATCTTCGGCGAACTCGAACCGCGGGTTTCGATCGGACGCTTCACCGAGTCGTTCACGATCGCGACGAATCTCGAAGACGTGGAACCGATCAATCTGTCCGTCACGGGAAACCGGATCGGCCCGTTCAGCATCGTCGGTCCCAACTGGTATGCCGGCCAGACGCTCATTGATCTCGGCAAGTCGGCGGCGGACAAGGGGAAAACGTCGAAGCTGTCGATCTTCATCAGTCCGTTCGGCGAAACGCTGAAGTTTTTTGACGTCGAGGCGGATCCGGAGTTCCTGAAGGTCTCCCTGAACAAGGACGAGAACTTTGAGTCGGAGTCGCGTGAGCGGTACATCCTCGAGATCGAAGTGCCGCCCGGATCTCCGACCGGAGACTGGCGGGTTCCGGATACCGGAACGATCCGCGTGAAGTCGAATCATCCCGAAGTTCCATCGTTCGAATTCAACGTGGAACTGTCGCTGGAGTAGGGCCGTCCGTCACCCGGACACGCGATGATTCCGCGCAGCGACCGGCTCACTCCCGAGCGCCGACTGCGATGTCACCGCCAGTTTTCGGGGCACGTCCATACGCATGAGGCGGTCGCGGCGTGTTGCTGTCATGCCGCAGACGCGAAAGGAGTCACGAGATGATGAACAACGGGACTCCCCGTACGGGGAATGCGGTCATTGCGATCGTCCTGCTGCTGGCTGCAGTGGGACTTGTCGTCGTCGGCTATCTCGTGTTCGGTTCGAGCGCAACGACGGTCACCCGTCCGGTCGGGCCCGCCGGGGCAGGCACGGCGTCTGCACCCGAGCCCGAGCCGCTGCTTGAAGACTGGCAGGATCCGGCGGCCGTCATCGTGCTGACCGGCGAACAGCATGGCTATATCGAGCCATGCGGCTGTTCCGAGAACCAGTCAGGTGGCTTGGCGCGGCGGGCGGATCTGGTCCGACAGATTCGTGAAGAACGTTCGTGGCCGGTAACGGCATTCGACCTGGGAGGAGCCCTGCGGGGGGATCGCGTCGGGCGGACGCAGGAACTGATGAAGTTCGAGTTCACCCGCGATGCCCAGGCCATCATGCAGTATGCGGCGGTGGCCCTCGGCCGCGAGGAAGCTCAGCTGGGCGCGGACACGCTGTTCCAGATCCACAGCCAGGAAACCGCCGACAACGAACAGACGCCCCCGTTTGTTGCAGCCAACCTGACGCTGTACGGCACGCGGGATATCGGCACTCCGCTCGAGTATCGGATTGTCGAAGTCGGAGACGTGCGGATTGCAGTCACCTCGGTGTTCGGTGAGTCGACACGCGAGGCGACGTTTCCCGGCGGTGTCGGACCGGATCAACTGCTGATCGAACTCGAACCGCCTGCTGAGGCGCTGGCCCGGGTTGTCCCGGCGATGAAGGCCGAAGATCCGGACATCATGCTGCTGCTCTCTCATGCGGATGGCGACGAGTCACGGGCCCTGGCGGAACAGTTCCCCGACTTTCAGATCGTCGTCACCGCCGAAGGCCCCGAAGACCCGCTGCCACGTCCCGAGATGGTCGGCGAGACGATGGTGCTTCAGGTCGGGCAGAAGGGGAAGCATGCCGGAGTCGTCGGCTACTTTCCTGACAGTGACGAACCACTGAAGTTTGACCTGGTGGAGATCGACCAGCAGCGGTTCGAGGAAGTGGATGCGATTCACGAGTTGATGCGTCACTACCAGGCCCGGCTGGAGGAGCAGCGGCCCGATCTGCAGGAGCCGGCGCTCGATCACCCGAGCGGTGCCGACTTCGTCGGGGTGGAGACCTGTGCCCGCTGTCACACCAAGGCGTACAACATCTGGAAGAACTCCCGGCATGCCCACGCCTACGAGAGTCTGATTGTCGGCCGCAAGGGGCAGGAGGAGAGCTGGATTCCCCGCAACTTCGACGCGGAATGCCTTGCCTGCCATGTGACCGGGTGGGAGCCGCAGACTGCCTGGCGGTACGACAGTGGTTTCGTCGACAAGGCCAGCACGCCGCATCTGGCCGGTCAGCAGTGTGAAAACTGCCACGGCCCCGGCAGCCGGCACGCGGAGCTGGAGCTGGCGCTGCTGGACGGAGGCGAGGTGACGGACACGCACATGGAGCAGCGGCGGGCCATGCAGCTGACCCGCGAACAGGCGAAGGATCGGCTCTGCATCCGCTGTCATGATCTGGACAACAGTCCGAATTTCGACTTCGACAAGTACTGGCCCAAGGTCGAGCACAAGGGAAAGCTCAACTGAATCATGGCTGATCAGGATCGACGTCGCGTTGTTCTTACAGGTGTTTCCCGCGGGCTCGGCCGCGCGATGGTGGATCGGTTTGTCGAGGCGGGCTGCGAAGTCTTCGGATGCGCCCGCTCCGGCGAGACGGTGCTGGAGATTGCCAGAACCTACGGTCCGCCGCACGATTTCGCATGTGTCGACGTGAGCGATGACCGGGCGGTCGGCCGCTGGACGGAACGGCTCATTGCCGCCGGCAAGGTGCCGGACCTGCTCATCAACAATGCCGGGCTCATCAACGCCAGCCGCGAACTGTGGAAGGTTCCGGCAGACGAATTCGCGGAAGTGGTCGACGTCAACATCCGGGGCGTGTTCCACGTCATCCGCCACTTCCTGCCGGCCATGATCGAGCAGGGACGCGGGGTGGTGGTGAACTTCAGTTCCGGTTGGGGGCGATCGGTGGCCCCCGAGGTCGCTCCCTACTGTGCGACCAAGTTTGCCGTCGAAGGCCTGACGCTGGCCCTGGCGGAGGAACTGCCTGGCGGACTGGCGGCGGTCGCACTCAATCCCGGCGTCATTGCGACCGACCTGCTCCGCAGCTGCTTCGGTCCGTCAGCAGAGCACTACCCGTCTCCGGACGAGTGGAGCCAGCGGGCGGTGCCGTTTCTGCTGTCGCTGGGACCACAGGACAACGGCGCTTCGCTGACGGCTCCGGGATGAGTCTGTCCCGGAGGGAATGCCGGTTGCTGCCGCGCCTGCCCCTGCGCAATCGGTACATTCGTTGCCATCGCGGCAAGCCCCCGAACCTGTCGAGTCGGGAAAAGGCGTCTCATGAGAGGGAGAAATTGCTGAGCATCGACCATTCGTCCGTCGATCGGCGGTCGCGACACGCCGGTGACATAGGATTTCAGGACAACCGTTCCCAGTGGCGACGATCCAAAGAGCCATGTCATGACGCTGCTCAGCACACCGGCCATCCGCGATCTTGAAGACTTCCTCAGTACTCCGATTCCGGAGCCGGCACCGTCCGGTCCGTTGAAACCCGAGGAAGTGGTCCGGAAGCTGACGGAGCTGACTGGACTGCCGTTCTGCGAGGCGAATCTGTGGAGCGGCATGCTCTCCGGTGGACCGCTTGCGGAGTTGTTCCCGCGGCTGCCGGAAGAAGTGCGGACAGAACTTCAGACCGCCGGAAAGCCCTCCACGGTCGAGGCCGGCAACGGGCTGATCTACTACGGCGTCCCCCTGTACGACCTGCGCGATCCCAACCACTGGTGCGTCGGCTTCGTTCCCCGGGAAGCGTCGAACCTGCCTCCGGAACTCGTCGTCGAGGCCACCCGGAAGAACTGGTCATCCGAAGAGTGGGATGCGTGGCGGCTGGGGCTGCCCGATCGCTCTTCGCCCAAACTGATCCACCGACTGATCCAGCTCGCGGCCGGCCATGTGCAGGAAGAGATTTCGCACTACCGCCGCGAACAGGAAGCTGATGACCTGGCGCGGGAGCTCGACTCGGTCTACGAAGAGATCAGCCTGCTCCATATGCTGGCCGGCAATCTCAGCGTCTCGCTGGAATCCAACGAACTGGGACGTCTCTGCCTGGCACGCATTCGCGATTGTGTCGCCGCCGGGGGATGTGCGGTCCTGCTGGCCGGCGAAACCGAGAAGTGTGACTGGTCGCAGTCCGGAAGCCTCCCGTTCGGGACGGGCGACTGGAACGTGCTCGAGCGGCACTTCGAAGGGCATGACTGGTCGACTCCGATCGTCAGAAACCATCTCGAGTCATCGACGCTGGGTGCGGACTTTCCGGGACTGCGGTCACTGGTCGTTGCCGCCGTGCGGGCGAACGGTCGTCGCATCGGATTCGTCATCGCCTGCAACGCCCGGTCGGGGGAATTCGGGTCGATCGAAGCGAGCCTGCTCAATTCGGTCGCGATGATCATCAGCACGCACTCCTGCAATCTCGCACTGTTCCGCGAGCAGGACGAAATGCTGCTCAGCTTCGTCAAGTCGCTCGTGACAACTCTGGACGCCAAAGACAGTTACACCCGTGGTCACAGCCAGCGTGTCGCGCTGATTGCCCATCGGATTGCCCGCCAGTTGCGACTGACTGACGACGAGACCGATGCGATCTACCTCTCCGGGCTGCTGCATGACATCGGAAAGGTCGGCATCAGTGATTCCATCCTGAAGAAGCCGGGACGGCTGACCGACGAAGAGTTTGCACTCATTCAGCGACACCCGGTGATCGGATACGACATCCTGTCCGGCCTGAAGAAGCTGCAGCACATTCTTCCGGGTGTGCGGCATCATCACGAGTCCTTCGACGGGACCGGGTATCCCGATCGCCTTTCGGGGCACGAAATCCCGTTGATGGCCCGCGTGCTTGCCGTGGCGGATGCCTTTGACGCGATGGGAAGCAACCGCTCTTATCGTCAGGGTATGCCGATCGAACGGATCGAAACCATCCTGCACGAAGGAGCTGGAGTTCAGTGGGATCCGGTTGTCGTCCGGGCGTACTTCGAGAGCCGCAACGACATTCACCGCATCGCCAACGAAGTGCTCACCATCGACCGGCTGACCGAACTGGCTCCGCGCGCGTGAATCCTTACGGTTCGCCGAGCAGCACCGCGGCCACATGCCCCCCGAAGCCGAGCGACAGCTTCAGCGCTGTCCGGATGCGTCCGGTTGAAGCGTGGCGTGGCGTGTAGTCGAGATCACACTCCGGATCGGCGGCATCCAGGTTGACGGTCGGCGGAGCGATTCCGTCACGGATCGCCAGCACGGTTGTGGCCGTCTCGACGCTTCCGGCCGCTCCCAGGAGATGCCCGATGCTTCCTTTCTGGCTGGAACAGCGCACCTGATCGGCCGCCGATCCCAGGGCCTGTCGGATCGCCCTGGTTTCCGACCGGTCGTTCGGGACGGTCGCGGTTCCATGCAGGCCGACGTAGTCCACAGAGCCTGCGTCGAGGTCTGCCAGTCGGAGGGCGGTGCGGATGCAGTGGGTCAGACCGTTTGCCCCCGGATCGAGGTGTGTGATCCCTGCCGGGTCGGCCGCCATGCAGGCTCCCAGCCATCGGGCGAGGATGCGGGCGCCTCGCGCCGCGGCGTGGGCCTCGCGCTCCAGGATGAGGACTGCGGCCCCTTCGCCGGCAATGAATCCACTGCGGTCCCGGTCGAAGGGGCGGCACCGGCGTTCGACCGGGTGGTCGCTGCGAGCGAGGACGCCCATTCTGCGATAGCAGGCCTGCAGTGCCGGGTGAAGTGCCGCGTCGCTGCTGCCGGCAATCACGACGTCGCAGGCTCCGGAGCGGATCAGATCGGCCCCCCGGATCAGACTGACCAGTCCGGTGGCACAGGCGGCGACCGGACACAACAGGGGGCCGCGCGTATCGTATGCCGCAGCGATCGTGGTTGCGGCCGCGTGGGGCCAGCAGGCGAGCCAGTCGGCGTCCTGTGCCGTCGCAGGTCCGGAGGCCGACATCGCCTGAAACTGTTGGGATGTGGCGAAGAAGTCTCCCTTGCTCGTACCGATCACGCAGCCGGTGCGTTCGGCGGTCGTTGCGGATGCGGACGGAGACCACGCGGCGTGGGTGAGTGCTTCGCCGGTGGCCTGCAGGGCCATACCGACGACTCGATCTGCGGAGCGGGTCTGCGGCGGGAAGTGAGCCGGTGCTCCGGTCCACTCTTCGGGGGAACCAGTGGGCCAGCCACGTTCGATGAGTTCGTCGTGGGAAAGTCGTCGGCAGGCGCGGTCGCCGGCCACCAGACGTTGCCAGCTCGACTCGCGATCTTCCCCGAGCGGGGTCACCATTCCAATGCCGGTCACGACGATCGCGTCGTGGGGAGCCTGATCTGCCACCTGCGGCATCGTTTCAGTTGCGGCGTGTGGAGCGACAGACAGCGAACAAAGCGAGACCGAACATCGCCAGGACGATCACATACTCCAGCGTCATGTCGCGGGTGACCGGTGTTGTGGTCGGTGCAGCGGGAGCCTCTGCCGGTGGTTGAGCCGGCTGCTGGGCGATGGCCGTGCCGGCAGAGCAGAAAAGTACGCATGCGACGGCGACCCGGGCGGCCAGTCGCCTCCACCCGCCCCGGAATTTCGAGGCTGGCGAATCGGGAGCCTGACCGGCGGGCATCCGGTGCGTCTGTGGCTGACTCTGCACACGTCCCATCGTGGAGCTGACTTTCTGTTAGAGAAGCTCTCGAAACGGCCGGCGGAGTTCCCGGAAGTCGGCGGATCTCAGACCAACGGTCTCCCAGCTGGCCGAACGGGTCCGCATTCGCTCGGCAAACTCGTCGACCCAGACTCCGTAAAAGGCGTACGACCTCCGCCGGAACTCCCACACATGCTGATGATCGCCGATCCGATCCGGCGAGATGATCTCGTAGGCAAAGACAAAGACGGCCCGGAAGTCGGTACCGAAGACCTGTTCCCAGTTCAGGAGGCTCTCGACGTCGTCGTCGGTCGCCCAGTTCTCCCAGCGGTGACCACCGTCGCCACCGGAAGGATAACGCCGGCCCTTGACGTCGACCAGCAGATTCCGGCCCCGCGCCGAATACACCACGAAGTCCATCGATTTCAGCGATGCGGACTGCAGCTGTGCACGCCGGGTCTCGTCGACAAAGACGTACGGCTGCCGCTGATCACGCAAAAATGCTTCAAATGCGACGTCGTAATGATTCGAACGGATGCCCACGGCCCGCTCCCGCACAGGGCAATCTGCTGAGTCACTTCTACAGAGTATCCGGAATTCGTGGACTCCTCTCAACAGTTCGCGGGCCGGTCATGGTGCGGATCCGGCCCTCCCCGATCCGCAGGCATCCCGAACCGCATCCGCCAGACCCGCCTCGGCGACCTGCTGCTGTTCGCCGCTCGAGAGGTTCTTCACCGTCCAGACTCCGGCGTCGAACTCGTCGCCGCCGGCAACCACCAGTGCCTTGAAGCCCTTGCGGTCGGCGTACTGGAACTGCTTCTTGAGCGGTCGGAACAGCGGATAGACTTCGGTGGCGATGCCCGCCTGCCGGAGAACCCGTCCGATCCGGATGTAGTCGGCGAGGTGATCCTTGTCGAACAGCGCCACCAGCACCTGGGCCGGAGTGCTTGCCGTCTCCTGCACGCCCAGCTCCTGCAGCGCGGCCAGCAGCCGGTCCAGCCCCAGACTGGCGCCGACTCCCGGAAGCGGCTGCTTCGTGAACAGGCCGGCAAGGTTGTCGTACCGGCCTCCCGAACAGACGCTGCCGATGCGGGGAAGATCATCCAGAAACGTCTCGTAGATCGTTCCGGTGTAGTAGTCGAGTCCCCGGGCGATCGAGACGTCCAGCTGGACGCGACCGGCGTCGATCCCGGCACTGCGGACCGTGGCGAAGAGCTCCCGCAGACGGGCCACGCCATCCGGCCCCCGTTCGCTTCCGGCGACCAGCGTTTCGACCTGTCCCAAAACGTCCTCAGGAGTGCCGCTCAACTCCGCGAAGTCCAGAACCTGGCTGGCGGCGGCTTCTTCGGCACCGACGTCGCCGGTCATTTCGGCCAGAACCTTGTCCCGTCCGATTTTGGGCAGTTTGTCCAGTGCCCGCAGGACGCCGACCGACCGATCCGCCAGACCGATCTTCTCGAGCAGGCCGTTGAGCAGTTGCCGGTGATTGACGCGAATCGTGAACCGCTCGATCCCGATCTGTTCGAGCAGGTCGTGAATGACCATGAGCGTTTCGATGTCGGCGGCGTTGGCGTCGGTGCCGATCGTGTCGAAGTCGCACTGCATGAATTCCCGGAACCGCCCCTTCTGGGGCTTCTCCGCCCGCCAGACGGTGCCGATGTGATACCGCTTGAACGGCGTGCCGATGTCTGCAAGGTGCTGGGCGGCGAAGCGGGCAAAGGGGATGGTGAGGTCGAACCGCATCGCCACGTCCCGGTCGCCCTGGTCGCGGAAGCGGAACATCTGCTTGTCGGTTTCGTCACTCCCCTTGCCGAGCAGGATTTCGCTGTATTCCAGTGCAGGCGTGTCGATCGGGCTGAACCCGTAACTGCGGTAGACCCGGCGGGCGATGTCGACGATGTGTTCGCGCGCCATCGCCGCATCCGGCAGAGAGTCGCGGAATCCCTTCAGCGTTTGCGGCTTGATCAGTTTGTCGCTCATGATCTCTTCTTGCAGGTCGGCTGCTCGCCGACAGGTCGTGACGCATCCATTCCTAAAGGGCCGGGCGGGACGGGAGCGGACCGCGGGCGGCGATCGCCGCCTCGATTTCCGCGAGGTCCTCCGGCGTCAGCTCCCAGTCCATGGCCACCGCCGTTTCGCGGATCTGGTCCGGTCGCTTCGCTCCGCACAGCGCCGCAGTAATGCCCGGCTGCTGAATCGTCCAGGCGATGGCGAGCTGGGCGAGTGTCCTGCCGGCACGTTCGGCAATCGGCCGGAGCCGATCCAGAAAGTCGTGCGTCTTCGTCCACTCCTCACCCTGAAAAACGGGGTACTTCTGCCGGCCGTCCTTCGGGTCCCACTTGTGATCCCGCGGCAACTTTCCGGCGAGGAACCCCTTCATCAGCGGCCAGTAGACGCAGACCGCAACGTTGTGATCGCGGCACCAGGGCAGCCGGTCTTCCTCGATTTCCCGCTGCAGCATGTTGTAGTGCGGCTGGTTGGCCGTAATCGGGCAGACGGCGTGGAAGGCCTCGTACTGTTCGATGGCGTGAAAGTTCGAGACTCCCACGGCCCGCACCTTGCCCGAATTCTTCAGCTCCAGCAGTGCACCGGCCGATTCCTCCACCGGGACGTCCGGATCGGGTGCGTGCAGATAGTACAGATCGATGCGGTCGGTTCCCAGTCGACGCAGCGACTCTTCGCAGTCCTGGCGGATCCGCTCCGGGCTTCCGTCGCGGACCCGCTCGCGACCCGGTCCCCAGTGCTGGCCGCACTTGGTTGCGATGACGATCTCGTCCCGTCGACTCCCCAGTGCCCGCCCGATCAGCCGCTCGCTCTCACCGTCGTAGCCGTAGCTGTAGGCGGTGTCGAAGAAGTTGATGCCCGCGTCGGCCGCGGCCTGCAGTGTTGCCAGGCTGTCCTGCTCGGTGACGTTGATACTGGTGATGCCGGCGATCGGCCAGCATCCCATGGCAACGGGGCTGACTTTCAGCTCACTCTGTCCCAGTTGTCGCAACTGCATGGATCGGGTACTCGTGAAAAAGGGGAGCCGGCCAGGGCGGTCTGGCCTTGGAAATCCCGGCTGAACGGTCAGAATTCTTGATACGGACGGTCGCGTCAACCCCGGCCCCTCCAGCCGGTCCGATCACCTCAGCCGCCGGGACGCCCATGTGTGGACGATTTACCCTGCATGCTCCGCCGCAGGAGATTCGCGAGGCGTTTGCCCTGTTCCGCGAACCGGAGCTGGCGCCGCGCTTCAACATTGCTCCGTCACAACCGGTGGCCGTCGTAAGGTTTGACGAGAATCGGACACCGCGGGAGTGGGACCTGGTTCGGTGGGGGCTGATTCCCTCGTGGGCCAAGGATACGAAAATCGGCTACCGGATGATCAATGCCCGGGGCGAGACGGTCGCGTCGAAACCGTCATTTCGTGCCGCCTTCAAACGCCGCCGCTGCCTGATCCCCACCGACGGGTTCTATGAGTGGGAGAAACGGGATTCGGGCCCGAAGCAACCCTGGTACATGACACTGCCGGACGGCGAGCCGTTCGCGTTTGCCGGCCTGTGGGAAGTCTGGACGGGGCCGGATGGGGGCGTGATCGAGTCCTGCACGATCATCACGACCGAAGCGAACGAAGAGATGGCACGCCTGCATGACCGGATGCCGGTCATCCTCGATCCGGACGACTATGACGTGTGGCTCGATCCTTCGGTCGAGGATGCAGACCGGTTGCAGCCGCTGCTGATTCCGTTTCAGGGATCGCTCAGGTTCACGCCGGTCAGCACGACGGTGAACAGTCCCCGACACGATTCGCCGGAGTGCATCCGGCCGTTGCCACAGCAGGGCGACCTTTTCGGCTGAGTGTCGGGGTGCAGGTTGAAGCCGGACCGCCAGCTGGTATTCTCGAAGCAGTCGCCTGTGCAGGAAGGCCGTTTTGTCGGTCCACCTGCAGGATTGACGATTAGCAGAGGGTAGACACCCGGAACAAAAAATGGCCACCAACCAGGTCGCGTGGCCCATGCGACCGGCTGGTGGCCTGTTCGTGACGCAAGCGGGGGCGGCAGTCACCGCCGGTTTCACATGGACGGGGCCCAGTGTGTCCGAAACACGGCGATAATGGCCCGGTCTGCCGGGGAGTTGTCACGTCACGAGGCACACTGCGCGAACGCCCGGCGCAATGTGACCTTCGGGTCCAACCGTCATCCGGCCTCGAAGTGTGACAACGATTTCCGGAATTTGTATCTTTCTGTAAGATGCCTTTGCCCAACGACTTGGAGCCGGGAGTCATCCCGATGGGACGATGGTAGCCGGTTTCGGAGACACTATGACGCGGTCGATTGTCCCGACACTCCTGATTCTGACGGTTGTCGCGACCGTCTCCGCGCAGCAGAACCGGACCAGTGACGGTCCGCTCGACCCGGTCCGGTTCCACCTCGATGCGGTCACTGATCGAACTGAGCTGACATACGAAGAGGGGGCGGCGTACTACGCGCTCCTCGATCATGTGCGTCAGGTTGATCCAGAGACGCTGCGCCGCCAGGCGGCTGCATTCCTGGCCGAACGCGAGCAGGAACGTCCTGATCTGACTCGACGGCAGGGTGCGGGATTCCCCACGTTTGTCGACATGCTCCAGCACCCGGACGCCTGGCGCGGCGAGCCGGTCACGCTCAGCGGTCACAGCCTGCGCGTTGACCGTTATGCCGCTGCTGACAACGAGTTCGGGATCAGCGACCTGTACGAAATGTGGCTGGTGACCGACGATTCCCAGGGGCATCCGGCGACGGTTATCTTTACCGACAAGCCGGACGATCTGCCGGTTGGCGAAGAGCTGGTCGACGGCATCCGGGTGACCGGCTACTTCCTGAAGCTGCACACCTACAGTTCACGGGATGAGAAGGTGCGGCTGGCTCCCATGATTCTGGCTCACACGGTACGCTGGCGCAAGCCGACGCCGGTCCAACCGCCGGTCCCTGCCTGGGTGGCCTACGTGACCATTGGAGTCGTCTGCGTGGTCGCGATCGCAGTCCTGTGGCGGGTGCGTGGTGCCGACCGGGCCGCCCGGAGTCGACTGATGTCCGACTCGAACCAGTTTGAACCGCCCCGCGTGGACGAGGCTGACCTCGCCAGCGACGACGTGTTTCCGGCGCCGCCGGAAGCCTGAAGGATCAGAGTCTCATGCCCCTCGGCCAGCAGGATACGCCCTTTCGGCTTGCAGTACTGATCTCCGGTGGCGGTACGACGCTCATCAACTTTCTCGAGCAGATCGGCGCAGGGCGGCTGGAAGTCGAGATTCCGGTCGTCATCGCCAGTCGTGACTGCAAAGGCGTCGAGCGGGCTCGTGCTGCGGGGCTGCGATGCGAGGTGATCCGTCCGCGCGATTTCGATTCGATTGACCGCTACAGCGCAGCCGTCTTCGCCGTCATCCGCGAAGTGGGAGCCGATCTCGTGACGCTGGCCGGGTTTCTGTCCCGGCTCGCCATACCGGATGACTTCGAGGAACGGGTCATCAACATTCACCCGGCCCTGATTCCCTCGTTCTGCGGCAAGGGGATGTACGGACACCACGTGCACGAAGCGGTCCTGGACCGCGGGTGCAAACTGTCCGGCTGCACGGTCCACTTTGCCGACAACGAGTACGACCACGGCCCGATCATTCTGCAGAAGGCCGTTCCGGTCTTCAGTGACGATACGCCCGATACGCTGGCCGCCCGGGTCTTCGAGGCCGAATGTGAGGCGTATCCGGAGGCGATCCGCCTGATCGCCCAGGGGCGGGTGCGCGTCCGGGATGGTCGCGTCCATGTCGCTCCGGGGAAGGACTGAGTCGCCACCGCTGCGACTTGAGTCCGGTTGGGCATTCTCGGGCAGAAAATTCGAATTGTGCTCGTCGGCACCGGTCGCCGCGACGGTGCAGAGTCTCTGCCAACAGGCCCGCCCGATTCCCACATCACGCGGTCGAAACTGTCGGACTTTCCGTCGACGGGATGCTACGCTGAGGGTGTCTGGGAAGTCTGCGTAGACTGTGTGTCGTGACTGTTTGTGACAGGTTTTGAGTGAACTTTGCGTGAACGGTCTCTGGTACGCTTGATTTCAGTCAGTCGGCGTGGCATTCTGGGCAAAAAGGATTGATGGTTCTGGACTGAAGGAACGGCGATGCTGCTCGATCAGCGCCGCGATAACATTCTGGAAATTCTTCAGGTGAAGGGCTTTGCGTCGGTCCAGGACCTGATGGATGAACTCGGGGCCAGTGAGTCAACGGTTCGACGGGATCTGGAGTATCTTGATCGAATCGGACAGATTCGCAGGACGCGGGGCGGGGCCGCGTACGTCGGTGAGTCTCTCACCGCGTTCGACGACCGTCGCAACCGGGCACAGAGCCAGAAGCAGGCGATCGGACGGGCCGCGGCCGAGTTCATTCAGTCCGGAGAGACGATCCTCCTGGATGGAGGCACCACCACCCTGGAAGTGGCCCGGCACCTGGCGGGCAAGACGCTCCAGGTCGTTACGAATTCCCTGCCGATCGTCAATCAGCTCGTCGCCGTCCCGGATGTCGAGCTGGTCTACCTGGGCGGATACCTGTACCCGAAGACCGGCGTGGCCCTGGGCTCGCTGACGATTGCGGCACTGAAGCAGATTCACGCCCGCCGCCTGATCATGAGCACCGGAGGGATCACGCAGTCGGGACTGTTTAACAGCAACTCGCTGCTGGTGGAGACCGAGCGCGAGATGATCGCTGTCGCCGACGAGGTCATCGTCGTGGCCGACAGCGGCAAGTTCGGACACTCCGAACTGGCTCACCTGTGTGAGCTGGGTCGGGTCGATCGCCTCGTTGTCGATGCGGGAATCGCCGACGAGTGGACATCGATCGTTTCGTCTCACGGAATTGAACTCACCATTGCGGAGTGACCCTCCGCACTTCCTGAACAGTTGGTTGCGGTGTTCTTCGGGACACGGAACGCGCTGCCTGGGGCGAGCGTTCTGTCTGGGCCCGCCGACCACCGGCCGCATGACTCTCGAGAATCGACAGACATGTCAGCAACTCAGAGCCCTTCCCTGTCGCGTGCCGACGTCGAACGCCTCGTGCGAAACGTCCTCAGCCGCCAGCTCGCCGGGTCCGCCGCAGCACCGGCCCCGGCCGGTCCGCCGAATCCCCTGGTGGTCAACATCTCGGCCCGTCACGTGCATCTGACCGAAGAGCATGTCGAGATCCTCTTCGGCAAGGGGCGGACGCTCACGCCGATCAAGGACCTCTATCAGGACGGCTACTACGCCGCCGAGGAGACGGTCGCCATCGTCGGTCCCCGCCGACGGATGCTGCCGAACGTCCGCGTGCTCGGTCCCTGCCGGGGCGACTCGCAGGTCGAGCTGGCGTTCACCGACTCCATTTCCCTGGGGCTGGACCTGCCAGTGCGAATCAGCGGCGATATCCAGAACACCCCCGGGTGCCTGCTGGTCGGACCGGCCGGCAGCCTCGAGCTGAAGCAGGGCGTCATCCGTGCGATGCGGCACGTGCACATGTCTCCGGCCGACATGGCCTGGTGGGGCGTGCAGAACGGCGACGCGATGTCGCTGCGGATTGAATCGCACGGCTGCACGACGGTGCTCGAAGACCTGATGGTTCGCGGCGGCGACGACAGGATCAAGCTCGAAGTGCACCTCGATACCGACGAAGGCAACGCCGTCAATCTCGAGAATGCGACGAAGGTCGAACTGCTCAAGTCCAGCCCGTCCTCCTGTTCCTGCAAGCACTAGGCGGGCAAACGGACCAGCTGCACAGACAACACAGTGCGCGTTCGGGGTGTGTGTCCCGAGGCGTTTGAATCAGCAGACGGTTGGAACTGCGGAACAGCAACACCGCTCCCGCCCGCCTGCTCCACTCCGGTTCCTCACATTTCCGGTTTCTGACTACGGGAGAAGGTAACGATGGCAAAGGCCATGGAAGCACTCGGAATGATCGAGACCAAAGGTCTCATCTCGATGATCGAAGCAGCCGATGCAGCCCTCAAGGCGGCGAACGTGCAGATGACCGGCTGGGAGAAGGTCGGCAGCGGTCTGGTGACCGTGTTCATGGTCGGCGATGTGGCGGCCGTCAAGGCGGCTGTCGATGCCGGTGCTGCCGCCGCTTCGAAGATCGGCGAAGTCGTCAGCGTGCAGGTCATCCCGCGTCCGCACGAAGAGTTGGTCGCGATCCTGCCGTCGCAGAAGGCCGGCTCCAAGTAATCGGCTGAGTTCCCCAACCGGTCACATACTCACGGTTTTTCCGGAAACGAAACCACAATGAACGACGCCATCGGACTCATTGAAACCCGCGGCCTGATCGCCCAGATCGAAGCCGCCGACGCCATGCTCAAGGCCGCCAACGTCACGCTCGTCAAGCAGGTGCAGATCGGCGGTGCCTACGTCACCACGATCATCAAGGGAGATGTCGGTTCGGTCCGTGCTTCCGTCGACGCCGGTGCGGCTGCCGCGTCGAAGGTCGGCGAACTGGTCAGCGCCCATGTCATCCCGCGTCCCACCGCAGGGCTGATGGAGAACTTCTGATCGGGGGCGGCAGAGTGGATGCAGCGGCCTGACTCAGGAGCGGCGTGGCAGTGACGCGCCGATGTCCAGGAAAGGCCCGACCCATCCCTTCTGCTGCACAGCAGGAACTGGTCCCCTCATCGACTCGCGGGAGGCGAATCATGAAAGTCCTCGTTGCCAACCTGGGCTCCACGAGCTTCAAGTACCGGCTGTTCGACATGGAGTCGGAACAGCAGCTGGCCCGTGGAGGTATCGACCGCATCGGACAGGATGCCGATTCGAACTGCGTCGTGGAGATCGGCGGCAAATCCGCCGAGATTCAGCAGCGGATCCCCGATCATGCTGCCGCGGTGCAGATCTGTCTCGATCAGCTGACCGATCCCGAAGGCGGTTGCCTGGGCTCGGTCGACGAAGTTGCCGCCATCGGATTCAAGGCGGTCTTCGCTGGCAAGCTGAGCGGGGTGCGGCGTGTCGACAACAACCTGCTGGAGACGATGGAGGCCCTGGCCGATGTCGCTCCGGCGCACAACCCGCCCTACGCGCGGGCCATGCGTCAGCTGCAGCAGGCGTTCCCGGCGATCCCGCTGGTGGCAGCACTCGAAACCGGCTTTCATGACACCATTCCCGAGAAGTACCGCACCTACTCGGCTCCTTACGAGTGGAAGGAGCAGTACGAAGTGCAGCGGTGGGGATTCCACGGAGCCAGCCACCGGTACATCGGAACCCGCATGGCCCAGCTCCTCGGTCGCGATGACCTCAAGGTCATCTCCTGTCACCTGGGAGGCAGCAGTTCGCTGTGTGCGATCTCCGGCGGCAGGTCACAGTCGACCACGATGGGCATGACGCCCCAGTCGGGACTGCCGCAGAACAATCGCGTCGGCGACTTCGATCCCTTCGCGCTGCGTCTGGTCAAGCGACTGACCGGCAAGGATTACGACACGCTCCTCGACGAACTGTCGTCGCAGAGCGGTCTGTACGGTCTCTCCGGCGTCTCGCCCGACCTGCGGGACATTGAAGAGGCAGCTGCCGGCGGCAACGAGCGGGCCGAGCTCGCCATCAATGTCTACACGGCTGACATCAAGCGGTACATCGGTCAGTACCTGGCGGTCCTCAACGGTGCGGACGCGATCGTCTTCACCGGCGGCATTGGTGAGAACAGCACCCGCGTTCGGGCTGATGTCTGTGCCGATATGGACTACGCCGGCATCCTGCTCGACGGGGAGAAGAACGAATCGGCAAAGGGAGAGGCGAAGATTTCGCGCGATGACAGCCGCGTGGAGATCTGGGCCGTTCCGACGAACGAGGAAATCGTCGTCGCCCGCCAGACGGTGGAGGTCGTCTCGGCGTAGGCCCGGCATTGCCTCGTGAACAGATCAGAGCCGCGACCGTAAGGGAGCGGAAAGAAAGAACCACGGAGACACAGAGACACGGAGTGTAAGTGAGGTGTGCCACGGCTCTGTGAGCCGTGAATTCAACTGGCGACGAGAGACCTTGTAGGGCCGGCTATTGCCGGCCGCCGATTGAACCCGCAGGTCAGGCACCGCCTGACGATGAAGGACGAAATGCTGGGACCAGTCCCAGCCTACGAAGCTGAATTTCTCCGTGCCTCCGTGTCTCCGTGGTTCAAACCAGACTGAACGAACAACCGAGCCGCGACCGTCAGGGAGCGGACCACATACCCCGGCAGGCCCGCCGCCTGCCTGACTCGAGATACCGACATGTTTCTCGCCAGGATCACCGGCAACGTGACGGCAACGCAGAAGGTCGACGCCATGGTTGGCCAGACCCTCTTCGTCGTTGAACCGTTGCGGGTCAATGAAAAGAACGGCGAAGACCTGCAGCCGACCGGTCGCACGTTTATTGCGGTCGACACGGTCGGTGCCGGCGAAGGAGAGGTCGTCCTCATCGTCCAGGGCTCCAGTGCCCGGTTCACCGAGGACACCAAGACCCTTCCCATTGACTGTGCAATTATCGGCATCGTCGACGACGTCCGTCTTGGTGCCAGTTCCATCTACAAGGCAGGTGAGTAGGCAGAGTCCCTTCCGTACCGTTACGGCGACATTCAGATCCCATGCAGAGTAGCACTCTCCAACCCGACGAACGCATCCGCGTGATGCAGATCCTCACGCTGGCAATGGCCGCTGGCGTGGTGATGTTCGGTGTGGTTGCGGTGCTGGTCGTTGGGGCATTGAACGAGCCGCCGGATGGACAGCTGATCAGTCTGCTTGGGCTTGCGTTTGCCGGTCTGGCGTTCGTCCTGCATCTGATCGTTCCCGGCATCATCGCGAATCAGAATGTCGTCGCAGACGGCGAGACCGACTGGTACGCGGTGCTTCAGGTGCGAACGATCATCGGTCTGGCACTGCTGGAGGGTGCGGCGTTCTTCAACCTCGTTGCCTGCATTCTTGAACACAACTGGTGGTCGCTGGCCGTCGCTGGAGGACTCGTCTTCTGGATGCTGGCCCGCTTTCCCACGACAACCGGCGTCGAGCAATGGATCGCGACGCAGAAGCTGGAGCAGGACGCACAGAGATGAGCCGTCGAACAGATTCCGATTGCCGTCGCTGACGGACGCCCCGTCCGCCGACCGGCCCCGAAGAGAACGTCCAACTGCAAGGTTCCATCATGAACGAATCGACCATTCGTGCCGTCGTCCAGGAAGTGCTCAGCGAGATCGGCAAGGGAACGGCGACCGCACCGGCTGCCGCTCCGGCGCCGCGCGTCAACGGCTCGCCGAATGGCATCCCGGTCATGACGGCCGGTGTGGCTGCCTCAGCCGGTTCATCTTCGTACGGTCCGGTCTCGGGAGACTGGGGCGTGTTCGACTCGGTCGACGAAGCGGTCGCCGCTGCAAAGGACGCCTTCAACCAGCTTCGCACCCGTCCGATTGCCGATCGCGCCAAGGTGGTCTCCATCGTCAAGGAGATGTGTGAAGCCCGCGCCGAAGAGTGGGGCCGCAAGGAGCTGGAAGAAACGAAGATTGGCCGGCTCGATCACAAGATCGGCAAACTGCAGATCATCAAGCAGGTGCCGGGAACGGAGTGGCTCAAGTCCGACTGCTTCAGCGGCGACAACGGTCTGTCGGTCGAGGAGTACGCTCCCTTCGGCGTGATCGGCGCCATTACCCCGGTGACGCACTCGCTGCCGACGCTGGCCGGCAACGTCATCAACATGATTGCCGCCGGCAACACCGTCTGCTTCAACCCGCATCCGTCCGGTGCCCGCATCGCCTGCGAAGGCGTGCAGGCGTTCAACAAGGCGATTGCCGAGGCGATCGGCCTGGAAAACCTGGTCACGATCATCGGTACGCCGACGATCGAATCGGCCGGGGCGATCTTCAACCATCGTGACGTCCGCATGCTCTGCGTGACCGGTGGTCCCGGTGTGGCCCGTGCCGCCCTGCAGGCCCGCAAGAAAGCGGTGGTCGCCGGTCCCGGTAACCCGCCGGTCGTTGTCGACGAGACCGCCGACATCGAGAACGCGGCGAAGTCGATCGTCGCCGGGGCGGCCTTCGACAACAACCTGCTCTGCATCGGCGAGAAGGAAGTCTTCGCGGTCAACGACATCTTCGATTCGCTGATGGACGCGATGAGCCGTCACGGCGGATTTCGTCTCAACGCCCAGCAGGTCGAAGCCCTCACAAAGCTCGCCTTCGCCCCGCCGAAGGAACCGGGCGGACACCACCAGCTCAACCGGGACATGATCGGCAAGGACGCAGCCGTGCTGGCAGAGATGATCGGACTGCAGGTGCCGGCCGGAACGCAACTGCTGTACGGCGAGACCGACACGAGCAACCCGTTCGTACCCGAAGAGCAGATGATGCCGTTCATCCCGATCGTCCGGGCCCGCGATGCCCAGCAGGCGATCGAGCTGGCCTACGAGTTCGAGCACGGCTTCGGTCACACGGCGATCATTCACTCGCGGAACGTCCGCAACATGACTGTCATGGGCAAGCTGATGGATACAACGCTGTACGTGAAGAACGGTCCCTGCATGGCCGGCCTGGGACTGGGCGGCGAAGGGTATCTGTCCTTCAGCGTTGCCACACCGACCGGTGAAGGTGTGACCAACCCGCTCACGTTCACGCGGTCCCGCCGCTGCGTGATGGTGGATGAACTCCGGGTGGTGTAAGCCGCAGGTCAGGCATTGCCTGGTGAACAAGGACGAGCCGCGACTGTCAGGGAGCGGACCAAAAGGAACCACGGAGACACAGAGACACGGAGTGTAGTTGAGGTGTGCCACGGCTCTGTGAGCCGTGCCCTTCGAAGGACCAGGAAACCGCAGGTCAGGCATTGCCTGACGATGTGACGAAGTGCTGGGACCAGGCCCAGCCTACTCAGCTGAGATTCTCTGTGCCTCCGTGCCTCCGTGGTTCAAATCACCCCGAAGGAACAAGAACGAGCCGCGACCGCGAGGGAGCGGACCGAAAACAACCGTCGACTGTTACCGAAATGAACCTTGCCTCCGTCATCGGACGTACCACTGCGACCGTCAAACACCCGTCCCTGAACGGGTGGCGGATGCTGATCGTCCAGCCGCTCACGTCCTCGGGCGGCAACGACGGTCCGCCGATGATCGCCATCGACAACATGGGGAGCGGCATCGGGGACGAGGTGATCATCACGTCCGATGGCAAGGCGGTTCGCGAAGCACTCGGCACAAACAATTCGCCGGTCCGCTGGATGGTCATCGGACAGAAGGACCAGTAGTCGTCATTCACCAGCTCGACCCCGGAAACCAGACAGACTGAAACGACACGCTGATGAGTCTTGACGCCGCCACCATCGACCGCATCGTCGCGAACGTGCTCAGCCAGCTCGGCTCGACGCCCGCCGCCGCTACGGATGCGCCCGCGAGCGACGTCGCCGCCGCACCCGCACCGTCGGTTTCGCCGGCACCTTCCGCCCCCGCCCCGGTGCGGCTCGATGAAGCCGTCATCACGGCGGACGTGCTCGAACGACAGGCCGCCGGAGCGTCCGTTGTCGAAGTCGGCAATAAAGCGGTCATCACCCCTGCTGCCCGGGACACGGCCCGCGAGCGGAGGATCGAGATCATCCGCACCGGCGAGAGCCCGAAGGCGAAAACACCGCCGACAGCGAAAAGCGTCACCCCCGAGGCGAAGACGGGCTCACCCTCGGCCCTGGCATGTGTCGTCCGCCACACCGACGCGGTCGATCGTGTTCTCGACGATGTGCTGCCCGGTGCCAGGAAGGAACTGCTGGGGTGTCCGGATGACGCGGCGAAGCTGGCGATCAGCGCCCTCTGCCGGGGCGAGACCGGCCAGGTGCTGATCTTTGCAGAGCAGACACACCGGGCCGCCTGCCTGGCGAACCGCAACAGCAGGGTGAAGGCCGTCGCCATCCGCGACGTGCTGGATGTAAAGGCGATTAGAAAACAGCTGCGGGCGAATGTGTGGTGCATCGATCCGGCGGACATGAGCTGGTTCGAGCTGCGGCAGCTGCTCCGGACGATCTGTGCCTGACGAATCAACGACAAAAACGAGCCGCGACCGTAAGGGAGCGGGCGGAAAGGAACCACGGAGACACAGAGACACGGAGTGTAATTGAGGTGTGCCACGGCTCTGTGAGCCGTGAACTCAACAGTCGACGAGAGACCTTGTAGGGCCGGCTATTGCCGGCCGCCGATTGAACCCACAGGTCAGGCACCGCCTGACGAGGAAGGACGAAATGCTGGGACCAATCCCAGCCTACGAAGCTGAGGTTCTCCGTGCCTCCGTGTCCCCGTGGTTCAGATCAACCTGAATGAACAACCGAAAGACGTAGGGCCGGCTATTGCCGGCCGATCCATGAAAACATACTGGGACCAGTCCCAGCCTACCTGGTGGTCCAGAACCAGACATCACCCATGCGAATCGGCGAGATCATCGGCACTGTGACGCTCTCCAGGGCGCATCCCACGATCCGCGGGGCGAGCTGGAAGCTCGTCGTGCCCTTCGACCAGGCGGCCCTCCGCGGCGACGATGCCGGTCGGGGCGAACCGCTGGTCGCGTACGACGAACTGGGAGCGGGCCTGGGCAGCATCATCGCCCTGAGCGAAGGGGCCGAAGCCGCCGCCCCGTTCAATCCGGAACAGAAGCCGCTCGACGCGTACAACGCGGCCCTGCTCGAAAACATCGAACTGGCTGACGAAGGCGCCTGAGTCGGCCGGTCGAACGAATTCATCCTCCAGACAACCCAGCACTCTCTCAATCTCAGGTTTGATCCATGAATCAGTATCACCCCCTCTTCACGAATGCCGAGGCTCGAACGATCAAGGAGGAGATCTGCGAGATCGGCCGCCGCGTCTACAACAAGGGATTCGCTGCCGCCAACGACGGCAACATCTCGTACCGCATCGGCGAGAATGAAGTCCTCTGCAGTCCGACGATGATCTGCAAGGGCTTCATGAAGCCGGAAGACATCTGCATGGTCGACCTGGACGGCGGGCAGCTGGCCGGCATCAAGAAGCGGACCAGCGAGATCCTGCTACACCTGACGATCATGAAGCATCGCCCGGACGTGAAGGCGGTCGTGCACTGTCATCCGCCGCACGCGACCGCATTCGCCGTCGCCCGCGAAGCGATCCCGCAGTGCGTGTTGCCTGAGATTGAAGTCTTCATGGGCGAAGTGCCGCTCGCTCCCTACGAGACGCCCGGTGGACAGGAGTTCGCCGACACGGTCGTGCCGTTCCTCAAGGCGACGAACACGATCATCCTCACGAACCACGGCACGGTGAGCTTCGGCAAGACGCTCGAGGAAGCGTACTGGAAGACCGAGATTCTCGATGCCTACTGTCGCATCCTGATTCTCGCCAAGGAACTGGGTGGCATCACCTACCTGAACGAGCAGAAGTCGCGCGAGCTGCTGGGCCTGAAGCAGAAGCTCGGCTTCGATGATCCGCGGTTCCATCTGGAGAACTGCGATCTGTGCGGCAACTCCGCCTTCCGGGAAGGCTATAAGGCGGTCGACGCTCCCGAGCCGCAGACCTGTGCCTTCGAGCCGCCCCCCTCCTACCCCGGCTACCTGCAGCCGCCCGCTTCGGGCAGCAACGGTTCGCCGCAGGTCAACGAAGCACTCGTGCAGGCGATCACCGACCAGGTGCTGGCCGCACTGAAGGGCTGAGCACGCAGACCGTCACAGAAATCAGAGACTTAGAGACCGGAGACCGATCATGAAGGTTTCGATCATCGGTGGTGGCGGACGCGTTGGCTCGTGTGCCGCTTCCGCCCTGCAGTTCGGTGGCATCGTCAACGAAATCGCCCTGGTGGACGTCAACCTCGACGTTGCCGAGGGGGAAGCACTCGACCTGCTGCACGGAGCGTCGCTGACGAGCGATCAGAAGATCTACGCGGCCGGGCCGGAGACGAGTGCCGATGCGGACATCGTCTGCATCACGGCCGGGCTTCGCCGCAAGCCGGATGAAAGCCGTCTGGACCTGATCAACCGGAACGTCAAGCTGTTCCGTAACATTCTTGCGGATCTCAAGCAGGCCGGTTACCGCAAGGACGCGATCGTCTTTGTGGTGTCGAACCCGGTCGACGTGCTGACATACCTGGCGATGGAAGAACTCGAGCTTCCGCCGCAGCAGGTGATCGGCCTGGGGACGGTGCTGGATACGACGCGGCTGCGGAGCATGCTGGCCCAGCGGCTGGACGTGCCGCCAAGTCAGACGCAGGTGACGATCTTCGGCGAGCATGGCGACAGCATGGTGCCGATCTGGTCGCACGCCCAGATTGCCGGCCTGCCGCTGGAGAAGTATCCCGGTGTGACGCCGCAGCTGATTGCCGAGATCGAAAAGAAGACCCGCGGCTCCGGTGCCGAGGTGATCAAGAAGAAGGGTGGAGCCGGCTACGCGGTCGGCGTGTCGATCGCGGATGTGATCCACACGATCGCTCTGGACCAGCACCGGATTCTGCCGGTCTCGTCGCTGCAGAACGGAGCGTACGGCATTCAGGGCGTCTGCCTGAGCGTGCCGACGATCGTCGGTCGCGGCGGTGCGTTGCAGCACATCGAAGTCGAGCTGTGGCCGAAGGAGCTGACCGGCCTGCAGCGGTCGGGTTCGGTGCTGCGTGAGACGATCGGCAAGGTGCTGGGCGGCTGAGCATCACGGACGCCGCACGCTGAATGACAACCAGATGGGCACCCGGGCCGGCAGTCGCGAGATTGCCGGCCCCGTGCATGCGCTGTGGGAAAACTGGCAAGACTGTCGCCCCGCGTTGAGAGAGAACGAGCCGCGACCGTGAGGGAGCGGAAAACAGAACCACGGAGGCACGGAGACACGGAGGGAAGCCGGGTGGCATGCTTGTCCTTGTAGGCAAGCATGTGCCTGTGTGCCACGGGCTCCGGTCGTGTGTGTTGGCAGATGCGTAGGCTGGGACGAGTCCCAGCATTCTTTGGCTGCGTCCCGGACCGGGCCTCAGGGTGCCATGGCCTCGCCGCGCAGCGGAGTGGCCATGCCGTTCTCTTCAAGCCTCACGCCTCGAGCCTCAATCCTTTCAAACCACGCCCATCACTCCGCTCCGCTTCGTTCTGGGACGTGCCACCCATGTCTATTTTCATAGGAGGCACGGAGACACGGAGGGAAGAGAACTGGTGCCACGGCTCTGTGAGCCGTGTACGTGCTGTCATGGTCAACTGCTCAACCCACAGTTGTCTGACCCGCATGAGCCGGGCCTGGTGTCTGAAGGTCGTAGCGCAGATGTGCCCCCGGCTCATTCAACCGGCGAGCCCGGAGCGTGAGCTCCGGGGTAAAGCACGCGTCGTTCGACGTAGCGATACCAGCACGAAGCGAGTGCATTGTCGTGACGGCACGTTCGGACCACGGGTGGCATGCTTGCCCTTCAAGGCAAGCATGTCCCTGTGTGCCACGGGCTCTGCCCGTGCTTATTGGCAGCGACAGGAGGCAGCTGCCAGGACGTCCGAATACGGGATGAGCGGCTTCCAGGGCGTCGCGTGCCACGGTCGTCATGTGCCCTCTGACCGGCCGTGCTTCGTCGCGTGACGCTCGCGCTGGCGGGCCGGCCGTCAGTACCCCTCGGCGCTTGCTTGCCGAGGCCGCAGGTCGCAAAATGACCGGGACGAGCACGTGTCGCCGGCAAGCCTTGCGTGCATCAAGGTCGATCCAACCGCACTGCTGGGCAAGCCAGCAGTGGCACCCGGCGCCTCACTTCGGGACGACCGTGAGACTCGATGCCGTGTGACTCCGCCCGGGAGAATGGCGGATATTCAACGGGCTGCTAGGAAGTGGATGCTGGTTTGGGAAGACACAGCGCACGCAGCAGTCTGAGGCAATGGCTGCGGTGGGGAAGAAAATCAGACGTCAGGTTCCAACCTTGACGTTGACTTTGATCGTGGGATCACCGGCACTGCCCTTGACGGTTAGCGAGACGCCACTCCATTCGCCACTTGGTAGCGTGAGGGGCGGTCGTGTTGACTTCCCGATTGTTCGTTTGACAGTTCCGTCTGCGGTGACATACGGGTATAGGTCTCCGTCATCGCCGCGATTTCCAAACAGTACTTTGGCCAAGTCACGATTGCCGTCAGCTTGCATCACTTCGATTGCGAGTTGCTCTTCATCGTTCACATTGTCGATCGATTCATCGACGACATAGATCGCTACACCCTCATCCGGGAGGAACATGTCGTGATGCAGCCGCTTTCGGTACTCGGCGAACACGTATTGTGTCGGTGACATCACCGATTCGTTGCGGACAACAACGATGCCGCCTCCGTCTGCTGCAGGATGGAGTACAACGTTGTTGCGAGACTCCGTCAGGACCTCCGGTTCGATCCAGTCGTGGAACATTCGCAGCATTCCGTTTGGCAGCGACGGGGTCAGACCGCCGTTTGCCCAGGACCCCGACGCCATCAGGCAGTACATTCCTAATCCATTTGACGTCGTTGTTCGTCCAGTGTCGTAGAAGTCAGCCCAACGCGCGGCGAGATGTCCCCACTCGTGAGCACATACTCCGACTCGACAGTTCTCGGGGACTGTAAGGTACGTTCTCGCGACGATCCGTGGAGAGCTGTGCACTTGCACTCCGGATGGTATTTGCCACTTGTGACTCCAGATATCATCTGGGCTGCCTGTTTCCTCTGCACCCGCGCCCGCGTGGATGATGAACAGTGCCGTGACCGTTTTCTCGCCGAGTGCGTCGTAAGCGGAAAAGTCGACGTTTGCATCGAGGGCGGCTTGTACTGCATCTCTTGCGAGGCCCTGAGCGTTGCGTGGAAACGTTGTCAGAGTCCCGCTTCCACCGTTCGTGTAGTAGGTCAGCGGTTTTGGCATGCGAAACCACCCGAACACTTCTCCCTGAACATCGATGCCCGGGCCGTCTCCGTCTCGATAGTTGCTGACGGATCGGAAGTACTCGGCCATGCTCCCTGTGGGAAGCGTCCCGAATAGCATCTGTTCATAGTACGCCGGAGAATTATCAGGATTCGCAGGGCAATCCTCGAAGTCCACAAGCAGTGCGAGAGTGTGAATGATCCCCTTGAGCTTCTTCTCCGGGCGAGCGATGAGTTGAGCCTCACCCTCGGAAGCTGGTGGCAGGACAAGTCCGTCGTCCAGACCGGGAACGTCACGGCCACGGCGGCGGGACATCCAGAATCTGAAGAAGCTCTCGAATGTCCAGCTCGCGGGGAGTCGCTTGGATTCATGCAGCTCTTTGAACCGAGCGAAGAGTTGGACCATCAGCCCCGGGTGCGGGGGCACACGGCACGGGTGATCGGGGTGGCAAGTGTGCCCAGGCGACAGTCTTCCAATGGTTGAGAATGGTGCCATGACTTCTCTCCATACTCGTGCAGTTCATGCCTTCAGTCTGTTGCGAGCAACGCATCACCCGGCTTCGGGCTGCCACGGGGAGTTGTGTGAATCGTGAGAAAGAAGTGTGTTGCGGTTGAGCGGTCATTCAGTCAGGGGCAACTTTCTGCGATGGTCGGCGGCCGTATCGCTGAGCGAGGGCAACACGCGATCGCGTACGGGGCAGAGGTGGCATCTGCGAGTGCACTGAGCGGAATCTGTACTCGTTCGACCAGCCAGGAGGCGGTCTGATTCGACGACGGGAGAAGAATGTGGCGACATCGCACGGGACGATCTTCTCGTGCTTCTCGTACGGTCCGGCGTCAACAATCATGCATGCTACGCCTGCGCAGTTTTTCTGAGGGCAAACTCCAAGATGTTCTCTGACGTGATCAAAACCAGTTGCCTTCGGTGCGCGTGCATGCAAAGGAAGGGCTTCGCGGCCTCCGAAACGCAATTGGGGAACAGTGTGAAAGTGCATATGTCCCCGCCGTGAGAGTGCACTACATCGAGAACCGCCAATCAGTTCACTGACGTGCCAATCAATTGTGAGGGGAGGGGGAACTGGCAAGAGATGCGGGGTTACGAATGTTCCGTATCCGGGCTAAACCAAAACGGGCCGTCAACAGGCTGCATGTAAGCACACGCAGAACTCCACGGATGGCCCGGACAACTTGCCTGTCCGGGGCGTGCAGCGACAGGAGGCAGCTGCCAGGGCGTCGCGTGCCACAATCGTCATGTGCACCCTGACGGAAAGTGCTGCGTCGCGTGAGGTTCGCGCTGCTGGACAAGCCAGCGGCGGCACCGTACGTTGAAGATGGCTGTTCTGGTGTGTTCGTTCTGACGTGGCGATCGGAACCGTTCTGATTCCGCCCCGAGAACTGTGTCGACGACATGATCCGTCGACGGCCGGTCGTTCGTCTCTGAGTGTTCGGTGAAACTCATGTCTTCGATGCTCGACTCTCTGCTTGTCAGCACGCCGGACGTTTGCGGCGGACGCATGCGTATCGACGGCACCCGGATCACCGTGCACCGCATTGCCGAGTTGTACGGGCAGGGACGGAGTGCCGAAGACATCGTCCAGGTCTATCCGCATCTGTCGCTCGCGCAGGTGTACGCGGCTCTGGCATGGTTCCATGCTAACCGCGAACAGATTGAGGCCGAACTGGCCCTCGACGACCAGGACTACGATCGGCTTCGTGCGAGGCAGTGACGGTGCAGGATGATGAGCGCACTTCGACTGTATGTCGACGAAGATGCCTCGGAGACTGCGGTGATCGTCGGGTCGCGGGCGCGGGGCATCGATCTGGTCGCGACGGCTGAAGCCGGGATGCTGGGGCGATCGGACGATGAACAGCTCGAGTTTGCAACCGGAGAGGGGCGCGCACTCTTCACGTACAATGCTGCGGACTTTGTACGGATCCACAGTGAGACGCTCCAGCGCCCGGGGGGCACACACTGCGGGGTGATCGTCATTCCCTCCCAGCGTTACTCAACCGGGGAGACTGTTCGACGCGTCGCGTCGTTTGTTCATGGCACGACGTCCGAAGCGATGGTAGATCAGATCGCGTTCCTGTAGTGTCGGGGTGGCACGGGGGCGTCAGAAGAAGGATGTGTGTCGAATGGTTGTCGGCCTCTTGCCGGCTGCGCCGACCGCGGTTGACGAGCAACCGCGGGTACCCGTGGCTTGCCAGTTCCTCGAGCCACGCGTCTCGAGTCTCAAGCCTTCCGAACCACGCCCATCACTCCGCTGCGCTTCGTTCCAGGCGTGCCACCCGCCCCCTCGCGGTCAACAGAACGAAGTCCCGACCGCAAGACTTCCGTGATCTCGCCGCGTCGCGTACTCTGGAAACGTCTTCCAACATCGAACAGGCCGCTGCCGGGAAACGGCTCGAGGGAGTGCTGCTTCATGCTCGCAAAGGATCTGCAGGACCGTGTCGACGAGATCGCCGGGATCATCCGTTCGGTCTGGCCGACGCGTCCCGAAGCCGGCATCGTCCTCGGCACCGGACTGGGCGGACTGGCCGACGCAATCGAGCAGGAAGCGGTCTTCGAGGTCCGCGAACTTCCCCATCTGCCGGCGGCGACCGCGATCGGACACCGCGGGGCGCTGATCTGCGGCCGTCTGGGAAGTGTTCCCGTCATTGCCCAGGCGGGACGCTACCACGCCTACGAAGGCTATCCCCAGTGGCAGATTACACTTCCGATCCGCGTGATGCACCAGCTGGGGATCCGGCGGCTGATCATGTCGAATGCCAGCGGCGGATTGAATCCGCATTACGACGTGGGGGATCTCGTCGTCGTTCAGGATCACATGAGTCTGCTGGGGAGCAATCCGTTCTGCGGGGTCCGCGGCAACGGAGCCGAGGCTGACCGGACCGACATGTCCTGCCCGTACGATCAGCGGCTGGTGGAGCGGGCGCTGGAGATTGCCCGGCAGGAGCGGATCATTGCCCACAAGGGCGTCTATCTGGCCGTCACCGGACCGAACTTCGAGACCCGGGTCGAGATCCGGTTCATGCGGCAGTTTGCGGATGTGGTCGGCATGTCGACGGTGCCGGAAGTCATCGTCGCCTCGCAGCTCGACCTGCCAGTGGCGGCTTTCTCGATGGTCACCAACCGCTGCCTGGCGGATGTCGCGCTGGCTCCGGACGGGCATCGTGTCGCCGAGGTGGCGGCCGTCAACGAACCTCGCCTGCGACGAATCGTTACGCGACTGGTGGGCGAACTGGGGGACGGTGCCGATCCGGTGCGTCCGCGGGCGATCCGGCACAGTCATTCCGGCTGAATGGCTGCTGTCCGCAGCTTCGGAGCGGAGTCGTGGCGTGCCTTGCGTCAGGAGAACTGACGGCGGAACCGGGCGATGCCGATGCCGAATGTCACCGCGCCGAAGATCGCAATCCCCAGGACCGAGTCCCATAACAGGTCCAGACCGTTCCCCCGCAGCATGATGCCCAGACTCGCGTTGATGTAGTGGTGCAGCGGCGAGACGAGACTGACCGCCTGCAGGACCACGGGCATGTTTTCCGGCGGGGTCCATGCTCCGGAGAGGAAGACCATCGGCACAAAGATCAGGGCGGCAAGCATGCCGACCTGCGTCAGGTTGTGGGCGATGCTGGCGAGAATCAGCCCCAGGCCGGCGGTGGTGAAGACGTACAGGGCCGAGATTCCCATGAACAGGCCGAGGCTTCCGCGGAACGGCACGCCGAAGCACGGTTTGAGAATGACGAAGATCGTCACCAGGATGCCCAGCAGGATCACGGCGGTCATTGAGACGATCTTGGGGACCATGATCTCGAAGGGCGTCAGCGGGGAGACGAGCAGCTGCTCGATGGTGCCCCGCTCCTTCTCGCGGGCCATGGCGGCCGCCGGCAGCAGGATGGCGAACATCGTCACCAGGTTCAGCATTTCCACAACCGACATGAACCAGGCGTCATTCTGGTTCGGATTGAACCAGACGCGCTGTTCGGCACTCAGGACCGGCGCGGCCTGCAGGCGGTTCCCCGACAGGCCGTGGCGTCGGGCGGAGATCTCCAGCCCGAACTGTGCGACGATCCGCTCGGCATAGCTGGAGGCGAGGAAGCCGAGGATCGGATTGGCGGTGTCGACCTGCATCTGGACAGACGCCGGCCGGCCCCGCAGCAGGGATTCTTCGAATTTCGGCGGGATGTCAAGGACGATCATCGCTTCGCCCTTGTCCAGCAGTTCGATCGCGCGCTGCTGATCGAAGACCTCACCGATGATGCGGAAGTGAGGCGGCTGGAAGCGGTGGATCAGCTCGCGGGAGGCGGCACTGTGGTCGGAATCGTGAACGAGCACCTGCGCGTTGCGGAGTTCGAAGCTGACGCCGGAACCGGCAAGAAACACCTCCAGGGTGAAGGCATACAGCATGAACGCGATCAGCACGCGATCGCGGAACAGCTGGATGAACTCTTTGACGGTCATGACCCGCAACCGCCCGAGCCAGACGGTCCATGACCGGTATCGGGATCGGTGGGCGGAAGTCACGTCCGGGGCCTCTTGCTGAACATCGTGTAACCGACCGTAAACAGAGCCACCGTGTAGCCCGCAAGTACCATCACGTCGAACCACAGGACCGACAGGCCGACGCCCTTCGAAAAACACCCGACGATGATGTCGGTGTAGTACATCGCCGGCAGCATGTGAGCGACCACCTGGGCCGCCTGGCTCAGGGACTCAATCGGAATGATCACCCCCGAGTACAGCACCGACGGGATGATCGTGATGACGAACGTGATGACCATCGCGGCGACCTGAGTCTCGACCAGCACCGAGACCACCAGACCGATGCTTGTCGTGCAGATGACGTACAGCAGCGTGACCGCGGCGAAGAACAGCAGGTCGCCCTTGAACGGGGCCCCAAACAGCTGCGTTGCCAGCAGAAACAGGACGACGGCGTTCATGAGCGAAATGGCGACGTACGGCAGCAGCTTGCCGACGAGAAACTCCAGGCGGCTGACGGTGGATGCGTAGATGTTGTAGATCGATCCCCGTTCCTTCTCGCGCACGACTCCCAGGGCGGTGTAGAACGGTGGTGCCATCATCAGGATGGCCATGATCAGTCGCGGCGCGATTGCCCAGTCGCTCTTCAGACTCTGGTTGTACAGATATCGCAGCTCGAGCGAGACCGGTTGGAGCAGTCCGGCGGCCTGTTCGGGCTGCATACCCCGGCTGCGGGCAATCGACATCGCCAGCAGTTCGCTGGCGGCCGAGGCGTTCATCGCCACGACGTACCCTTTGATCGTCTGGGCGCGAAACGGAAAGGTTCCGTCGATCAGAATCTGCACCGAGCAGGGACGGCCGCTCAGCAGTCGCTTCTGGAAGTGCTCGGGGATCATAATGGCGGCCCGCACCGCTCCGTCGCTGAGCAGCGGCGCCAGTTCCCGTTCCGACCGCACGTACCCGCGAAAGTCGAAGTACCGCGAGTCAATGAATCGGTAGGCGTACTCCCGACTGAGACTCGAACCATCGTAGTCCATGATTGCCAGCGGGACGTCTTCGACATCGAGCGACAGCCCGAAACCGACCACGAGCATCAGCGACGTCGGCACCAGGAACGTCAGGGCCAGAAACAGTCGGTCGCGCAGGATTTCGCGCCATTCCTTGCTCGCGGTGGCAGCGACCCGTTTGAGGTTCATCGGTTTGCCTCCGCGGCCTGTTCGAGCGCCAGGACCCGATGCACGAACACGTCTTCCATGGTGAGCGGCTGCACCGAAATCCTCTCGACGCGCGTTCCGGACGGTTCGAGAACGTCCCGAATCTGTTGCGCTGCAGCATCCGGATCGGGAGCCAGCACGTGGATGGCCCTTCCGAACAGCGCAACCCCTTCAAAACCGGCTTCCTGCAGAGTTCCCAGGGCGACCAGTGGCCGGTCGGTCCGCACCTCCAGCATCTGTCCCGCCTCGCGCTCCAGTTCCTGTTTGAGTTCGGCCGGTGAGGCGTCGGCGAAGACGCGGCCGGCGTACATCAGGGCCAGGTGGTCGCAATGTTCGGCTTCGCTCATGTAGTGCGTGGTGACGAGGACGGCGACACCCTGCTCCCGCGACAGCCGGAAGATGATGTCCCACAGGCGACGACGGCCGATCGGATCGACCCCCGAGGTCGGTTCGTCGAGAAACAGGATCTGCGGCTGATGCACCAGAGCACACCCCAGGGCGAGCCGCTGCCGCAGTCCCATCGGCAGGCTGCCGGCCAGTTCCCGTTCGCGTCCCTGCAGTTCGGCCATGCCGATGATCCAGTCGGTCCGGTCGCGCATCTGCCGCCGTCCCACACCGTAGATGCCGGCATACAGCCGGATGTTCTCACGCACCGTCAGATCCCGGTACAGCGAGAACGACTGCGACATGTAGCCGATCCGTTCCTTGATGGTCTGTGCCGCACGGCGAAGGTCGGCACCGGCGACACGGCCCGTTCCCCCGGTGGGAGGCAGCAGGCCGGTCAGCATCTTGATGACGGTTGTCTTGCCGGCTCCGTTGGCCCCCAGCAGTCCAAAGATTTCTCCCGGCTGAACCTGAAAGCTGACGCGGTCGACGGCACGGAATGTCCCGAAGTCGCGGATCAGCTCCTGGGCCTCAATCGCCAGCCCGTCGGTTGTTCGGGCAGACGTCATGCCGGGAAATGTGATCGGCGGACCGGCGGTGCTGTCTGCGGATTCCCGTCGCCGCAGCAGCGCGATAAACACATCTTCGAGATCGGGATCGGCCACGTGGATCCGCGTCGGCTGGAACTCCCCGACCTGTTGCCGGACGCGCTGCTCGGCATCGTCCGGGGTGGCGTCGTCGACGAACACCCGCAGCCGGGGACCAACCGCCTGAGACTGCGGGAAGGCGTCCTTCAGCCGGTTCAGCGCGTCGGCCTGATTCGCGCATTCCAGTTCGACGATCTGGCCGGGAGCCAGACGGGACATTTCACCCGGCTCACCCGAGGCAAGGATGCGCCCGTCGATCAGCAGGGCGGCCCGGTGAAACCGGGACGCTTCGTCGAGGTACGCCGTCGAAACGATCGCGGTGATCTGTTCCTCCCGGAGAAGCTGCGCCAGGATGCTCCAGAAGTCGCGTCGGGAGACCGGATCGACGCCGGTGGTCGGCTCGTCGAGAATCACCAGTTGGGGGTGGTGAATGAGACTGCACACCAGCCCCAGTTTCTGCTTCATGCCGCCGGACAGATTCCGCATCGCCCGGTCGCGGAAGCGGTGCAGCCGGGTCATCCGCAGCAGCCGCTCGGACCGTTCTTTCAGTTCCCGGTGCGGGACCAGCCGCAGCCGCCCGAAGAAGTTGACGTTCTCCTCGACGGTCAGGTCGGGGTAGAGGTTCAGGCCGAGTCCCTGCGGCATCAGGCCGAGGCGATCCTTGACGAGCTCGGCGGAACGTTCGGAATCGACCCGTGTGCCGAATACATCGAGTGTGCCTGCGTCGTATGTGAGGACACCGGCGATGGCCTTCATCAGGCTGCTTTTGCCGGCACCATCCGGGCCGATCAGCCCGAAGATCTCGCCCCGCTCGACTTCGAGACTGATACCATCGACGGCGACCGTTCGACCATACCGCTTGCGGATGTCGTGAACCCGGACGACGCAGTCGTTCGCGGCAGCTACCATCGTGGCGGCGTCCACGGCACGTCCTCCTTCCAGCGGATGACGGCGTCCGCCGGCATTCCCGGGGTCAGGCAGTGCTCGGGGTTTTCGTCGAGGAACAGCTTGACGGCGTAGACCAGTTTGACGCGTTCATCGGGGGTCTGGACTTCTTTCGGCGTGAACTCCGCCCGCGAGGAGATGTACCCGACCGTCGCGGAAAATGGTCGGTCCGGGAATGCGTCGGTGTAGATCTGCGCCTTCAGCCCCAGCCGCAGCCGTCCGATCTCGACTTCCGGCACGTACACTTTCAGGTAGAGCTTGTCGAAGTCGACCAGTTCAAACAGCGGTGAACCGGCGGCGACGGTCTCGCCCACTTCGATCAGCTTCGTCGTGATGATTCCCGCCGTTGGTGCTGCAATCCGCATGTCATCGATCGTCGTCTGCACTTCATCCCGGGCGGCCTCCGCCTGCGAGACCTGGGCACGGTACGCCTCGACTTCTTCCGATCGGGCGGCGATCCGGCGGTTTCCGAGCTGCGCTTCGGCCAGCTGCTTTTCCGCACGATTGAGTGCCGCCTCGGCCACGCGGACATCATTCCGCGCGACGGTGGCCGCCAGACGAGCCTGTTCCCCTTCGCGTTGCTGGATCGTTCCCCGCTCGGCCAGGTCGGTAAAGCGTTCGGCATCGCGGTTGGCCTGATCGGCAGCGGCCCGTGCTTTTTCGAGAACCGCCTTTGCGTGTTCCACGCCGGCCTGTGCGGATGCGATCATGAGCGGGACTTCGTACTCGAGCAGCTCCAGCGCTGTCTGCGACGCCCGCAACTGCGCCGATGCCGCGTTGACCGCCTGTTCGCTCTGTCGCAGTTTGGCCTGAAGCTGGTTGTCTTCGAGTTCGGCCAGCAACTGACCGGTTTCGACGATGTCCCCTTCGCGGACGTGGATGGCCTTGCAGCGGCCGGGAAGCTTGGTGGCTGCAGTGATCTCATCGCCTTCGATGCGTCCGTTGGCGAGGATCAGCCCGTCGGGCATCGGTTCGACGTAAACCCACTTCGCGTAGGCCCAGTACCCGAGACCAACGACAGCGACGACAACCAGGCCCGTGAGCAGACGCGAGACGAACTTTGCCATGGCACTGCAGCAATCATTTCATGCTCAGAGAGTCACGGTTCGCGAAGCAGCGGCAGCCGTGACAGGTGAGCACGGGGCGTGCGAATCTGGCCGGAATTCCGGCGGGCAAACTTCAAAGAGTGCCCATCGCCCTTCGAAGCAAAAGATGTGCCAGCTGCAGATCGTAGGTTGCCGTCTGCAGGCTCGTGCGACTCTCGGTCAACAGCGTGACCGCGTCGAGTACATCCGTGTTCGTGCCGACCTGTCGTCGATACCGGTCCTGGGCGACACGCAGATTCTCTTCGGCGCTCTTCACGGAGGTTTCGGCAACGGCAATCCGTTCCTGCGCGGTCTGAATCTCGAGCCAGGCATTCCGGACCTGGAGCGCAATCGCCGAGGTCGTGTCCGCATGCAATCGGGTCAGGGACGAGGCCTGCTGTTCGAGTGCCGCCGCCTTGTTTCGCGAAATGCCCCCGTCAAACAGTTCCCACTCCGCGACGAAACTGAGCGACCAGAACCCCTCATGATTCAGGTTGTCGTTCTCGAGGTACTGGAATCCGCCCACCGCTCCGAGTTGCGGTTTGCAGCGGGCCCGTTCCTGATCCGACTGATGCTGCAGTTTCCAGGTCTGATACGCCAGAGCCTGCAGTTCCGAGCGGGTCTGCGTGGCGATTGCGGTCATCGCGTGAAGGTCGCCGGCGGTCACGTGCTCCTCGCCACCGATTGGGATCTCCGCCAGGACGACCGGGGCATCGAGCGGACGCCCCAGCAGGCGGTTGTAGTTGCTCCGTGCCAGATCCAGTCCGTTGCGGGCCCGGATGAGCTGTTCCCGTGCCTGTGCCGCAGCGACCTCGGCCGCCAGTACGTCGTTGCGGGCCACCACGCCTTCGTCAAACAGATCCTGCACGTCCTTCAGGTGGGCCTGGTACGTCTCAGCACTCGCGCGGGCAACCTCTTCGAGTCGGCCGGCACGCAGGACTGCGATGAACGCCTCGGCGACCTGCATCTTCAGATTCTGGACTTCGGTCGCTTCGTCGAAACGTCGCGAGTTCACGGCGGCACCGGTCGAGTAGATGCCGCTCGTGATCCGACCGCCCGTGTACAGCGGGACGGCGGCGAGCGTGGCGGAGGCCAGAAACCGGTCTTCACCGATCGGCAGGGCACCGAAGGGTACGGCCGTCAGTCCGGGAAGAGAAACCGCGACCCCGGGGGTCTTGTCGAGAAATGTGTAACCGTTGACGGTGGTCACCCGCGGCAGCCGGGCTCCCTTGGCCGCCTCGTGGGCATAAACGGCTGCTCCGGTCGCATTCCGTCGCGACTGCAGCTTCTGGTTCGTCGCCAGCGCGATGCTCCAGGCGGCTTCCAGCGTCTCGCCGGCCGGTTGCGGCACTGGAGGACCAGATGGTGCGTCGAGGACGGGACGCGGCCTGGCCTCCGCCGTCGAAATCGTCGGGCCGTCTGTTTCGACGGCCGCGGAGACCTGGGCCGCGGAGACCTGCCGGATCGGCGCCACGTCCCGTGAGTCAGGTTGCTGGACGGGATCGGCATCGACGCGGGGCACGGGACCGGCTGGTGCAGGGGCGGTCGACGCGATCGTCGGTTGGGCCTGCGGCTGCGCGGTGGGCGTCGGCGTTTCCGAGACAATGCGGAAATGGGTGGATGGCGGATGATCCGGGAGTCGGGGAGAGAGATCCGCGGTGCGCGGCGGGGTGGAGCACCCGACCGCGAGCATCAGGACCAGAGGCAGGATGCGTCGGTCGGGACTGGTCATGAGGGAAAAGCCTCTTCGGCACCGGACCGTTCCACCCCCAGTTTGCCGAGGTGCATCGTGATCTGTCCGGATCATTCGCTGCAAAACCGCTGTTGAACGTACCCTCCTCATCGTCGGCTGATCCGGGAGAACCGGCTGAATCGTTATCACCGGACCGCGCCAGGCGGTGCGAAGCGAACACTCTACCCGGTTTGACCAGAGTTACACGTGCGCCCGCCGGTCTGGGAACCACTCAGGCGTTGAACATCCGGTCGCCGGCGTCCCCCAGCCCGGGGACGATGAACTTCTGCTCGTTCAGTTCCGGGTCGACGGCCCCGACGACAATGTCGACATCCGGGAATTCCGACTGCACCCTCTCGACGCCGGCCTGCGAGGCGATGATCGACATCAGCGAGGTCTCCTTCACGCCCCACCGGGCCAGCTCCGCCAGCGCGGCCGTCACCGACCCACCGGTCGCCAGCATCGGATCGAGGACGATCGCCCGATCGACCGGAGACGCGGTCGACAGCTTGCTGTAGTACTCGACCGGCTGGGCGGTCGCCTCGTCGCGGTACATGCCCAGGTGCCAGACCTCGGCACCGGGGATCAGATCGAGGACCGGTCGAACCATCCCCAGGCCGGCCCGCAGGATCGGCACCAGGCCCAGGCGAAGCTGCAGTTGCCGGCCGGTCGTCTCCGTCAGTGGTGTCCTGACGGAGATCTCCCTGGTCGGCAGATCCCGCGTGACTTCGAAGGCGAGCAGAGCGGCAACCCGCTCGACGTGCAGCCGGAACGCATCCCGCCCGGTTCTCTCGTCCCGCAGCAGGGAGAGATGGTGCTGGACAACCGGATGATCGAGGACGCGGAGCGATGCCATGGGAGAACCTTCGTGGGGCAGAATGTGTCCGGAGGGTGGTCTGCGAACGTGACGGTGCCGGGGCAGCTGCGGATTTTGCTGCAGTCTTCGGACAGGCAACCGGCTGAGCTTGCATGCTCGCTCAGGATTCATAGAATCTACCGCTCAGCGACACCAGCCTGCCCGGTGGTGTAACGGTAGCACGAATGACTCTGGATCATTTAGTCGGGGTTCGAATCCCTGCCGGGCAACTTCTCAAACCCGCCGGCCCCATGGCCTTGCGGGTTTTTCGCTGCGCGGGGGGACGATCGGGGGAAAGGTGCTCCGGGTCAGTCTCCGGGGGACTGCTGCTGAGCCTTCTGCCAGGCCTCCCACAGAACCCGCGGCTGCGTCACGTACATTTCGACAAAGCCGCATTCGCCACAGATCCACGCCCGCATCGTCGACTTCTGCGTCCCCTTGAAGATCCACGCCGAGGGATTCTCCGAGATCCTCATGATCATCTCGTTGGCCATGCCCAGTTCGTAGTGATCGGGAATCACCACGTTGGGGATGATGTCAGGCGAGCCGCACTTGGGGCAGGTTTGCTCTCTCACGGGATGATCCTGGATCGGGATGGACGGGATACGGGCGAACGGAACCCCGGCAGATTCTGCAGGGATATCCTGTTCGTACCCGCTCGCGTCCCGACACGCAATCACAGGGCGGCTTGCCGTGACGCACGGTACGTGGTCCCCGACCGTGTGATGTACGGTCGCGAATAGAAAACACGGAGTCGTCATGACGCGGCGACTCAGGGGATGGAAATGGGGGCATTCCGGGTGGCATGCTTGCCCTTCAAGGCAAGCATGTGTGTGCCAGGGACTCTGCCCGTGCCCGTTGGTGGGTGGCCCCGGTTCTCCGAACCGGGGTCGCGCAGCGACACGAGGCAGCAGGAGAACGGGACCGATGGCTGTGACCTCCTGCGGCTGCGCCGCGCCGGTCTGAAGACCGGCGTCACCCCTGCAACCTC
>ENA-ORCW01000281-ORCW01000281.1-marine-metagenome-genome-assembly--contig:-NODE-281-length-43476-cov-3.689325_pt1 | contig 43476 bp, 34 predicted proteins | sample MGYA00237784_ERZ508517 | MGnify/ENA primary metagenome ERZ508517 (study PRJEB26187, sample SAMN06268979) | marine metagenome | isolation source: Tt ae E1 feedstock associated aerobic enrichment on...
CGAGAGCCAGCACATGCCCTTCCCCGTCACCAATCACCTGCACTTCGATATGACGGGCACGGGTGATAAATTTCTCCAGAAATACCCCATCATTGGAAAAGTTATTAGCACTGAGGTTTTTAACTGAGTTAAACGCCTGACGTAATGAAGCTTCATCATCACAACGGTTCATACCGATACCACCGCCACCAGCAGTAGATTTGAGCATGACGGGATAGCCGACATCATTGGCTTGGGTTACGGCATCTTCTAAAGAGGTTAATAAGCCTGTGCCTGGTAATAAAGGCACATCGTTCTCTTCTGCCAATGCCCGGGCACTGTGCTTCAGGCCAAACGACTCCATCTGTTCTGCAGTGGGGCCGAGAAAAACAATATTGTTTTGTTCACATAAACGAGCGAATCCGGGGTTTTCACTCAGAAAACCATAACCGGGGTGAATCGCTTCAGCACCAGACTGTTTGGCAATCTCAATAATGCGTTGTTGATTAAGATAAGTCTCACTGGCACGGCCTTCGCCAAGTGAGTAGCTTTCATCTGCAGCACTGACATGCAATGAGTCTCGATCAGCTTCGGCATATATAGCGACTGCCTGAACATTCATCTCATGCAAAGTGCGAGTAATCCGTGTCGCGATGGCACCACGGTTAGCAATTAGAACTTTCTTAAACATCATGGGTATTCCTAATCTGGGTCGTCCCAGCAAATAATGCGTTGTTTCAGGTCGTCCCGAAACATAATCCGTCTTAGCTCCAGATAACCACTTCTACAGGGGTTGGGTTATAAGCGTTACAAGGGTTGTTCAACTGTGGACAGTTAGATATCAGCACAATCACATCCATCTTCGCTGTCATTTCTACATATTTACCGGCTTCGGAAATACCATCAGCAAAGGTCAGTTGACCGTCTTCTGTTACAGGAACATTCATGAAGAAATTAATGTTATGAGTGATATCACGTTTGCTGACACCAAAATGTTCATTTTCAGCGACCGCCAGCATCCAGCTATCACGGCAGGCATGCATGGTCTTTTTCTCCAGTGAATAACGCACGGTGTTAGATTCTGTGGCACAGGCACCGCCCAGCGTGTCATGTCGGCCACATGTGTCTGCTGTAATTTCTAACATAGGATTGCCAAGATTCGACAACAGGGTTGTTCCTGCAGTGAGATAAACATTACCTTGTTCACGTAACGTATCAATTGCACTGTATCTTTCACTGGGATCAGACGCACTGTAAAACAGGGTATCAGCGGCCTGATTACCATGTGAATCAACAATTCGCAGCGTTTCGCCGGCTTTGAGCTCATGCATCCAATAATCGCCTGCCAACACTTCTTCACGATAGCTGGCTAGTTCAGGGTTTAAATTACTTTCTTTAATCACAACAATATCCTTCCCTAATTAATGATGATGACCGCATTGATGGTAGATACGGTTATTCTCAAAACCACGCTGATTCTCTGCACAGTGATTCACGCATTCGTCATCTTCAGTCACCGGTGCAGATTCTCTTAACTGATAGATAACGGGATGTTTGGGGTAGGTTTCAGCGGTATTCATCGGGTGTGGGCAGGTATGGAAGATAACCAGCGTATCCATCTCAAAACGTAAATCGATGAAGTCACCGGCTTTACTATTGTTTTCAACAAACTGCATATTGCCATCAGCATCGGTTTTGACCTGACTGAACAAATTCAGATTGGCCGCCATATCACGACGGTTCATGCCGTATTTGGCTAACTCCACCAAAAATGCATGTTCGCCACTTAAGGTCCAGTCATTGCCCGCATCCTGATAACTTCTATCAGCCCAACGTTTTTTCATTTTCTCAGTGGAAAGGTTTCCGCCTACAGTATCGTGCCAACCAACGCTGTCATCGATGATAGAGCAAAATACATGTCCCATATCTGAGTACAAACAATGGCCTTTCGTCAGCTTGAATGTATGTTGACATTTCAAGGTGTCTGGCGCGTTGTAACGCTCCAGCTTATTCATCGGGTTGTAGAAGAGCATACCGACATTCGCACCGCCCTCTTTATCAATCAGACGCAGTGTTGTGCCCTTTCTGACTAACATTGACCAATGCGTGCCACCAGGCAATGTATCCTCATAAATCAGATCGTTTTGTTTCTCGCTCATACTGTTTCCTGCTTTTGTTTCATTGTGTTTGAGATGTCATCCAAAGTGGATTTCCTTGTGTCACCGACGGGAATATCAAAAGTAATGGATGCCCCATATCGATTTGGGTTATCTGGGTCTTGACGGTGTTTATCGAACACCAATAAGCGAGTGCCCAAATAAAATCCTTCGGTTAAATCATGGGTAATCATGAAAATGGTGATACCGGTTTTTTGCCAGATATCTAAAATCAAGGCATGCATGTCTGAACGAATACCAGGGTCAAGCGCCCCAAATGGTTCATCCAGCAATAACACTTTCGGTTGTTTGATTAAGGCCTGGGCAATCGCTAAGCGTTGCTGCATACCGCCAGATAAAGAAGTGGGATATTGATTGGCGACATGACCAAGCCCGACAAGTTCTAACATTTCCTGAGCTTGGGCACGGACCTGTCGACGCTTGCTGCCAAAACATCTACCCAATAATTTTGATTGACCAAATTCCACACCCAACATGACATTTTCAATTACGTTCAAGTGTGGAAAAACAGAATAACGCTGGAAGACGATGCCACGGTTAGCATCGGGCTCATCACGAATGGGATCACCATCCAGTAATAATTCTCCTCGAGAGGGTTTCTCTGTGCCCAGCAGCATTTTCAGAAAGGTGGTTTTACCACAGCCTGAAGCGCCCACCAGCGTTATAAACTCCCCTGCTTTCACTGTCAGGTTGATATTTTCGAGCACCACATTATCGCCGTACTCTTTCCATAACTTTTTCAGTTCAATATTCTTCATTTAGCCCCTCCCTCTGTTTGCTGCCAGGGGAAGGCATATAAGGACAAACGACGTAATAGATAATCCGTCAGAAAGGCCAATAAGGTAATCCACAATACATAGGGCAAAATCACATCCATCGCCAGATAACGTCTGACTAAGAAAAGACGATAACCAAGCCCTTCTGTTGCCGAGATGGCTTCTGCGGCAATGAGAAACAGCCAAGCCGCACCCAGGCTCAAACGCACAGCATCAATCAACTTTGGTAAGACCTGAGGCAGCACTACCCGCACAATCAATTGCCAGGTTGAGGCGCCTAGGGTTTGTGCCTTGATGATGAGTTCTTCAGGCAGGGCCATAACACGTAGCTGCACATCACGAATCAGAAAAGGCGTGATACCCAGTACGATTAAAGTAATTTTAGCGACTTCACCTAAACCAAAGATAATAAACAGGATAGGTAGAATGGCTAATGGCGGTACCAGTGATATGACGGTAACAACCGGTGCAAAACTGGCACGAAGTAAAGGGATAATGCCAATTAAAATGCCAACGACCAGACTGATAAGTGCACTGATACCCACACCGATCCCAAGCCGTTGCAAACTGGCCAGCGTATCAGCCCACAGAAGATAATCACCGGTACGCTTGCTCGGCTCAAACGCCATGGTGTGAATCGCATGACCGAATGCTTCAAATGAAGGCATCAGTTTATCGTTTGGATTCACCGCCAGGCGTTCATTCGATGCGACCAGATAAACCAGTAAAATCAGGATAAAAGGTAAAGCACCTAATAACCATTTACCGGCTTTACTGGGCTGCTGATTGATAAGTCGTTTCATAATGATTCTCGGACTGATGACGGTTACAGAGAACCGTCAGCTGCCATAGACATGAAAGACGAATCAAAACGCAGTTTTACATTTGCAGAATTACCAACCACGGTGCCATCTGGGTAAGCGATACCAATAAAACCAGCATCCATTGCACCTTCACCTAACAGCCCATGTTCAAATGAAAACTCACTGACATATTTCATGGTTTCAGGTAATTGCTTGCTTTCAGCGAAAGCGACTGCCTCTTTTGCTTCATAAAACATATTGGTCGCTGCCAATTGTGCTTCATAGCCCGCTAAGTCAGTGCCTGAGGCTTTCGCCATAAAGGTCAGCGCATCGGTATCTTTAGCCGCCATACGCGCCATAATTTCATACCATGCACCGGTTAAGGCTTTACCGAAAGCGGGGTTATCTTTCAGCGTTTCTGTATTGACCAGCAACATATCAATGATTTCACCCGGAATTTGCGAGGAATCAAACACTTTACTGGTGTTTGGCATAGATGCCACTTCAGATAATAGCGGGTTCCAGGTAACGGTTGACGTCACATCATCCGCGTTAAACACACCGACTAAGTCAGCATCTGATGTATTCACAACTCTGACGTCACGCTCGCTCAGACCAATGGTATCCAGTGCTCGTGCTAATAAATAATGTGAAACAGAGAGTTCAACGAGATTAACATTTTGACCTTCAATGTCTTTTAAGCTTTTATCATTGCCTTTAAGAACAATGCCATCATTACCGTTAGAAAAGTCACCCAGGATTAACGCTGTCGAATCGACACCGCCCGCAGCTGGAATAGTCAGGGCATCCATATTCGTCATAGTGCAGCCATCAAACTGACCAGCCGTATATTGGTTGATGGATTCTACGTAGTCATTGATTTGCACTACATCAATTTCAATGCCGTATTTATCGGCCCATTTTTTGACGATACCGGCATTTGCCGCATAGTCCCACGGCATCCATCCGGCATAAATTGTCCAGGCAATACTGAATTTATCTTTTTGTTCAGCATTCGCTGAAAAGGGAACGACCAGGAGAGAAAAAGAAAGCAGCAAGAAGCTGATAATACGAAGATTGGAGAACTTCATGAAGTTACCTCACAGTTAAGTTAGAAACACGGTGCAAGAGATGTTTTACAAAAAACAATCTCCCGGGCTTTTATCCCTCCGTGTAACCTTCACTGTGAAGGTCGGTTACTCTCGGTCCAGACATCATCGTTGATCGGAACCCTAGAAACCTTATTTCGTCGACAGTAGTTGGTAAACCACCTCAGCACTTAGCGCTGATAACGCAGATACCATGCCAGTTTTATGACTATCAGAATAATTAATGTGTGATCATTAACTTAGCTATTTATGCTAAGTCTATCTCGAACTATCAAGCTGCACCATAATGGCACACCCATGATTTCATGCTCACCGTAATGGTGCAATCAAGACTCACATGAACTTTTTAGCGAGATGAAAACCGGGTAATCATATTCAGTAGATTTTGTGACTCCTGAGCCAGATTTTCAGCATGCACATTCACCTTGTTGGCATTATTCACCACCATTTCAGCATCTGAACTGATTCTGACCACATTCTGATTAATGTCTTCACTCACCGCGCTCTGCTCTTCAACCGCAGTCGCAATCAAGGTGTTGAGTTCATTAAGTTTCTCCACACTTTCTTTAATAGAGCTCACAGAGTCAATAGAACCCTGAATATCCTGACGGCTTGAGGAGGCAGTATCTTTAGTCGTTTCCATACCCTTCACCACTTTGACGACAGAACCATCCAGTTTAGAAATCAGGTTCGAAATTTCTTGGGTCGATTCCTGGGTTCGGGTCGCCAATGAACGTACCTCATCAGCAACAACAGCAAAGCCTCTACCATGGTCACCGGCTCTGGCGGCCTCAATCGCGGCGTTTAACGCCAGCAGATTCGTTTGTTCAGCAATGTTACTAATCACATCTACAATAGGATTAATTGCACTGGAGTCAGATTCCAGTGTTTTAATATAGTCACTGATAGTATCAAAGGCTTTATCTAGGCTGGTTAAGCCTTTTACTGCTGTTTCAGATTTAGCCATACTTTGTTGCGTTAACTCATCAACATGATTCGCAGACTGGGAAGCCAAGCTAGCATTGCGTGCCACCTCTTGAATCGTGGAAGACATTTCTGTCATGGCGGTCGCCACCTGCTCAGTTTGTGAGGCCTGAGAATTAATTGATTCCATAATGGACTGTTGAGACTGATAGGTATCGCCAGCCGACTTATCAATATTCCCAGCCGAATCTTTCATTCTGACTAATATAGTATTCAATCTGGCATGAAGTAGTTTATTGACCAGAACAAGTTGAGCCACCTCATCATCCGCACCAGTGTAGACCATGCCCATCAGTGGGTTGTTGACCTCATCATTGGCTTCTTTAATCGCTCTATCGAGTGATGCAAAAATCCAGTTCTTGAGCAGAAGATACGTCGCCAGTCCACCCAACACAGCGATAAGCACTGGCAGGTAATAGGGCAATTGCTGAATGACGCTGACTTGATTCAATACGCTGGCCACAACGGCACTCAGCACTACTGATAAGGTCGTTTTACTTTTTAAAGAAAGCCGGGTGAAGACATTACCGAGTTTAGGTTTTTTCCCTTCGTTGATTTGTTTATAAAGCTGTTCTGCCCGCTTCACTTCTTGTTTTTTGGGTTTACTACGAACGGACTCATAACCTATCACTTTATCGCCATCAAAGATGGGGGTGACGTAAGCATCCACCCAGTAAAAATCGCCCGTCTTTGTGCGGTTTTTAACCATACCCATCCAGTGTTTACCTGATTTTACGGTAGACCAGAGATCAGCAAATGCGGCTGGTGGCATATCGGGATGACGAATAACGTTATGATTTACATGCATCAATTCATCAGCAGAAAAACCACTAACGTACTCAAACTCTTTGTTAAAGCTCGTTATGATGCCTTTGAGATCGGTTGTGGAAATCAATGGGTTGTCGAAGGTAATTTCTTTATCCGTTACCGGCAGATTTTTTTTCATTGTGCTTCACCCTGATGAAAGTGAATGGTAAATAAGTATTGCATTTACTGGTATCGGCAGCTCACGGTTCTAACTTAAATGTTAACAACAAATTAATGCATAAGCTTTTTAGTTCGCAAGGTATTGTTGTTTTTAGACCGTAAAAATATTTAATAGGACACAAGCCATATCAACAAGTTTTATTTAAAATATAGGCTTTATGATAATTGGTAAGTCATATGAAAGCACCTCAAGTTGGTTTTGTCAGTCTTGGTTGTCCAAAAGCCCTCGTTGATAGTGAACGTATCATTACCAAGTTACGTTCAGAGGGTTATAACATTACCCCAAGTTATGATGATGCTGACTTAGTGGTGGTAAATACATGTGGTTTTATAGATTCGGCTGTTGAAGAATCTCTCGGTAGTATTGGTGAAGCCATCGCTAAAAATGGCAAAGTCATTGTCACCGGTTGTTTGGGGAGCCGTGACAATACTATCCGTGAACAGCATCCACAAGTTCTGGAGATTACTGGGGCTCACGCGCTCGAAGAAGTCGTCAGTGCCGTCCACAAACACTTGCCTCCACAACATGATCCTTTCCTTAGCCTGGTTCCACCAGAAGGCATCAAACTCACACCCCGCCATTACGCTTATCTAAAAATATCTGAAGGCTGTAATCACCGTTGCAGCTTCTGTATTATCCCTTCTATGCGAGGGGATCTGGTCAGTCGTCCAATTCATCATGTGATGACTGAAGCAAAACGACTCGCTGATGCGGGCGTTAAAGAGCTTCTCGTTATATCTCAAGATACCAGTGCCTATGGTGTGGACGTGAAATATGAAGCACACGACTGGAACGGTCGTGAGCGAGCAACTCGTTTTTACGACCTTGCCGAAGCCCTGGGTGAGCTGGGAATTTGGGTAAGAATGCATTATGTCTACCCCTATCCGCATGTGGATCACGTTGTGCCATTAATGGCGGAAGGAAAAATTCTGCCTTATCTGGATATCCCATTTCAGCATGCCAGCCCACGTATTCTCAAGCTGATGAAACGACCAGCTTCTTCACAAAATAACTTGGAACGTATTCGTGCCTGGCGAGCAGTTTGTCCCGATATCACCTTACGCAGCACATTTATCGTTGGTTTTCCTGGCGAAACCGAAGAAGAATTCCAAGAATTACTCGATTTTCTTACTGAGGCACAACTTGATCGTGTGGGCGCTTTTGCCTACTCCCCGGTAGAGGGTGCCACAGCCAATGACTTACCAGATCAAATTCCTGAAGCGGTTAAACAAGAACGTCTTGACCGCTTTATGGCGCACCAAGCAGAAATCAGTGCAGCGAGATTACAATTGAAAGTGGGACGCAAAGGGCGTGTCATCATTGATGAAGTTGTTGAAGAAGGCGCGGTGGGTCGTAGTGAAGCAGATGCGCCTGAAATTGATGGTCAGGTATTCATTGATGGCGCCACGCATCTTAAGGTTGGAGATATCGTCGACGTCGAATTTGAAGAAGCCGATGAATATGATCTTTGGGCGAAACTCATCTAAAAATCCAAATCAAATGCCTGATTGACTGCCTCCACTACCGAGTCAGCAATCATGGCATTGGCAGCATTCGCCTCAGCTTCATCTTCCGGTAGATACTTACCTGTACGCACCAGACACGCTTGAAGCCCGGCATCAACAGCACCAATCACATCTGAGGCCACATCATCACCTATCATCAGAACATCACTGGCGGCCATGCCTAATGATGTAAGAGCCTCATGAAAAAAACTGGATGCCGGTTTGCCAATAATCTGAGCTTCCACATGGCTGGCGTATTCCAGAGCTTGAATGAATGGCCCTGCATCCAGTTGCAATTGACCTTCACTTTTAAAAAATCGGTTGCGTCCAATCCCCAGTAACGGTGCGCCATTCATAATTAATGAAAAGGCTTTGTTTAGATTGTCATAACTAAATAAATACGCTGCATCAGTGACAATCACCGCATTAGGTTGAGACTGTTCTAGGTCACTGAACTCTGGTGTTAAGTCGGGATGAATAAGACAAAATGGTCGATACCCCTTCGTCTGGCACAGGCGCTTAATAGCTAGGGGCGCTGTAAACACTTCATCAGACTTGATATCAAATCCCATCTGTTTGAGTTCGTTCAAGACTGACTGGCAGGTAGCACGTGAGGTATTGGTGACAAAACGCATCGGAATGCCCTGACGCCTCAGTCGCTTAATGAGATCAACCGCGCCACTGATAGGCTGATTGTCAGTATGTAATACCCCACTGATATCAAACAAAATTGCTTTAGTCATAACAATGGCCTCCACTGTATGAGAGCAATGATTTGAGTATGCAATGCTTTTTAGCGGATCTCAATACTCAGACACGATCACTTATTCATCTTTATTTGGCATGATGGGCCAGTCTGCAGCATCAACTGAATCGAGTGGGTACTGATTGGCCTCGCCATGCCATTGGCGAATAAAGTGATGCTCAGGATCGTAGGTCGCCGTTTGTTTTTCCAGATTAAAATGACGTCCCCCACGCGGATCAGCGCCTACTCCAGCAATATATTGCCAATTGCCCCAGTTAGAGGCGACATCATAATCAACTAACTGTTGCTCAAAATAGGCCGCACCAAACCGCCAGTCTAGTTGTAGTTCATTGACCAAACAGCTGGCGACAATCTGACGACCGCGATTAGACATATACCCTGTTTGATTGAGTTGTTTCATGCAGGCATTAACGATGGGATAAGGGGTATTACCATGACACCATTTCTGATAACGCTCAGGATAAAAACAACACGATACGCGTTGTTTATTTATGCCTTCCGGTCTAAACAGTTTGTGCTGATAACGCTGTGCATACCACTGGAAATATTCACGCCATAACAGCTCATAATAAATCCAATAGGTAGATTCATTGGCGACATTGTCTTTTTCATAACGCTGTAATCTGTCTATCAGTTTGCGAGGTGATAATGCACCACTGGCCAGCCAGGCAGACATTTTCGTGGAATTATCCCAACCATCTAATTCATTTCGAACCGTTTTATAGTGTTGAGGTAACTCAGAGGAAAAGTAGTCGTCTAAATGCTGAAGCGCTGCTTTTTCTCCACCATTGAAACCTTTATGTGAATCCAGCACATTCTCTGCTGTTCGTTTCAACCCTGTCACGGTATCAACAGGGGGTGCTAATTGTTGGGGCATCGCTACCGGTTTATCAATAGCAATGGTTTCACAAGCTTGTTTGAATTCTGTAAATGTCGTCGGCAAATGATTTAAGCCAAAAGGCAACTGTTCAGGACGAAATAAGGTATGAGTCCAGATAGAATGAAACGCGATGCGTGGGAAATCAGCTCGAAGGTGATGCCACTGTCTTGTTTCAAATACCCCAACATGATGACTACGATAGACGACATCAATCTCATGATTTTTTATCAAAACAGAGATAGCTGAGACTGGATCGGTTGTCATCACAATCAGTCGTTGCCCCCTGTTTTTGAGCTCTTTAGCTAAGTCATGCAAACATTGTTCGATAAATTGTCGGCGTATTAAGCCCATGGGCTTGGCATTAAGCCCCGTTTGTTTGAACCAGGCTGAGTCAAAACAAAATAAACAGATCAGTTGTTCACAGTTCAAACTGGCTTCAAGAAGTGCCGTGTTGTCATGAACACGAAGATCATGATTAAACCAATACAAACCTGTTTTATACATGTCTTCTCCTAGAAACAGTTTCCATTCTGAAACTAGAGGGTTGGATGTCGATATTATGTGAAGTTAGTAGAACAAAAATGGACAATCAGCTTTCTTGCAACCAATAAAAACTAAAGGCCGGTATGACTAAGGCATTTTTGAATAAATCTGGACGCTGACCACTGAATAAGTCATAAAGTTGGCCATTTTGCGGATTTCCCCAGCTACCTAATTCGCTTAAATTTAAATGCTGAGGTTTATCATTGAAATTGGCCACTACCAGAACACGTTGATGTTGCTGCTGAATGCAATAACGCTCGAAGACAAACAGATGCTCATTACCTACATCAATAAGTTCACGATTATTGAAATCGGCGAACACATCAATTTCTTTACGTACTGAGATCATCCGTTTTAAGGCGGTAAATATTTCATATTGAGGATGGCCAGGCTGATTACGTAAATCTGCTTTATTCCAGTCAATAACAGGCCGATGTACCCAGCGTGAATCCCCTTTCTTGTATGGATCCTCAAGGTAAGAAACATCGTTAGTGGTACCCACTTCATCACCATAGTATAGAAGAGGAATCCCACCAAAGGACATAATCAAACTATGCAAGAGTAAGATGATTTTGATTGAATCTTCGATTGCCTCAGGATCGCCAATTTCCAAGGCGTATTCCAAGCCGACCAGAGAGGCTAAAGAACCAGAAATACGAGCATCACCTGTTTTTTCATTTTCACCAAACGGCAAACCTCTGGCGTGAGAATGGTCAAAACGCCCCATGTAATAATCAATCAGAAACTTCCGATGTTGTGCTGGTTGGTAACCAACCAGTTCAATATCACGATCATCAAAGCCCAAACCAATATCATCATGGCAGCGGATATAATTCAGCCAGGTGGCTCGCTCTAATTTCACAGGCAAGCTCTTGATGCCTTGATTAAGTAACTTGGTATTTTTTGTGGCTACGGCATCCCACATCAAAGCCATATAAGTAGCGTTGTAGGCAATTTCACACTCTTTAGCAATTACCGCATCTTCACCAAAGTACTTGGTGACTTCAACCGGTGCGACAATCGCTTCAGCAATATATAAAACGCCAGGCGCTACCACTTGGCAGCAATCTTTCAGCAATTGCAAAATCAAGTGAGCTTCACGTTCGTTTTGGCAGGTACTGCCAATTTTCTTCCATAAAAAAGCAACCGCATCCAAACGCAGAATATCGGCGCCCTGATTGGCCCAAAACAGGATCACATCAAGCATTTCGATAAAGACAGTAGGATTAGAATAGTTAAGATCCCACTGATAACTATTAAACACCGTCATGACCCAACGCTGCATATCCTCATCCCAGGTAAAATTACCGGGTGACGTTTCTGGAAACACTTCAGGCATGCTCTGCTCGAACATATCTGGGACATTACGATTTTCAAACGTGTAGTAATAATCCTGAAACTTAGGATCACCCTCACGTGCTTTTTGCGCCCACTCATGCTCATCGGAAGTATGATTCAGCACCACATCCATGGTCAGTAAGATATCTCTGTCATGCATGCTGCGTGCGAGTTGATTCAAGTCTTGCAGACTACCGGCACGCTCATCTATTTTTCGAAAGTCGCTCACGGCATAGCCACCATCACTGCTGCCTTTTGGGCACTGCATGATTGGCATGATGTGTACTAAGTTGACGCCAAGATCCTGAAAGTAATTCAGATGGTCTTTCATGCCTTGCAGGTTGCCAGCAAAGCCCTGACTGTATAACGCCATACCTACCCAGTTCTGACTTAGAAACCAGTTATGATCGGCTTCACGCTCAATATCTTTCTGACGAAGATCTTCTGGACGGCGAATATACTGCCACGCCATTGTTTCAACCAGTTTCTGAGACTGCTCCTTGAAGTCATCTCGATGACCGTATAAGCGCTCAAATAAGGAGTGTATAGCATAAAAATTTGCGCCCAACCGTGTGTAGAAATAGCGTAAATCCTGCTTTGAAATGCCCGCTTCAATTTCATTGAGGATATCGTTTAACAATGTATGGGCTTGCTGTTCGTACATGCTTAACCTTGTTTGAATTATTCTGAATAAGCGTTATTTGTAAAAATCTGGATTTTTACTGATGGCACCGCGTTGCGTCACCACCCGACAAGCGAAAGCTTGTGCTTTTTCTAATGTCGTTTCAATTGACCAGTCCGCTAAAAGACCGTGAATATACATGGCAGTAAATGCATCGCCAGCACCGACGGTATCGATAACCTGTTCATGTTGAGTAGGTGCGACTTCATGAAACTCACCATCTGTATCTCTCACGATAGCGCCTTTTTCTCCACGTGTCACAATCAACTGATCAAGGTGAAAGTGCGTATGCATTCGTGTCATGTCCTGATACAAATCAGCAGATTGAAAACCGAGTTCATACAGCTCACTCTCATTGAGTTTTACCCAGCGAGCCTGCTCCAACCAATGATAGACCACCTCTTTCTGCCACCAGGGAGACCGTAAATTCACATCAACAAAAATATCCAGTGATGGGTTTTCCGTCAGTTTTTCCAATGTTTTATACGAGGTCTCATGTCGAGCGACTAATGTGCCATGGTAAAAAAATCCGGATAAAGCCTGACTGGCTGACTCACCTAACTCAATAAAGTCCCAGGCACTATCCTCAGCAAATGTGTAGCTTGGCTCATCATCTTTTATGGTGATATCAACGCGCCCTGTCTGGTGCTGGCCGTCAATTTGTATAGCTTGCGTATTCATGCCCCAGCTATCCATCTCCGATAAGATGGTTTTGCCTAAGTCATCATTACCTACCCGGCTGATAAAAACAGGAGAATCACCTAAGGCGTGCAGATGCCAGGCCACATTAAAGGGAGCGCCACCGAGTACATTTTCTCCGGTAGGAAAACAATCGAATAAGGCTTCACCAAAAAGCGTTAGATTTGATGATGATGTCATGATGATGCCTCTTTATTGGTTTGCATAACAAAATGCGGTGCAAAGTGCGCCACGCCCTGTAATACCCCTGCAGCATAATTACCTTCATTATCTCGATGACTTTTCGCCAGGAATAAGGCTTCGGCATGACCATTATGTTTGGATAACTCTACTGCAGCCTGCTTTATTTCCGCGCTGGCATTATCGACCAGAACCGAGGGGATTTGACTGGTTAGAACAGGCAGGTCATTACCACTATCACCAGCAAAAATCACTTCATCCAATTGATAGTCTAGTTTGCGTTGTAAAAACTCAATGGCATGGAGCTTAGTTGCATGCTCAGGTAAGACATCCAACAGGCCGATATTTTTAGGTTCATCGACGCTCCAGAGAATACTGGCAGCGACATTAGCATCTTTCAAAAAGGCTTCAATACGGGCAATAATTGTATCTTTATCTAAATACAGTGGCAGGTAGTAACTCAGTTTATGGGTGTTTTGCTTGCTGCTTTCCTGTAAACGCAATTCTTTAATGGGTCGTAAAATGTGTTTCAGCTGAGCATGGGTTTTGCCATTCCAATCTTTATCAATCTCAGCTTCCCAATCCGCCATTTGTTGCCAACTGCCTTTACCTATTTGGTATATCTTGGTGCCAACATCGGTAATCGCAAAATCAGGAACGGGTAAGGCATAGTTTTTAATCGCCCGTTTCACCAGTGATACATGACGACCTGTGACATATGCTAGCTTGACCTCATCACGTTCACAAAAGTCGGAAAACTGTTTACGTGCATCAGCTGGCTCTGGCTGAAAGCCATTAGGAATGATGGTTCTATCCATATCCGTGCAGAGTAAAACTTTAGCTTGGCTCATGATGATGCTTTCTTCGTTTTGACATGATCAAAGAACTGGTAATGTTCGAGTGATTCCAAAATGCCTGCAGCAAATGGTTTGTCTGCGAAATAAATACGGTCAGTATCAATCAATTGTGATAACTCCTCATTATGTCTGTTTGCCACTACCGCAGCGAGCGTGTTGCCCCGCATCATATCTTCATCGGCACCGGAACCGCCGGCGACAAAAATATGTTCAAGTGGTATTTGCCAATGGTCGGCAACATAGCGCAGAGCCATCCCCTTTGATGCTCTAATCGGTAATATGTCTAAATATTGTCCAAAAGCCAGCTGAACATGAACCGATTGTTCCTCCTGATGTAACAGTCGTTTTATATCTTCAACATCTACCTGTTCAGGATCGATGTAATAACTCAGTTTAAATCGACTCTGTTCTGACTTTGGCTGCTTTTCTAATCCAGGATACCCATCGAGCAACAGTCGTACTTTATGGGGCGTCCAGTGATAATCAATATGTTGAGCCCAGGACGTATCTGGCGTTAGCTTAGGTGCATAATAGATCTCAGTGCCAGAACTGGTGATTAAAATATCAGGTTCAGGAATCTGATGTTTTTTCATCATTCTAAGGGCAACGTCCAAACGCCGGCCAGTCGCAATGGCAAATTTTGTGGTCTTGCGGTTTTCCCGAATCAGGTTAATCAATTTATGTAACGACACATCGTCGCCGATAAGGTTCAAATCCAAATCGGTGAAAATAGCCTGTTCAGCATAGACATGACTGGTTCGCTCAAGCGGCTTACGTTGAAGTAACTCAGCACGTTGAGCAAGTGGTGTCACCAAATCGATATAACGTTTAGCGTGTGCTTGCCATGAATAACACTTCGCTACCCCTTCCAGACCTTTGCTTGAATAGTCATCCCACACATCATTGTCTGTTAATAATTTCAATAATGCGTCTGTGATAGTCGATGATTCGAGTGGATCAATTAAAATCCCATTATGACAGTTACCAATAATATCTCTTGGCCCACCATCTTCCGTCGCCACAATTGGTACGCCCGAGGCTGCGGCCTCGATCAGAGTCAGACCAAAAGGCTCTGTCAGCGCCGGGTTTACAAACACCCCACCTGATGCCGCAGCAATACGATACATCAGAGGGACTTGCTCACGCTTGTGGTGCTTGGGCATGACCACTTTGCCATATAAATCGTATCGATCAATGGCCACAAAAAGCTCATGAAACACTTCTTGAGCCCCTGCTTCCAGATCATCAATATCATCACGGTTACCAGCAATAATCACTAAGTTTGCCAGTTGTTGCAGCCTTTCTGACTCACCATACGCTTCAATCAGCACGGTGATATTTTTGCGTTTATCAGGGCGGGATAAGGCCAGAATAATCGGTTTATGTGGGTCTGTAAGTTGGTGCGTCAGCTTTTGAAACAACTCACTTTCAAGTTCATTTCCTTCTGGCGGCTTGAACTGTTTGATGTTAGTACCAGGAGGAATAACACGCATTTGATCAGGTTGATAGTGATCATAAATTTCGTATTGTTCTTCGATTTCCTGGTGAGTGCTGGTAATGACACGTTCGGCGGTGGCTAAAGTAATTTCCTCTGCCTCTATACGCCGAGTCATATTGTAAAGAGACTCTATTTGTTCAGTCGTTAAACCACTGGCCAATAACCTTCTTCGTTTGACCCTCCCTAAAGAATGGCCTGTATGGACAAGTGGAATGCCTAGCAGATTAGCCACATGAGATCCCACCAGGCCCGCGTCAGCATAATGACTATGAATCAGATCAGGCACATGGTCTTGTTTTCTGAAAAAATCCGCCAAGTTGTCTGCAAACCCGTCCAAATGCTCCCATAAATGTTCTTTATAGATGTATTCTTCAGGCCCGGCATCTATACGCACGATCCTGAATTTATCATTTACCTTCTCAATCGGTTCGCCATACTCAGCATCAACATGGCTGTCTATAACACGGCGTGTAACCAGATCTACCTGACAGACATTGGGAAGTTCAGACAGTGCTTGAGCGAGTTCCAGAACATAGAGCGTTTGCCCTCCTGTATCGGCATCTCTGCCCAGTTCGAGATTATCAGCCCGTATGAGCCCATGCACACTAATTAGTGCGATATAAATCTGCTCAACCCCGTCAGCCATAAAACCTGCTTCTCCCTTTGTTGTGTATGTAAATGCAGATATCGTCTTACCATTGATACTATAGCATCACACTGTGTCAATAAAGATTAGCTTGGGTTAATTGCAGATTCTCTGTGTATTCGACTGAGACATAACCAATCAAATTTAAATGGATTTTCGACCTGAAATGAGTCGTTTAAGCTTGGCACTTAAACGATGAAAAAAGCGATGTTTATTGCCAGCGGCTGTACTAGTCAGGAAGTTAATCTGTATGGACTGACGCTTGCCCTCAAATGCCGGATAGCCATGCCAGCAGTTATCGGTCACTTTAAAAGCCACAAGACTACCTGGACCAGGCGTGACTTCATCCACATAGTCATTCATATCGTGACCATTTCGTAAGATTCTCAGTTTACCTGTATCGGCTTGCCAAGCTTCGTTAAGGTAGATAAGGATGGTAGCTACTTTGGTTTTAGAATCGGTATGGATGCGTCCATCTTTTTGTCTGGAATACCCTCTGAGGGTAATCATCATCGGCAAATCCATGACCTGCACATCAAATTTTTCACAAATGATTCGCCGAAATTCCGGGGTATCAATGGAGGTAATTAACGATTTAAAAGGTTCTTGTAAATCAACATCATCGATATTGTAGCTACCGCCATCTGAGATATCAGGAAAGCTCTTGATGATGGCTTGCACCTGCTCAGGATAAATAGATTGTTCTACCTTGAAATAGGGAAATGGAACCGTTTGTACGGGGGCTTTATCAAGAGATTCCAGTTGAATTACATTCGTCATTGTTTTGTCATCAAATCGTCACAAACTGCAAGATTATCACTCTCACCCAATAACATAAACTCCTAAAAATACAGCCTTCAGCGGTTAATCATCTAAAAGTTAGCTGGGTCGAGAACTTCTCACTGAGACCTGTATCTAAAAAAATCATTTACTCGCTAATCAGCACTAAGGTTTATACTGCGTACGATTCTCATTTAGAACTGCACTCAAGATAAATGATTGATACAACCACCCTCGCTGGAGCCAATAAAAACGTGTTTAGATTTGACCGTCGTATAACCACAGGCCTCATTATCAGTTTGATGATGATGTTGTCATTTATTCATGCCGCACATGCAAACGATGCACAGAGTGATACGCGACAACTCATGCAGATAGCTGAGTATGTCGGAGCAGATTACAGTGCTGCTGTGGCCAATGGTGAGGTGATCAACGAAGCTGAGTACAGCGAGATGACGGAGTTTTCTGCGCTTGCAGTGGAAAAAACCCGACAACTCGATAACGGCCAACACGCGCTTGAAGCGGCGCTTAAATTACAACAAGCCGTTACTAATAAACAAAACCCTGATGTCATTCATGCCATCACAGTGGATCTTCGGAATATCTTGATTAAGCTCTCACCGGACGTCTCTTTGCCCAGCGAATTACTGCCCATTCAACAAGTAAAACAGCTTTATCAGCAAAACTGCAGTGCCTGTCATGGTGCAATGGGTCAGGGAGATGGCACATTAGCGGCCTCTTTGGACCCCACACCGACAAACTTCACTGACAGAGATCGTGCCATGAATCGTTCACTTATCGGTTTATACGATGCCATCACCGATGGTATTGAGGGCACGGCTATGGTGGCGCTGTCTCACCTTGATGAGAAACAGCGTTGGTCACTGGCCTTTTATGCAGGTAGCTTGGCCTTTCAGGATCACACTGGTATGGCAACAGTCCCCACTGCCATGACTATTCAGGATTTTGTCAGTAATAGTCCCCAGACATTACTCAATAAATACCCCACGCTTGACGATGACACAGTAGCTCAGCTTCGCTCACATCCTGAGCCGTTATTTGCATCAAATGATCCACTTGCCATGGCCAAACAACAACTGAAAGCGGCACATACAAGTTATCTATCAGGGGACTATAAAGCGGCACAAGCGCTAGCTGTCAGTGCCTACCTTGATGGTTTTGAACTGGCAGAAAATGCCTTGGATGCCTACGACCCACAACTGCGTAAAGACATCGAAAAATCAATGATGGCATTCAGACAATTAACGGCTCAGTCTGAAAAACAAGACGACATTACCGCACTGCTTGAACAAACCAATCATCAGCTTAGTCAGGCACAAGATTTGTTGTCTGCCGACACCTTATCGGACTCGACATTGTTTACCGCCAGCTTAGTGATTTTATTACGTGAAGGCCTGGAAGCTATGCTGGTTGTGTTGGCACTGGTCACTGTTCTAGTCAAAACGGAGCGTCGTGACGCGGTGAAATATGTGCATGCTGGCTGGGTTTTTGCCCTGATTGCGGGTGTCGCCACGTGGTGGGCAGCCCAAAATCTGATTAGCATCAGTGGTGCAAGCCGTGAAATCATGGAAGGTGTGGGCGCCTTGATGGCCGCTGTGATTCTATTCTATGTCGGTTTCTGTATGCATAGTAAAACAAACGCGGCGGCTTGGCAGGCTTATATTAATCAACACGTTCATCGACACTTGAGTAAAGGCACGCTGTGGGGATTAGCAGGCCTGTCGTTCATTGCGGTGTATCGTGAAGTGTTCGAAACAGTCCTCTTTTATCAAGCACTACTTACCCAATCGGCGGCATCACAATCCATGTCTATCGCCACAGGTTTTGTTACGGCTGTAGTGATTTTAGGCCTGTTATTCTGGGTGTTTGTTAAATACTCATTACGCTTACCTATCAGAACATTCTTCACTTTCAGTACCTATCTGATGCTGGCTTTATCATTTGTATTAATAGGTAAGGCGGTGGCCGCCCTACAGGAAGCTGATTTGATCAGCATTTCTTCATTACCCGTTGATTTTGCCTTGTCCTGGCTTGGTATTTATTCAACATGGGAGGGATTGTCAGCCCAGCTGGTAATCGTGATGTTGTCTTTGCTTATTCTGATGGGCATCAGACCTTTCGGTAACAAAGAAACCGCTTAAACATCAACATAAAAAAAGCCCGCGAAAGCGGGCTTTTTTTGCACGCTGTCGAGATTAACTCAATCTGACTTCAACCAAATTGTCAGTAAATGTTGGGGCATGGCCCATATCCACAAACTCAGCTGAACTGACACAGTTCACCGTGCCTTTGTTCAACTGTCGCCAATATCCAAGTGTCGCCACGACGATACCGGGACTGACATCATCTGTAATTTGAGCAAGTGCTTCAAATTTACCCCGGTCATTAAATACGGATACCACATCACCACTTTGAATATTTCGAAGGTCGGCATCCACTGGACTTATCATGACAAACTGTTCACCTTGGCCTTTTATTTTGTTGTCCATATTGGCGTAACAAGAATTCAGAAAGCCGTGGCTTTTGGGCGAAATGATATTCAATGGGTACTTTTCAGCTAATGCCGGATTGCTCTCGTGCGTCTCTCTTGATGGCATATAATCTGGCAAGCTATCTAATGACTCACCAGGCTGGAAGCCTTCATACATCTGCCGGAACGGACCAGCCACAAAGTTGGTAGCCCCTTTCACTTCCAGTTCACATTTTCCACTCGGTGTAGGGAAATTCCCATGGCGATGTGGGGCACGATCATCTTTGGTACCGACTTTTAATTTAGCAAAGCCATGTTGGCGTAAATAAGCCAAATCAATGCCTTCACATGCCGGTGAGTCCCAATCAACATAGTTCTCAAGACACTCACTATCCGACCAGCTAAAGTTGGCTTCTTGATAGCCCATTCTGGCTGCTAAGCGTCTGAAAATCTCATTATTTGGTATCGCTTCACCCGGCGAGTCCACACACTTTTCATTATAGGTTAGATATAAGTGGCCCCATGACAGCACCATATCTTCCATCTCTGCGCCCATAGAGGCAGGTAGCACGATATCAGCATAAGATGCGGTATCAGAAAGGAAATGTTCAGCCGACACCAGAAATAGATCTTCTCGCATCAAACCTTCAACAATCTTGTCAGTCTCGGCGGCTTGCGTTACGGGATTGGCATTCCAGCACATCATCGATTTAATCGGTGTATCAAGCCCCAACTCTCCTGTTAGTGCGCGACCAAGTTGTATCGCATTTACGACCGGCGTGCCTTCCGGAATCAGATCCGGACGCGAAATAACATCAAACTTATAAGGATGCTCCCAGACAGGAAACTGTAATGCACCACCACCAACATGACGCCACGCGCCGGTTAATGCAGGTAAACAGGTGATGGCACGAATTGCTTGACCACCACCATAGTTACGTTCTACAGCCACACCCAAGCGAATAGCTGCTGGTTGGGTAGAGGCAAACTCGCGCGCCAACTGACGAATATCTTCCGCAGCCACACCCGTTATCGAGGCAGCCCATTCTGGTGTTCTGGTTTTGGCTCTTTCAGATAAGGCCTCAAACCCCACTGTGTAGTTGTCGATATAGTCTTGATCCTGAAGTCCTTCTTCAATAATCACATGCATTATGGCCATGGCTAAAGCACCATCAGTGCCGGGTTTAGGCGCAATGTGCCAATCCGCTTCTTTCGCTGTTTTGGATTTATAGGGATCGATAACGACGACTTTGGCGCCCTGCTTCTGGGCATCTTTTACAATATGCCAATGGTGGACATTGGTACTCACCGAATTACATCCCCAGAGGATGATGTATTTAGAATGGATAAAACTCTCAGGGTCGACCCCAGCTGTTGGCCCCACTGTCAGCAACCAGGCTGTACAAGAACCTTCGCCGCAAAAAGTCCGCTCACAAACGGTTGCGCCCATTTTGTTAAAAAAAGCATCGCCGCCATTTAAGCCATGCACCAGCCCCTGATTACCCAGATAGCTATAAGGTAAAATGGCATGAGGACCATACTCGTCGATAATCGCTTTCCAGCGGCTGGTGATCTCATCAAGTGCTTCATCCCAACTAATGCGTTCAAACTGCCCACTTCCCTTGGGTCCGGTACGTCGCATGGGATGAAGCAACCGATCCGGATGATAGTGACGCTTTTCGTAATCTTTGAGTTTGACGCACAAACCACCTCGCGTCATTGGATGTTCTTTATTGCCTTTAACTGAGGTCAGTTGACCATTTTCAACCTCATACACCATGGAACAGGTATCAGGACAATCATGTGGACAGCCACCATGATGCGTCGTTTTTAATACGCTTGCCATATTGCTCTCTCCTTCTCTGATGTGTTTTTATTTTTTTATTATTCATCTGACTATACACCAGTTGAGAACGGGAAATATGCCCGCCGTATCATCAAGTTAGCTAATGATTTTTATATTCATCTGTTTTCGATTCTGACATTTTCCTGTAACAGTGCTTATCTACACTATAGCTGGATGAACAATTCACCATTTAGCCGGTCCTTACTGTGTTGGATTTTTTTCATCAGTTGTAAATCAAAGCCAAACTCGTCGTGAGGCGGGGTCGGAAAGCCACAGGTCTTCCAAGTGAAGATGGCTGGGTTGCATTGCTTGTTTTTTCAATCTAAACATAAGGGAATTTTTATGAAAAAAGCGATGCTATTTGTCGTAGCTTTATTTTTCTCAATCAGTGTGAATGCCGCAACGTTGTCACTCAGTGCAGCCGGTTCAGCCGGTGCTAGTCAAAGCGTTGATTTATCAGACAACGCTGTTGTGCTTGCTGGCGGTACTGTTTCAAAAGCGGGTGATTGGAATTCAGCATTCACTCTTTCTACTGATGTAGATACACCTGTTGTCATTGAGTGGTCTTTCAACCCTGCTATCACAGCAGCAACATTAGTGTTTGGTGCTGTCGGCAGCACTGTCTCATATGCCATCACTGAAGACTTCAGTTTTACTGCTGTTTTAGTAACAGGTGTTGATTACGTATTAAGTATTGTTGATGCCACTTCAGGTGCTGTTAAGTATGACGTGTCTGTTTCAGCCGTCCCACTGCCAGCCGCTTTATTTTTATTTGCACCAGCATTATTAGGTTTCTTAAGCCTACGCAAAAAAAGTTTAGCCACTGCCTAAGGTATCTCATACAGTCGTTCAATTAGGGAGCTTCGGCTCCCTTTTTTTATGGTAAATGATGTTGATTAACTCATGCAGTATCACGGCAACATAATGAAAGCTATAGTTTTACAAGCTCGTGCCGATACATAATTATGTGAACTATTTATCGTTGGAAATGACGAAGGTCATGTAAGATGGCACAAAAAGTAGGAGGTAAGAAATGAGTATTTCAGCAACACAAGGCAGCCCAAAGATCAGTATTGATGACTATCTTATGGTGAAGAGTGCTCAAATGAGTAACAACAAAGCCAAACTCGATGGTGCCAATGCACTCAAACTTATCGATTCGGCACTACCCGCACCTACTGCCACTCAAGGTAATAACCTAAACGTAAAAGCCTGATTTCTTCAGGCTTTTTTTTTTGCCTATTATCTCAGACTGGCAACTCAATCTCAGAATAAAAATCTTTGTAAACCAGTTCCGCTCTTAATCGACTACCCGTCATAAGCAAGGATTGGGGTTGATTTACCTCTTTCATCCACTGCTCTGCCTGTTCCTGTTTCACCAGGTTACACACATCTCCTATTGGCCAATGAAAATACACCTCATGTTGTTTTTTTAGGGCCAAAATGTCTTTATCTGTTGTCTCAGGTATCGGCAGATAAGAGCTGAATAGTTCTAGTCCACCCTGTTGTTCAGGATCATCAGCAAAGTACTCGACGCTGACATCCCATCCTCGAACCAACCCTTGTTCTTCATCACCCGTTTCAATACTCACACCCAACATCGCGAGTGTGCCATCATTGATTTTCGGTAATTTTTTCAGAACATCCTGTATAGCTATCACTGCTTGTTTATCATCTGCAGATAACACATCAAAATTTAATAACCAATTGCCCAAACCAATGGCTGATTGAATCAATTGTTTATGTGTTTTATCGAGAAGAATATTCGCCATTATTCACTTTTACCTTGCTGAGCTTTTTCATAATTTTTTATCCAGTCGCACACTTCTTCTGCAGGCATAGGTTTAGCGATAGCGTAGCCTTGGGCCATATCACACCCCATATCCAGCAGGTACTGGAAGTGCTCCGTTGATTCCACACCTTCAGCAATGATGTCACGTTTAAAGACCTGTGCGAGTTCAATAATGCCTTTAACGATAGCCATATCTTCATCATTTCTCAGCATATCTCTTACAAAGCTCTGATCGATTTTTAATGTCTTCACCGGTAACTTTCTTAGGTAAGTCAATGAAGAGTAGCCAGTTCCAAAGTCATCTAATGCAAACGGCACGCCGAGATAATTACTCGCGGCGGCCACGACCTGAGATGTCTGCACGGTTTCCAATGCCGATGTTTCCAATATCTCCAGCTCAATCGACTCGGGGGATATGCTTTCATATTGATTCAGTGATGCTTCCAGCTTCTTCAGAAAATCAGTGTGTTGAATTTGCTTGGCAGACACATTAATACTGACCTGAATATTGAGCCCTTGCTCTTGCCACGCATGCAGCTGTTTTAACGCCGTTTTTAATACCCAATCACCCATTTCAACGCTGAACTCATGCCCTTCGACGATAGGCAAAAACTCCATGGCACCTAATAAACCTTTTTCAGGGTGTTGCCAACGTATCAGTTCTTCTACCCCGATCACTCGACCATGTCGAAGATCGACTTTGGGCTGATAATACAGACGGAATTCTTCGCCAATTAAAGCCAGGTGTAAGCGCTCCAACTGTGTATGGTATTCGTGCATTTGCTGATCGAGCTTGGCATCAAATATATGGTATCCATCTCGACCCGCTTGTTTGGCTTCATACATAGCCAAATCGGCATGGCGGATCAGTGTATCGCCATCCACATTATCAATAGGATAAATCGCGACACCAATACTGGCCGTCACATGATGTTTTCGGCGATTAAGTTTGATGGGTTCTGCTATTTTCTGGCTCAACCTGGTCAAGATGGGGTCAAGCTCATCAATACTATTGATATTGCTGATGAGTACGACAAATTCATCACCGCCCATTCTGGCTGCTGTGTCACCCGAACGCGTGACTTGACTCAGTCTTTCTGCCACTGCCACTAACAGTTTATCGCCTGTTTAATGGCCAAACTCATCATTAACCGGTTTGAAGCCATCTAAATCGAGGAAACATACTGCTAATATTTTCTCATTACGTTTAGCCACAGAGATCGCTTGTTCAAGACGATCTGAGAGCAGTGTTCGATTAGCCAGTTGCGTCAGTGCATCATAATGCGCCATGTTGACTAACAGACGTTCTGTTTTCTTGATTTCGGTAATATCGACAAATAACCCAAGATAGCTGGTAATGTCACCTTGAGGATTTCTTATGGCACTGATGGTGAGGATTTCAGCAAAAAACTCTCCATTCTTTTTACGGTTCCATATTTCTCCACGCCAGCGTCCTTCGGTTTCGATGCAATCCCACATCTCTTTATAAAACTCAGTACTCTGTCTACCTGAAGCCAGGATTTTTGGATCTTTTCCGATTAACTCGTCTTCTGTATATCCCGTAATTTCAGTAAAGGCTTTATTGACACTAATAATCCGGTTTTCTTTATCCGTAATGAGAATCCCTTCCCAGGCATCATTGAACACGCTGGCATGTAATCGAAGCGCCTCTTCATTATTCAGTCGATCAGTAATATCGTAAAACCAGCCAATATTGCAGTCTTCACCACCATATTGAATGGGTAGGTATGAAGCCAAAGTCCATTTTGTTCCCTGATCATGCACCTTGAGCTGGGTCAGTTGGTTGTAAATGGTCTTACCTTCAGCGATTTGATTTAAGTAGCTTTTTACCACAGATGGTTCGACATAAAATGCAAATGGATTGAGATGGTGTAATTTATCTCTACTTTGATTAACCAGTTCTGCATAACGTTTATTAGCAAAAACAATTTTCTTACGGTTATTGGTGACAATACGAACCGCAATTGGACTATATTCAAGCAATTCTCTGAGTTTGGCTGTATTGCTACGCAGCTCATCCTGAATTTTCTTGAAGTAAGAAATATCGGTACTGGTGCCTATCATGCGTTGTGGTTTTAAATTTTTATCACGCTTAATGATCATGCCCCGTGCCATGATCCACTTCCACGAACCATCACCACAAAGCAGACGAAACTCATCCTGATAATTGGCATATTCGCCTGAAATATACCCACTAAAACGCAGTCTGGATTGCTCTCTATCCTCTGGGTGAATGTATTCTGATGTCTCGGTTAGTGTGTCTGGGAAACTATCATCCATATAGCCCAACATCTTCTTCCAACGCTCAGAATACGTGGCTGTTCCGGCTTCGAGGTCGATGTCCCATACACCATCACCAGTCGATTCCAGTGCCAGTTTCCAGCGACTTTCACTTTCAGCTAATGACTTTTTACTCTCAGCAAGTCGGCTGAGATAGGAATCGATACGCTCAGCCATCGAATCAAACGCACTTGCAGCAAGGGTGATTTCATCGTTACCTTTCAGTTCAGCAGCCAAGGCCACCTTCTGCCCCGACTCGAAGCGCGTCATTTCACGAGTCAGGCGTGTAATACGTGAAATGACATTCTTATTCACAGCCATGGTAATTAACCAACCTGAGATAATCGTCACAGCAAACAACACAGCCATCAAAATCGCTAATAACTGATTAACCGGTTCTATCAAATCATCGACAGGGATGAGCTTAAAGTAATGCCAGTCAATCGGCTTCACTAACATGGAGATAGCAATGTATTTTTTACCATCAACACTAATATCTCTGGCAGCAAGCTTTGGTGTATGGTCAGTAGTCTGTGTTAGCAGCTTTTTAAGCTCGCTTTCAGTATCAAGAAAAGCGGTTACCTGAGCTTCATCAGCTGACTCGAGCTGTTTCTGCCACTGACCGGCGAGGATAAAATGTCCTTGCTCATCAACGAGAAAATGTTGTGTGTCTGGATAAAATTGCTGTGAGTTAAAAGTAAAACCAAGCACATTACTCAGCTGCATATCCTCACCCAGTGATCCAATCCATTGACCATTGACATAGAGCGGATATAAAGCACTGACCATCCATTTTTGATTAACCGGATCAAATAACGGCGGTGTAAACGTGTGCTGCTTTTCTGGATTTTGAGACGGTGACGTCAACCCTACCCAAGGAGTTTGTGTGTAATCATTGGCAGCATCTTGATCAAACACGAATTGAGGATAGTGGAAATCAAAAATAACCTCGCTGCGTAAATCAGGAGATAAGTACCACACATTTTCGTATGAACGATTAGCCGATGAGCCAAATACTTCCATCACTTGCTTGATACGAAGATGCTGTACTTTTTGCTCATCTGTTAAGGTTGATGAGTCGGGTAAGAAAATACCGGCGTGAACCTGACCGTCATATTGGTCTTCTTTATTTCGCCAAATACCATCATCGTTGAGCTGCATCGTTTCAGAAAAGGTGTTGATTTCCTCATCCGTGACAGGTTTGCTCAATTCTTGCTGTAATAAACGAGCTAAGCCCTTTAACTTAGGCTCTGCATAACTCAATTTCTGAGTGGTAATATCCACCTGATTTTGAGTAACGGCTAATAAGTTGTTTATTTCACGATTAAGAAGTTTTTCTTTGGAGTAGGCGCTGACCCATATAGCAGCGGGTATGGATGTCAGCAGGATACTGACAATCACGATTAAACTGAGTTTTTCTCTAATCTGCATCGAGCATTATCTTTTTGAATCCCCTTTTGTGTTCACTCTGGGGTGTTAACCTTTTGTGTTCACTCTGGGGTGTTAACCTTTTGTGTTCACTCTGGGGTGTTAATTTTTATAAAGTCAGTCTACACAACCTTATAAAAGATGTTTAGTTTTGCTTATTCATAACTGTGATTGAGATCTAGATAAAATACCAAAGAACAAAGACCATATCTTTTGTGCAAGTATTTACACTTACAAATAATATGTTTTCTATAGTAAATACTGTTTATAAGTCAATGAAAATAAAAAAGTAATTATCTATAGAACAATCGCTTGCATGAATAAACGACATCCCACGCCATCAAATAAAATCCAAAGAAAAGGCCGACATGCATTGACGCAAATCAATTCGTGGTTCGTCCAGAAAAAAGAGCAGATGCGCAGCAAATACAGACAAAGTGTGATTATTCAGGCTCGGTTAAACACTCATTTTCAATCATCTCGGCGAACTGCTTGATAACCCTCTGCTTTTCACTCTCTTCTGCCACGGCTTCGTTATAAGCACGCAACATCAAGCCACGAGAAAAATTGCCCACCGTCATCTTCATCGCTTCATGAATAGGCGTGTTATTCTGCCGAACCACCATAAACTGCTTGGCTTTATTTGCCCAGCCATCACACGTCTCTTCTTTACTGACAGTATCAGCATGAACCATCACGCCAAATAACATAAAGCAAACTATCGAGATTTTTTTCATGGTTATCACCTCAGACAGGTATGGAGATAAACAAACTATAAACGCTTGGAGGGAATATCTCAGAGAAAGTTGGAAGAAACTTGTTCTTTTCAATTATGAGTAAACAACGAAAACAAGAAAGCTCGCATAAATGTAGACTTTCTTGTTCTGAGGGAGATTTGGCGGCGTCAATCGAATAAAACAGCTATCGCATTGTATTATATATATTTATTTAGCCACACATTACATAGTTTCCCCCATAATGTCCCCCAAAAAAGGTTTGTCTGAACTAAAAGATTTTTAGATATCTACTGGCAGGGAAACTTTACATCGGCTATGACCATTCTGAGATTGAACAATATTGTTTTGATTAAATCCACATGCGCATGTTTTACGAATTTATTTTGGCATCAGTAGTGATAATAGGATTTTAGAGGATAAATTAATAGAGTATATTTATGTCCCATGCATTCTAATTTTTATCTTGCTCGGAAACTTTCAAGCCATGACAAAGTGTATGATGAACCAGAGTTATTATCTGCTTCTGACTATATTGTCGTTCTAGCCGAACCGGGTGCAGGAAAAACTGCACTTTTGCATAGCTTAGGTCACCACTTAGGCTATTCTTCATTAACTGCAAGTAAATTTTTGCACCTAGAGTCTCAACAAGACCACTCCACACTCATAATTGACGGTTTCGATGAGTTAGCAAAAATTGATCAAGCAGGAATATATAAACTTTTAGCAAAAGCAAAAAAAGAAAATGCCAGGCGAATTATCATCTCGAGTAGGTCCAGTGAATGGGATACTCACGCGACTAATGCTTTTAGAGATTTCATCGGTCATGAACCTATCATTGTCTATCTTTGCGAATTCAATGAGAGTGATCAGCGCTCAATATTTGAATATTATGCTAGTGGCGAGGATTTTCAGAAGTTTCAGGCTGAAGTTTCACGTTTCGATTTAGAGGGATTACTTCCCAACCCTCAATTCTTAAAACTATTTGCTGACGCGTATATTGAGAGTCAGAGACACTTCAGTGATAAGCAATCGATATTCTCACAGGCTATCGAGCATCTTGCTAGAGAAGTAAATACTGATGTAAGAGCTACAAACAATACGCTCCCGCTCTCTCAGAAAGTTGCGATTTCATCTGAAGTATTTGCCAAACTGTTGCTTTCAGGTTCCGAAGGTGTTTCTACAAGTGAGTATTCAGAGGAAAGAACCTATCCTCAACTAACATCTCTAATTACAAAAAGTGATACGCCTAATAGCATACTAGCAACAAGACTTTTTAAGCCCGGTGACAGTGCTGATCAGCATCTTCCCGTACATAAAATAGTGGTCGAATACTGTGCAGCTAGCTATCTTATAAATCGATTAGTAGATCCTCTAGACCACCTTACATTGCCCAAAATATTATCGATTATTGCTCCTAACTATGCTGTAAGAGATGAGCTTAGGGGGCTTATTGGATGGCTGGCTTCTATGGGAAACAAGTTTATACAGGAAGAATTCATTGAGCTTGATCCATATGCCGTGCTCGCAAATGGAGACCCTTCACAACTTGAACCTTCATCAAAGCTTTTATTAATTAAATGTTTAAAAAAAGTTGAAGAGAATGACCCTTACTTCAGACGAGCTGATTATTGGAGACATTTTAGTGTTGTAGGGTTCTTCACTGAAGATATAGTGGATGAAATAAGGCCTCTACTCCTCTCTGATAACGAAGGAAATTTACGAGACCTTATTCTTGAGCTTCTAGTCGGAGCATCAGCGACGAAGCAGCTTGAAAATGAACTAAGTGAAATTCTCTTGGCTTCAGATGCCTCCCCAAACTCTCGATTCTTAGCAAACTCATGTTTATTAGAACTAGTTGATTATGATTATATTTATACTCAAAATATTCTGATAAGAGAAGCATCTGACACTTCTCTTAATCTTGTAGAAAGAACAATAAGTAGGATTGGTCCAGCCAAATTTCCTTTAAAGTTTCTTGTTAAATATTTCGATGCCTGCTCAAATCTCTACCCGAGGAAAGAAGACTATCAAGCGGGAAAAAGAGGTGAACGTTATTTCATTAAGCTTTTGATAAAAGAGATGGACCTATCAATAATAGAGCCTCTTCTAGATGAACTAACTAAAAAGTTAACTTGCAGATGCAAAAAAAAACGCTTCGAATGTGAATGTCTAACGGGTATTAGTAAAATTGTTGGAGCTATGCTTGATAGATATTTCAAGCTAGCCACTCCACCTTTTGATCCAATACGTGTTTGGAATTGGGTCAATAATCTTAATTTCCATCAAGCTAAAAGCTCAGAAAAGAGTATGGCCGTTAAAGTACTTCAGAATGATATGACCTTACGGCATGGTATGTTTAGTTATATTTTTGGAAATGTTTTTGACTTAGAAGAACTTCGCTCTATCCGAATGGAAAAGCTCAACATCCATTGTCACTCTGGCCTCCAGCTATACCTTCAAGATTATAAGTTTCTCCTTGATTTTGCTTATGTGAACGACAACCCGAACCTATGGAAATCTTTCTTAATTACCCATTCGTATAACGAACATAATCGAGATCCAATCAAGGAACTCAGAAAGCATCTACGCAAGCAAGCCTTAACAAAGCCATCTTTTCTTAGAGTGTGGACAGCAGCTAATAGGGAAACTGTAAAATTCAATCAAAGTATGCAAATACAGTTTCGTAAACATTACCGAAGTATGAGGCGACACGATAAGAAAAAAGAGTCGGTACGAAAAAAAAACATTCAATTTATCCAAGAGAATCGTGAACAAGTCGAGAGTGGACGTCATTGGAACTGCTTATTAAGGTTTGCCTATACAGTACTAAATAGCCCAGAGAAAATTGAAAAAGAGTTCGGAGATGAAAAACTTGTCCGACATGCTCTAAAAAACTGCCTTGATTTTATTGCTCCTCATGTACCAACTCTCTCAGAATTAGCTGAGCTACAGTGCTTATCAAAGTATAATAAAAGTGAAGTTATACTCTTAGCATCATGTCTCGAAATTATACGTACTGATGGAAATCTTCAATCAATAAATACTGAACTATTAAAAGCGCTGCGTACTGGACTAAAAGTCAGTTATAGCGCAATTAATGAGGATGATCGTATTGCATTAAAAGCCGAAATTGATCGGGTACTTTTTTCAGATCAAGATAGCGCAGAGATTTTCATCAGGCAGTACCTTGAACCGCAGTTAGCTATTTCAAATTGTAATCACGTTGAAGTAGAGCTACTAAAGTACGAAGAGAGTTTTAATCATTTAGCTTCGCGCTTATCCATAGAATGGCTTCATCGATATAAAGAGCTATCCTTGGAAATACTCAAGAGTCTTTTCGAAATTGCTTCTGAGTATGCTGAACCTGAAGCTTTGAAGCTATTAATATCAAAACGCTGCTCAGAAATCACAGCCGAATGGCCGAATAAGACTAATAACGATGACATAGAAAAAAAACGCCAGTTTTGGCTGTTGTTATCTTTTTATCATATCGAACATACACCAAGTGATTATTGGGAATGGTTAAAGGCTGATAAAAATAATATTTTTGAATTTTCTCAACGAACCGGCCGCATGCGGTATATGGGCTCTAATTACTGGCCTAAACTTACATCGCACAAAATAGAATGTATTCTTGATGCGTATATAGAACAATGGCCAAAAGTGGAAGTACACAATAATAATGACGATGAAAGCTCAGATAGTGAGAATGCATATCGATTTTTGGACGAGCTAGTCTGGTCTATTGATTCGGATAGTCCTGAGAATGCAATTCCTGTTTTAAGAAGACTTCTTCAAGATCCTCGTTTCTCTGACTTTTACAATGCACTAAAAAGTATTTTTGCTAAACAAGTTAAACTAAAAGCATTAATTAACTACGAAGCTCCTACTCCTTTTGATGTTGTCAGGCAGTTAGATAATGACGATGTAATTTCTGTACAAGCTCTTCGTGTGCTTGTTCTAAATGAACTCATTGAGTTGCAAAAAGCCATTGAAGGGGGGGAATTCAATTCAGCAAACCGATTTTTTGAAAAAGATAAAAGACTTGATGAAGAGACTTGCACGGAAATTATTGCTGAAAGAATAAGCTTGAGACTTTCCCAACAAAATATAACAGTCACACTGGAACATCACCTCAAAGCAGCAAATCGATGTGATTTTACAGTATCAAAGGTAAGGAATGGCTTAAGATACTTAGTCGTAACTGAGGTAAAAGGGCAGTGGCATAAAGATTTGTATTCAGCCGCAACCACACAGTTACATCAACGCTACTCCATTCATCCAGATGCTGCTGAACAGGGCATTTACCTTGTAGTATGGTTTGGAAGTCATGAGATGGTTGCTAAACGAAAAAGGCACAACATCAAAACTGCTCATCAACTTAAACTTGCCATCGAAGAAACTATCCCATTAGAACTCAAAGGTTTGATTGATATATTTGTTTTGGACGTATCCCAATCTAAATAATGTTTTCATATTTAATTACTGATTAATATCGTCTTTATCAGTTGGGATAAATCAAGGGGTCAGGAAACTTGATTTTTGTACAGCTTTTAGACCATGAATACGAGCCTAGAAAATTAATCTAATAATTTCTATCAAGAATCGCTTACATGATTTATTTAGTTGGGTTTTTAGCTGGAAGGATATTCAATACATTTTCCTCAAATTGCTTACGGGCATCTAGCAACTCTTTACTATATTTGCCATTACGTGGTGTGACATTTAGGTAATGTTGCAAAATATACTCTGCGCGATGTCTCTTATAAGTTCGAAGATATGGGGTTATTTGTTTTAGTAAACTTAGTGCCTGACGATTATAGATAGCATACGTAAGACTTGGTGTATGGTGGCTTTGGACAGTTTTCTTTTTAGTGATTTTCCCAGCCACTACTTTAGCAAGGACATAATCCAATAGCGCTTGTTCAGTATTACTGATTGTTACAGCCAATTGCCTATTTTCATTTTTATGTTTTCGACAAAGGGTGACTGTGCCTTCACCATCTATAAGTCCTGCAATATATGCAGCATCAATAGCCGAGAGTTCAGCTGTAACCTTGTAGAGAGACATTCCATTACCTCGTCTTTTGGGCTATCTAACATTTAATAAATAGATTTTAGGTTGAGTTGAAACACAAAGTTCAGTAACAACATCATACAAGATATCAAATGTTGGTAGTCGCTAGGACTATGCCAAGTCCACTTATCAGATAATCAGGCACAAAAAAACCACCCGAAGGTGGTTATTTTGTATTTGGTGGAGGCGGCGGGACAGTGATTCCTGAATTTTCATTCAGGCCTGGACTATTCCTTCATCTGATAAATCAGATGGAGAGCGTTTGTGAGTATCTGTTTTACCTTCAACCCACCCTAGTATTCCATAAAGACAAGTCTCGTTAGGAACCTATGAGTCTCTAGCCGGCTTACTGGTTTCCCATTCACCGGACGGCGTTGGCATAGGACCCTTGTCCCGTAGCGTTCACCGTATGAGCTCTCTTTTTCCAATAGGGATCACTCCCTATGGCGACCATTTTACTAATCGAACCCGCGTCCGCAGATCCTCCGCCTTCGGATCTACATGCTTATTTCATCTATTAATTTAACTACCTGCTACCCGATGAACAGGGAAAACAAGTAGCGATCTTGTAAAGTTTTAATCTCTTAGTACCAAGCATACCTTGAGACGATCTTGTGAGAGTCGACGCCCGATACCAGACGCACAAGCACGGATCTGGTCGGACGGCATTCACTGGTTATTAAGCAGCTAGTGCGTAGTTGTTATCGTTAGCAACTAATTTAATTCCAGTCTTTTTTACGAGAGAACTGAAGTACTCGGCATGCACCTTAGGTTTTGTAATCCCCGTCGAAGCCAGGTCGCCCCCAAAGTGTTGAACTCTTATATTGTAACGGATGTGACGTTTTTCAACCAGTGAAAACTTATCTTGCTTTCAGAATTCTGGCTTTATCACGATTCCAGTCGCGATCTTTTTCAGTTGCGCGTTTATCGTGTAGTTGTTTACCTTTAGCCAGCGCAATTTCAATCTTGGCCATGCCCTTTTTCCAGTACATATTTAAAGGAATGAGTGTGTAACCTTTGCGCTCTACCGCACCAATCAGTTTGTGTAACTCAGCACGATGCAGCAGTAATTTACGGTCACGTTGCGGCTCTGGTTTGATATGCGTTGACGCTGTTTTTAACGCAGTGATAAGTGCGTTAGCTAACCAGGCTTCACCATTGCGAACGTGCACATAGCTCTCGTTGAGCTGAGCTTTTCCATCACGCAGGCTTTTCACTTCCCATCCTTCGAGAACGAGTCCTGCTTCAAATCTATCTTCGATGAAAAATTCATGCCGTGCCTTGCGGTTCACTGCGATGGTATTTTCGCCTACTTTCTTTTTATTCTTTTTCGCTGCCATGTGCATATTATAGAGTGTTTAAACGGCGGCTTCATTATTTATCATTCATAACAACAAAATGAGTGCAGTTTGTTGAAAGCCAAATATTTTGGGTACAATCGAATGAATTTACTATTTTGAGGCGACCGAATGGCTAGACCAACCAAGTCGATTCATGGCGAGTGGACATCTCGCTGGGCATTTATTCTTGCAGCAACAGGATCGGCTGTTGGCCTGGGAAACATCTGGAAATTTCCTTACATCGCTGGTGAAAATGGTGGCGGTGCCTTTGTTTTAGTTTATCTCTTATGTATTGCTATTATCGGTGTGCCACTGATGATGGCTGAAATTCTAATTGGTCGACGTGGTCGACAAAACCCCATGAATACCTTGAAATCCATTGCCGAAGAAGAAGGCAAGAGCAAACACTGGCAGTGGCTTGGTGGCATGGGGGTATTAACCGGTTTTTTGATTCTTTCGTATTACAGTGTGATTGCTGGACAGGCGATGGCCTATATTCCCCGCGCATTTGCGGGGGTGTTTGAAGGGGTCACTGCTGACGGTGCCATTAGTATTCATAAAGCCTTAGTCAATGATCCAGAACGCTTACTGGCCTGGCACACCATCTTTATGCTGATGACGGTAGCTATCGTTATTCGTGGTGTTCAGCATGGCTTAGAAAAGTCTGTTCGCATCATCATGCCCGCCCTATTTATTATCATTTTGATGTTAGTGGGCTATGGCTATAACACTGGCGAATACTTTCATCAAAGTGTGGACTTTTTATTCGCGACTGATTTTTCTAAGCTGACACATACAGGCGTGCTGACCGCAATGGGACACGCCTTTTTTACATTGAGTCTGGGGATGGGGGCGATTATGGTCTATGGGTCATATCTGCCTCAAAAAGCCTCTATATTCAAAGTCTCTCTGACTATTTCTGTGATGGATACAGGCGTGGCATTACTTGCTGGCTTGGCGATCTTCCCTCTCGTATTTGCCAATGGTTTAGAACCAGGCCAAGGACCGAGTTTAATTTTTGATACGCTACCAATTGCCTTTGGTCATATGCCGGGCGGTGAGTTCTTTGGCGGTATCTTTTTTGTCTTATTATTATTTGCTGCCTGGAGTTCTGGCATTTCACTGGTTGAGCCAATTGTTGTATGGTTAGTAGAAAATAAGAATATGACAAGACTCCGAGCCAGTGTTTACTCAGGTGCCATAATTTGGTTATTAGGTCTGCTAACAATCTTCTCATTTAACATCGGCCGGGAATGGACATTATTCGGATTAACGATGTTTGAGTTGCTTGACTACCTTACAGCGAATATTATGTTGCCTTTGGGCGGATTACTGATAGCCTTCTTTGCAGGCTGGGTAATGAAGCGACAAAGCTCGATGGATGAGCTGGGATTGGGCAATGGAGTGCTGTATTCGACTTGGCGAGTACTTGTACGTTTTATTACACCGATTGCAATTATGATTGTCTTTGCCAATCTTATCGGTCTTCTGAATTAATTAATGACGTAACCGGATTTCAATGACTACCATCACACGAAGCTCTCTGGTCATGTACACACCTGATCAAATGTTTGATTTGGTTAATGATGTTGAAGCCTATCCACGGTTTTTGCCTTGGTGTCGCGACAGCAGAATTATCAGTAAAAATGAAGATGTTATTTGCGCCTCTCTGGATATAGCCAAAGGCGGCATTCATCATGAATTTTCCACCAGAAACGTGCTCGATCATGGCAATGCCATTCGGATCGAGTTAATTGACGGCCCCTTTCGTCACTTAGAAGGCCATTGGCAATTTAAGCCTATTGGCGATAACCAAGGGTGTCGTGTCCAGCTTGATATGGACTTCGAGTTTTCTACCCGCTTATTAGACTTAGCATTAGGCCCTGTTTTCACTCAAATCTCAGGCTCATTGGTAGAAGCTTTTTGTAAACGTGCACAGGAAATCTATGGAAAACGCTGATTTAATGCTAATTGAGGTTGCCTACGCGCTACCGAATGAACAAGTCATTATTCCTATCGAAGTCCCTAAAGATTGCGTCGTAGAAGAAGCAATCAAACGCTCTGGCATCTTAGAGCGTTTCCCACAAATCGATTTAAAAACAGATAAAGTCGGTATCTTTGGCAAGATGTGTAAGCTGAATGCCGAGTTGAATGATAAAGACCGTATCGAGATCTATCGTCCATTAATTGCTGATCCGAAAGAATCACGTCGGCAGAAAGCAGAAATGGAGAAAAAGAAAAAAGCAGCGGCTGAATAATCAGCCTTGCTTTTTGTATACAGCCTGTGATTCAAGCATATCCATTTCCTGCTGTGTAAATCCTGCGTCCAATCTGGCCTCCGTATGAAAAGGGCCACGAATCTCACCATTAAAGTAGGTATGAAGTAAGGTTTTAAACGTCTCGAAAGGGTCCACGCCCCTTTGCTCGCACAGAAAATTAAACCAACGAGTACCGATGGTCACGTGACCAATCTCTTCTTCCAAGATCAATGTCAGAATATCAAACGCTTTATGATCACCTGAGTTTTTTAACTTCTTCATCATCGAAGGAGTGACGTCTAATCCCCTCGCCTCTAACACGCGAGGCACTAATGCCATCCTTGTCAGTGGATCATGGTGTGTCTTCTGCGCCATTTCCCACATACCGTCATGGGCGGGAAAATCACCATAATGAAACCCCATGCTTTGCAAATGTTCATCTAATAATAAGAAATGATGTGCTTCTTCATAGGCAACTTGCATCCAGTCCAGATAAAAAGCCTCGGGCATATCAGCAAACCGGGCTGTCGCGTCCAGTGCCAGATTAATCGCGTTAAACTCAATATGACATATGGCGTGAATCAGTGTGGCATGACCGGTTTGTTGATTATTACGTCGACGCGGTAACGCTTTGGGTGGGACTAAGTCTGGTTTGTCTGGTCGTCCTGGTATCGTCGGTACATCAAGTGATTGTCGGTTTAAATAAAAACCTTCTTTACTTACTTGCTCGTAGAGCGTTCTTGTGTGCTGTGCTTTCTGCCATGGGTCATTCATCAACAAGCAGCTTAAAGCTTGTTGACGCACATCAATCTTATCAACCATCTAATCTTACTCTTGGGTCAACTAAGGTATAGGAAATATCTGTCAGTACCAGCCCCACAATGTACAAAACCGATCCCAGAAAGACCATTGAACGCACGATAGCAAAGTCCTGGGCCTGGATAGCATCAATGGTGTAACTGCCTAAGCCGGGAATACCAAAGAAGGATTCAAGGATTAAACTTCCCATAAACAAGGTAGGTAAAACCACTACCGCCCCAGTTAAGATGGGTATCATGGCGTTTTTCAGAACATGTACAAATAACACTCTGATTTCAGACAAGCCTTTCGCTCTGGCAGTGCGAACATAATCCTTTGAGACTTCTTCCAGAAATAGAGTGCGATACCAGCGTGAGCCTGAACCAATACCAGAAACGATACCAATAAAGACAGGTAAAATAACAAATTTAAAGGCATCTAATCCTTGTGCGTAACCTGATAACGGGACAAGCTGCATGATCTTTCCCACCAAAAACTGGCCGCCGATAATGTAAAACAACCCAGAAATTGACATCAACACAACACAGAGAATGACCCCGCTGAGGTCAAGATAACTGGCTCTGAAAAAAACCATCAGCATGGCAAAGGTGATATTGGCCAGCATACCAATAATGAAAACGGGAACCGCTATCGCCAGACTGGGCCACATACGTGTTTGAATATCTTCACCAATATCGCGACCATCATCTGCCTGACCAAACTCAAATGCAAACAGACTCAATGATTTATCAAAGAATATCGTATCGGTGAGTTTATCCATGCCCTGCTGCTCATGGTTCCAGAGCAACGCCTTATTATATCCCCTCTCTTCTTTCCAGACATTTACCGCTTCTTGAGTGACGTGCTTTTCACCCAGATGCATTCGCGCCATATCATCGGGCGTATTGACCATAAAAAACAGAGCAAAGGTGAGCGCGTTGACCCCGATTAAAATCGGAAACGCATAGAGAATCCTTCGGACAATATAAGCAAACATAGATTAACCAGGTTATTTCATCAATTTTGGCTGATGCATCTTAAGCATCAATATGTATCTGTTTCACATTATGACGCTATGAAACGTAATGAGAAAGGACTATTACATATTTGCAGATTCACTGTTATGCGTCTTATTGATTCTGATACTACTATCCCTGCTTTAATGCTTGTCTATTATTTAGAAAATTAGCATTTACTAATACACAGAATTTGTTATCGTGTGTTTCATCATCTGTAAACAATAACGAGGTTGTTATGAGCCTAACTGCAATGGATTTGGTCAAACGAGCCAAAAGTGAAATTAATGAAATCAGCTGTGAAGAAGCCACGTCCATGTTGGATAGTGCCACGGTCATTGATGTCAGAGAACCAGCAGAATATGAGGCAGGCCACATAGCCAATGCGCTGCCTATTCCCAGAGGTATGCTGGAGTTTTCACTGAATTCTCACCCATCACTGACTAACCTTGAGCAAGCTATTATTGTTTACTGCAAATCAGGTGGACGATCCGCATTGGCTGCCCAAACATTACAAACGATGGGCTATCAACATGTTTACTCTATCGCGGGTGGATTTGATGCTTGGCTACAGACGAATAACTGAGGGATATATCATGCGTAGATTTTCTTACATCTCATTCTTGCTGCTGACACTCTCGTTTTTACCCCTGGTTGCACAGGCAGAATCCACGCAATTAATGATTAGAGCAATGGCTGTTGATGCTAAATTTATCGGCACGAGTGTGGGCGGCGTTCGGGTGACCATCAAAGATGCCGAGACAGATGAGTTACTCGACGAAGGTTGGATTCATGGTGGCACTGGTGATACTGATCGTTTAATCAAAAATCCAGTTCAACGTGGCGATATGCTTGCAGATAATAATACTGCTGGCTATTTGGCAACGGTAGATATCGATACGCCACGTCTGGTTAAAATTACCTTGTTCGGTCCCTATGCTTACCGTCAGTCTCTACAAGAGGCTAGCGTCACTACCTGGTTGATCCCCGGCAAAGATTTATTAGGTGACGGCATCACCATTAAAATGCCTGGCTTTATTGCTGACGGTTGGACACAGGTCTTACAGGACGGTGTTGTTGAGTTCTATCTGAATGCTTCATTAATGTGTGGCTGTCCTATTAAGAAAAATGGTCTGTGGAATCCAGATGATTATGAAGCTAAAGCCATTGTGATGCAGGATGAGAAAAAGATAGATGAAATTCCATTAAGCTTTACAGGGCCCATCGGCATCTTTTCAGCAAAAACCCAATTGAAAAAGAATGGTCACTACAAAGCTATTCTATATGTGGTAGACACAAAAACAGGCAATGTCGGTGTTGACCGGACCATGTTTGAAATTAATTTAGACTGATAATTGTAACAATTGCAGCATGAATTCGTCTTATCAAGACAGCATTCTGCAGGAGAAGAAAATGGCGCACCCATCATGTCCGGTCTCAGGAACAGGCCTTGGACTACGCCGACAATTTATTGAAGAACTCTTAGAATTGGGCAATCCTGATATCGACTTTATGGAAGTCGCGCCAGAGAACTGGATGGGGCTCGGTGGCAAATATGCTAAGCAATTCACGGCTGCTTGTGAACGCTTTCCGATGATGTGTCATGGTTTATCACTGTCTATAGGTAGCCCTGCACCACTCGATGTCGCTTTTCTCAAACAGTTGAAACAGTTTTTCGACAAGCATCAAATCGTTAGTTATAGCGAGCATTTAAGCTTTTGCAGTGATGATGGCCACCTTTATGACTTAATGCCAATTCCGTTTACTGCTGAGTCTGTTCGTTATGTGTCAGAGCGTATTAAGCAGGTTCAGGATATTCTGGAAAGACAACTTATTATAGAAAATGTGTCGTATTACGCCGCCCCAGGCCAAGAAATGACTGAAGTGGATTTCACACGTGAGGTACTAGAAGAAGCAAATTGTGGTCTGTTATTAGATGTAAATAATGTTTATGTGAACAGTATCAATCATGGTTATGACGCCAAGCACTTTATCGATGCGATGCCGACGGATCGAATTGCGTATCTCCATATTGCCGGACATTACAATGAAGCAGAGGATTTGATCGTCGATACGCATGGTGCTGATATTGTCGACCCTGTCTGGCAGCTCCTCAGTCATACTTACGACCGGCATGGCATTATCCCTACCCTGCTCGAGCGTGACTTTAATATTCCTTCTCTGTCACATTTGTTTGATGAGATGACGATCATCAGACAATATCAACAACAGCCATATGATATGCAGGCTCGACATGGCTAATCAGTTTCAAGAGACACAATATCAGTTTGCCGCCTATATCCGAGATCCTGAACATCAGCCTATTCCAGACCAGCTGGAAAGCCGTCGAATGGCGATTTACCGCGATTTATTTTTTAATAATATTGACAGCACCTTATCCAGTGCTTTTCCCGTTATACGGCAACTGATGAACGAAAATGACTGGCTGGCACTGGTCAGATCCTTTATGAAAAATCATTTTTGCCAATCACCTCGGTTTGTTGATGTCTCAAAAGAGTTCATTGAATATTTGAATCAACAGCATGACGTAAATGAGACCATGCCTTTTTTACAAGAGCTGGCTCATTATGAGTGGGTTGAATTGGCATTAAGTATTGCCGAGGAAGAATGGCAATGTAGTGAGATTGATGAAAAAACCAATGTGTTGGCCATGTCTTATCAAGGCTCTCCCCTGGCCTGGCTATTAAGTTTCCAATTTCCTGTACATCAGATTTGTGATGATTTTCAGCCGACCACGCCATCTGAACAGCCTCATTATCTGCTGGTATATCGCAATAAAACGGATGACGTAAAGTTCATCGAACTCAATGGTTTAAGCGCACATCTTTTCGAGCAAATCAGCCAGGGAGAAGACGTTGAGTCGGTTATTGATGTTATTGCCAAAGCCATGCCACAACTTGATTATCAGCTGATAAAAAATGGCGCCAAAGAGTTAATAACAGACTGGTTATCAAAAGGCATTTTGCTGGTGAGACAGGCATAAAAAAGGCCGGGATAATCCCAGCCTTTTTATTCTTATTGGATTCGCGCTTAGGCAGTCGCTAATTCAATCGCTTCAGCAGAAAGGCGAGTAATTTCATCCCAGTTTTCCGCATCAACTAAGCTTGCAGCACACATCCATGAGCCACCAACACAACCTACATTAGGAAGACTGTAATAGTCCTTCACATTTTTCTGGTTAACACCACCCGTTGGGCAGAAGGTGATTTGTGGAATCGGCGCACCGATTGATTTCAACATTGGCACACCACCCGCGGCTTCAGCAGGGAAGAATTTCATTGCTGTGATGCCTTTTTCAAGCAGCGCCATTGCCTGGCTTGGATCGGCCACACCAGGTAATAAAGGCACGCCGGTTTTTAATGCTGCATCAATCAATTTTTCTGTGGTACCAGGGCTGACGATAAACTCAGCGCCTGCATCAATTGCTGCATTCAGTGTTTCGATGTTGATGATAGTACCAGCACCAACGATAGCATCAGGCACTTCAGCTTTGATGCGACGGATAGATTCAAGTGCTGCATCTGTTCTTAGAGTAATTTCCAGAACCTTCAAACCACCTTTAACCAAAGCTTTAGCTAAGGGCACAGCATGTTCAACATTATTGATAACCATCACCGGTACAATCGGCGATACTTTCATGATCTCTTGAATTGTTTTAGACATTGATTAACTTATTCCAAATAATTATTCGACATTAAACATGTTGATGGCACCTGTTTCAGCTGATGAAACGCCTTGGCGGAAACTATCAAACAGTTCACGGCCCATGCCATAGTGATGTTCAGTATTAGCCAGTACACAAGCCATACGTGAGTTCAGTTCTTCTTCGTCGACCAACACATTCAACTCACCACGTTGTGTATCAAGACGAATCATATCGCCATCACGTACTTTGGTGAGGATGCTACCATCAGCACATTCAGGACATAAGTGAATAGCAGAAGGTACTTTACCTGATGCACCAGACATGCGGCCATCAGTCACAAGTGCGACTTTAAAGCCTTTATCCTGTAATACACCTAATGGTGGTGTAAGTTTATGCAGCTCAGGCATACCGTTTGATTTTGGTCCTTGGAAACGCAGGACAACAATCACGTCTTTATTCATTTCACCACGTTTGAATGCTTCAACGACATGGTCTTGATTATCAAAGACCATCGCAGGCGCTTCAACAACCTGATGTTTAGGATCAACGGCAGATATCTTAGACATACCACGGCCAAGATTACCTTTGATAAGGTGTAAACCACCACTTGTAGCAAACGGTGCAGGAACGCTACCGATAACATCAGTATCAAGTGAGGCTTCAGGACCTTCTTCCCATGTCAAAGTACCGTCTTTCAGTGTCGGTTCTTTAGTGTATTGCTCCATGCCTTTCTCATCACCGATGGTGATGATGTCAGTATGCATTAAGCCGTGTTTAGATAATTCACGAATCAATACACCCATACCACCAGCAGCCTGGAAGTGATTCACATCGGCAGTACCGTTCGGGTAAATACGTGTCACTAATGGAATGATTTTTGACAGACGGTCAAAATCGTCCCAGTTAATGATGATGCCAGCTGCACGTGCAATCGCGATTAAGTGAATAGTGTGATTCGTTGAACCACCTGTGGCTAACAGACCGACTAAGGCGTTTAATATCGCTTTCTCATCGATCATGTGACCAATCGGACGATAATCATCACCTAATGCTGTAAATTTGAGTGCTTGTTCGGTTGCGCGTTTGGTTAATGCATCACGCAGTGGCGTGTTAGGATTAATGAATGAGCTACCAGGAAGGTGAAGTCCCATCATTTCAACCATCATCTGGTTACTATTCGCTGTGCCGTAGAATGTACATGTACCCGGGCTGTGGTATGACTTGCTCTCGGCTTCCAGCAACTCCTCTTTGCCAATCCTGCCTTCAGCATAGAGCTGACGGATGCGCTGCTTCTCTTTGTTGGGCAATCCGGACGGCATGGGGCCGGCGGGTACCAGTATGGTCGGCAGATAGCCAAAACTCAGCGATCCGATGAGCAGCCCCGGAACAATCTTGTCGCAGATCCCCAACAACAGCGTGGCATCAAACATGTTGTGGCTGAGAGCAACCGCCGTGCTCATGGCGATCGTGTCCCGGGAGAACAGGCTGAGCTCCATGCCAGGCTGCCCCTGGGTCACGCCATCACACATGGCGGG
>ENA-ORCW01000282-ORCW01000282.1-marine-metagenome-genome-assembly--contig:-NODE-282-length-43217-cov-3.367872_pt1 | contig 43217 bp, 41 predicted proteins | sample MGYA00237784_ERZ508517 | MGnify/ENA primary metagenome ERZ508517 (study PRJEB26187, sample SAMN06268979) | marine metagenome | isolation source: Tt ae E1 feedstock associated aerobic enrichment on...
GCGCGCTGCCGTCAGCGCGGCGCGCTGTTGTTCGAGTTGCAGGTTGAGATCCATCGGATCCAGCCGCGCCAGGACCTCTCCGGCTTCCACCCTGTCGCCTACATCAACGAGGCGCGCCGCCACCTTGCCGCCGACGCGAAACGCCTCGGTTATCTCGGTGCGTGGCACCACTGTGCCCGTATAGGTGCGCGTTTCGGCGAGCGGTGAGAGCCGCACCGTCGCCACCCGCACCACCGGATCGGGCCGTTCGACCACCTCCTCGTCCTGGCAGGCCGCGAGCGCGAGCGCCACCGCGCTCAGAAGAACAATCCGTTTCATGGTCTTTAGCGGCATAAGCCAGCACCTTATAAACGTTGTTAACTATCGATTCTCGATATTCATCATAAATTTGACACACAAAAACTCAGGCCTCCCTTCCTTGGCGGCCTAGTCCTGCTTGCCCAGTCCTTTCAGGATAAAGCGAAGCTGCTCGCGCAGCCCCTCTTCGGTATCTTCGCCATGCTGTATGCAATGTTCGATCAGAAGAGGGTGCAGAAACGGCACGAAGGCCGTCTTCACGCAGCGCGCGGACATAGCCGGGTCGTCGACGTCGAACTCGCCGGCCTCGACACCCTCGCGAATGATCCCCTCCATGATCGTCGTCATGCGCTCGATATGCGCCTTGATGATCGACCAGTTTTCCTGCATCGCGGCGGCGACCATATCGTGCGTGCGCTTCTCCTTGATCAGCGTTGCCTTGTTGTGCTGATGGATCGCCGTCAAAAGCCGCGTCAACTTTTCCGAAGCCGGCGCCTTGGTCCGCGCGATGGCAAAGGCAATCTCCGCCACTTCCTCCACGATGCGCCCGCAAATGCACTCGTTGATCGCACCTTTGGACGGAAAAAAACGATAGATGTTGGCCGGACTCATCCCCAGCTCCGCGGCGATGTCCGCAACGGAGGTTTTCTGGTAACCGATGCTGCGGAAGAAGTTTTCTGCAACCTCGAGAATACGAGATCGCGTCTCTTCCGGATCGGTGCGTGGGCGTATAATCGGCTTCATCATCTTATCTCTGACGATTTTCAATAATCATCACACTTCACTTCGTCAAGATGGAATCACCTCGACTGCATGGATTTTATCACCCGTGAAGAAAACCGGCCAACCGGCCTTGAAGTTCCTGCAAAGCCCGAAAAGCGTTTACGGCCAGGCGGCGAAGGAATTCTCGCCCTTGGATTTGCGCTGCATCGCCTCGCGACGCAAGCGCCCCGGCGACATTCCCGTCTCACGCTTGAAAAAGCGGTTGAAGTATCCGGCATCCTTGAAGCCGAGCGCTTCCGCCACCTCGGCGGCCTGAAGACCGGTTCCATTCAACAGAACCTCCGCTTCGGCAACAAGCCGGGCGTGGATCAGCTCAAGCGGCGTACGCCCCGTCACCCGCCGCACCGCGCTGCCGAGCCGCCCTCGCGACACTGAAAGGAACCGCGCATAGTCGCTGACGCTCCAGTGGTCGCGCACATGGAGCTCAACCAAATGCAGGAAGTTGCGCACAAGCGTGCGCGGCGCCGATTGCTGCTTGGACGGCATGGGACTCGACGTGCGCCAAAGCGCGATCAGGATCAGGACGAGGTGATAGCGCGCCGTGTCCTGCGCTCCGGGCCGGTCGCTGCGCAATTCGTCGCCGATGACTTCGATGCTGCGGCACAGGTCCTGAGCCAGAGCCGGCGCAATTTTGGCGCCCAGAACCGGATGAAACAGCGCATTCTTGACCTCGGTCCCGATGGGGCCGGAGGGCACCGCACGGCCGATTGCGAGCTCCGATGCGGCAAGCGCGGCACCACGTGCGCCAGCCTCCAGCGTCAAAGTCGCCGGCTTGCCCGCCGGCAACCAGAGCACGCAGGGCGCGGCAAGTGGGATGATCGTGCTCTCGAGCGCGAGTTGCCCGACGCCCGAAATGAGAGCGAACGCCCTGTTTCGGTTGCCGTGAAGCGTCCACGCGACCGGGGAGAGCGCTGTTTTGACAACCGCCGCTTCCGTATCCGGCAGGACAACGATGGGAGGGATCGTCCCCGCCGGCGGAGCATCTCCCGTACGGCTGTTCTGTAACAAATCGAGCTTTTTCTCCAAAGCGCTGAACGGGCATATGCGAACCGCCCAAAAGTACAATTCTTTCGACAAAAAGTCTATTTCCACCGAACGCCCACCCCCTAAACTTCAGACCGTCCCGTGCTGGACCGGCGTAAGGAACGGTCCGCAACGGCATTTCGCTTAGAGCGAGGGACGTGGAGGAGGAAACCATGATGAAGTCTGCAAGCAGGCGGCGCCTGCGCGACGTTTTTTTGTCTGCCGGCGCCGTAATGACCGTGCTGGTCGGCGCATCCGCGCATGCGCAGGAACGCGAAACGATCAAGATCGGGTATGCCGTATCCAAGACCGGCGCGAACGCCGGCGGGGCGGGCATCACCACCATTCCCAACTACCAGCTTTGGATCAACGACGTTAAGGAAGCCGGCGGTCTCGAGCTTCCCGACGGCAGCAAGCTGCCGATCGAAGTCATCGAGTATGACGACCGCTCTTCGGCCGAAGAGGTCGTGCGCGCGGTGGAGCGTCTGGCGACACAGGATGAGGTGGATTTCATCCTGCCCCCTTGGGGAACGGGCTTCAACCTCGCCGTCGCGCCACTGTTCGACCGCTTCGGCTACCCGCAGCTTGCCGTTTCCTCGGTGACCGACAAGGCACCGGAGTTCGTCGAGCGCTGGCCCAGGAGTTACTGGATGCTCGGCGGTGGAGAGGATTATACCGATGCCCTTGCCACCCTGCTTGCCGAACAGCGCGACGCCGGCACGATAAACGGAAAGATCGCCATGGCGTCGGTTGCCGACGGCTTCGGCATCGATCTGGTGACGGCGGCACGCGCGTCCTTCGAAGAGGCAGGGTTCGAAACGGTCTATGACAAGACCTATCCCGTCGGAACTTCCGACTTCTCCCCCATTGTCAACGAAGCCGCGACGACGGATGCCGACACCTTTGTCGCCTTTTCCTACCCGCCGGACACGTTTGCCCTGACGCAGCAGGCGCAGGTGTCGAGTTACAATCCCAAGGTGCTTTATCTCGGTGTCGGCGTCGGCTTTCCCGTCTATGGAGAAGACAAACCGAATGCGGAAGGCGTGATGAGCCTTGGCGGAATCGCCCCCGACAATGAAAGCAACATGGCCTATCGCAAGCGTCACAAGGAGCTGACGGGCCAGGGGCCGGACTATTGGGGAAGCGTCATCACCTATGCGAGCCTTCAGATGCTGCAGGAGGCCATCAAGCGCGTTGGCCTCGACCGCGACAAGGTTTCCGAAGAGCTTTCCAACGGAACCTTCGAGACCGTTCTGGGTGAAACCAAGCTTGAGGACAATCAGCTCCGCACGCTCTGGTGGACCGGTCAGTGGCAAGATGGCGTTTTCGTCGGCGTAGCCCCGCAGGGAAGGTCCGGCGCTTCCAAAGTCAAACTGCCGAAGGCCGCCTGGCAGGCGCAATAAGACGGAATCGTTTCGGCCGGCGCGCGGACGCGCCGGCCGCCGCAAGAACTCGGGAGATTGAACAATATGCTCATGACGGCGCTCATCGCCGGCCTGGTGCTTGGCGGCACCTATGCACTGGTGGCCATGGGGCTCACCCTGCAATACGGCATCGCGCGCATCATGAATCTCGCCTATGGCGAGACCATGATCACAGCCGCCTTCGCGGCCTTCATCCTACAAAGCGCGCTCGGGCTCAATCCGATCGCCGACCTGCTTCTTATCGTGCCGGGCGGGTTTCTTCTGAGTTGGGCCATCTACGCGCTGATGATGCGTCCGCTGGTAACCCGCTCCCGCGACCGAGGTGCACTTGAGATCGATTCCATTCTGGCAACGTTCGGGCTCCTTTTCGTTATCCAGGGCGTTCTGCTCGTGATCTTCGGCGCCAACTATATGAGCTATTCCTATCTCAACGTGCCGGTCAGCATTCTCGGCGCCAATGTCGCCGCCAACCGGCTGCTCGCGCTCGTTCTCGCGCTTGCGATCGGCGTAACGCTATACCTGCTCATGACGCGCACACGCTGGGGCACGACCATTCGCGCCGTCGCCGTTGCACCGCAGTCCGCACCGCTCGTCGGCATCGACGTCAACCGAACGGCACGTTTCGCCTTCGCGCTCGGCGGCGCGCTTGCCGCTGCCGGCGGCGTCGTCATCTCCATGTATCAGACCTTCACCGCCACCTCCGGCGTGGTGTTCACCATGAAAGCCCTGATCGTCGTCATCATGGGCGGGGTCGGCAATCTTCTTGGCGCCCTCTCGGCGGGGCTGATCCTCGGCATGGTGGAAACCTTTGTCGCCACCTATGTGGATCCCGGACTCACGCTGGCCGCCACCTATGGCATCTTTCTGGCGCTGCTTCTGTGGCGCCCCCAGGGTCTGTTCGGAAAGGCCGCGCGATGACCATGCGGCTTGCCTTCGGTTTTTCTCTTGCGGCCGCGGCACTCGCCGCCCTCGCCTTCGCGCCCTTCTATGTCGGCCCCTATCAGGTCGGCCTGCTGATCGGCCTGGCTGGATACGTGACCCTGTCGAGCGCATGGGCGCTCTTTTCCGGTCCCACCCGCTACGTGTCGCTGGCCACCGTCGCCTTCTTCGGCATCGGCGCCTACACGGTCGCGGCGCTCAACGAGATTCTGCCCTACCCGCTGGTTCTTCTGGCAGCGGCCGGCGTCGGGCTGGGAATCGCGCTCATCGTCGGCCTGTCGACGCTCAGGCTCGCCGGTGTCTATTTCGTCATCTTCACCTTCGGTCTCGCCGAACTCGTGCGCCAGCTCGTCACCTGGTACGAAGTGAACGTGACGGGCACGTTGGGCCGCTACATCTTCATGTCCTTCGGCCCTGAGGAAATCTACTGGCAGCTCTTGGCTCTGATGGCGGCGACGCTGTTCGTTTCGTGGTGCATCGGCCGCAGCCGGCTCGGCCTGGCGCTCAAGATCATTGGCGACGACGAGGTGGTCGCCGCCCATTGCGGCATCGACATCGCCCGCACCAAGCTGGCTCTGTTCGCGCTCAGTGCGGTGATCATTACTCTGGTCGGCGCGATCCAGGCGCCGCGCTGGACCTATATCGAGCCCGGCATCGTGTTCAATCCGACCGTTTCCTTCCTGACCCTGATCATGGCGCTGCTCGGCGGGGCGAACCGCCTCTGGGGCCCGGCGCTCGGCGCGGTGCCGCTGTTCCTGCTGTTCGAATGGCTGTCAGCCAATTTTCCCGACCATTATTCGATCATTCTCGGCCTGCTCTTCATCGCCATCGTCTTCATCCTGCCGGGCGGCGTGCTCGCCTTCGTGGAACGGGCCTTGGCTCACTCGAAGCGGGTCACCGGCAACGCAGAGCGCGTAAGAGAACCCGGAACCGCGGAGGCCCGCCAATGAGCGCGCTCCTGGAAATCCGCGACCTGACCAAGCGCTTCGGCGGGCTGACGGCGGTGAATGGCGTAAGCTTCGACATTTCCCGCGGTGAAACGGTCGGCCTGCTCGGCCCCAACGGATCGGGCAAGACCACGGTGCTCAACATGATTTCCGGCCTGCTTCCGGCAAGCGGCGGCGCGATCCATCTAAACGGCGAGAAAATCTCGGGGCTCGCGGCCAACCGCATCGCCAGACGCGGCGTGGCGCGCACCTTTCAGCTCGTGCGCATCCTTCCCTCGCTCTCCGTCGAGGACAATGTCGTTGCCGCCCTGGCTTTCGGGAAAAAGCGTCTTTGGGATCGAGCGGCCCGCGACGACGCCCTTACCTGCCTCGAACGCGTCGGTCTCCAGGGTCGCGGTTCGGAGAACGCCGCCGATCTCACCTATATCGATCAGAAGCGGCTCGAACTGGCCCGCGCGCTTGCCGCCGAACCTTCCCTGCTCCTGCTCGACGAATGGCTCGCCGGCCTGAACCCGACCGAGCTTCGCATCGGCATCGACCTGATTGCCGACCTCAACGACAGCGGGATGACCGTCTTTCTGGTAGAGCATGTGATGGACGCGATCCGCGCTCTGTGCGGTCGCTCGGTGGTCATGAACGCCGGCATGAAGATCGCCGACGGGCCGACCGGCGATGTGCTCGGCGACCCCGGCGTGGTGCGCGCCTATCTGGGAGACGCCCATGCTTGAAATTGAGGACCTCAACCTGCATTACGGACAGCATCTGGCGCTCGACAGTGTTTCGGTTACGATCGCCCCTGGCGAAACCGTGGTCATCCTCGGGGCGAACGGTGCCGGCAAATCGTCGCTCCTCAAATCGGTTGCCCGGCTCGTGCCTTCCGATGCAGGATCGCAGATCCGCCTTGACGGACGTCTCCTGGCGGCACTCCCGGCCCATCGTATCGTTCAGGAAGGCATCGCCCTCGTCCCGGAGGGGCGTGGCGTATTTGGCGACCTTACCGTGGAGGAGAATCTTCTGCTCGGCGCCAATCCGCCACGTGCCCGCACCGACGAAGGCGAGCGCAGAGCCCAGGTCTACGATCTGTTCCCCAAGCTGAAGGAGCGCCGGCGCCAGGCCGTCAACACCATGTCCGGCGGCGAACAGCAGATGGTGGCCATCGGCCGTGCTTTGATGTCCAACCCGGCCTATCTCATGCTTGACGAGCCGAGCCTCGGCCTGGCTCCCGTCATGGTCACCGAGCTTTTTCTGGCGCTCGACCGGATCCGCAAATCCGGCGTCGCGCTTCTGATCGTCGAACAGAACGTCCGGGTCAGCCTGTCGATCGCCGATCGCGGCTATCTGATAGAGGCCGGGCGCATTGTCGGCGCCGACACGGCGAAGGCATTGCTGAACGACGAGGCCGTGCAACGCGCTTTTTTGGGTAAGACAGACGAACGAGGATGAAATAATGGAAGATTTGGGTTTGCTCATCGGCGACGACGATCGCGCGGCTTCGGACAGCAACACGTTCGAGCGTCTCAATCCGGTAACCGGACAAATGGCCACACGGGCAGCGGCAGCAACGCTGGAAGACGCCCGTATGGCGTGCGATGCTGCGGCGCGCGCCTTTCCCGACTGGGCCGCGACCACGCCGGGCGAAAGGCGTCGCATTCTCCTGTCGGCGGCCGACACCCTGCAGTCACGGGCAGACGATTTCGCCCGGTCCATGGCGGATGAGATCGGCGCGACCGCCGGCTGGGCACATTTCAATGTCGGGCTTGCCGCCGAGATGCTGCGCGAGGCGGCATCCCTCACCACCCAGATTACCGGCGAGATCATCCCATCGAACCGCCCGGGCAGCATGGCCATGGCAGTGCGTCAGCCTGCCGGCGTGGTGTTGTCCATCGCGCCCTGGAACGCGCCTGTCATTCTCGGCGTTCGTTCGCTTGCCACACCGCTCGCCTGCGGCAACACCGTGGTCATGAAAACGTCGGAGATCTGCCCGCAAACGCATCGGCTGATCGTCGAGGCCTTGCATGCCGGCGGCGTGCCGCGCGGGGTGCTGAACGCCATCTCCAACGCACCGGAAGACGCCGCCGAGATCGTCGAGACCCTGATCGCGCATCCCGCCGTACGCCGGGTGAACTTCACCGGTTCCACCCGCGTTGGCCGCATTATCGCCGAAACGGCGGGACGTCATCTCAAACCGGCGCTGCTGGAGTTGGGCGGCAAGGCACCTTTCGTGGTGCTCGACGACGCCGATATCGATGCCGCTGTCGCAGCGGCCGCTTTCGGCGCCTACATGAATCAGGGCCAGATCTGCATGTCGACCGAGCGCATCGTCGTCGACGAGAAGATCGCCGACACCTTCGTCAAAGCGCTTGCCGAAAAAGCCCGTTCGCTGAAGGCGGGCGATCCGCGCGAGGGCAAGGCGCCGCTCGGTGCCGTGGTAGATCAGAGTGCGGCGCGGCGCATCGAGGATCTGGTCAAGGATGCGGTCGGCAAGGGGGCGATCCTGGCGGCGGGCGGCGGCGGCGATGGCACCATCATGGAGGCCACCCTGCTCGACCGGGTCACGCCGGCGATGCGCATTTATGCCGAAGAGAGCTTCGGCCCGGTCGTTACGGTGGTGCGCGTGAGCGGCATCGATGAAGCGGTGCGCGTCGCCAACGACACCGAATACGGCCTGTCCTCCGCGGTTTTCGGGCGTGACGTGAACCGCGCCATGGCCGTTGCGCGCCGCATCGAGAGCGGCATCTGCCACGTCAACGGCCCGACGGTTCACGACGAGGCGCAGATGCCTTTCGGCGGCGTGAAGGATTCCGGCTATGGCCGCTTCGGCGGCAAGGCGGGCATCGCCGAGTTTACGGAGTTGCGCTGGATCACCGTTCAGGACGGCCCTGTGCATTATCCATTCTAGATCTCGACCGGTCCGAACGGGCACGGTCCACAGCAACCGATCACATCGCAGTGTCATGAAACTCGACGAAAAGAACTGCATCATCACGGGTGGCGCCGGCAGCCTCGGCGTCGCCACGGCGCGTCTCTTCCTGAACGAGGGAGCCCGTGTCGTCCTGGTCGATCGCGACCGGGACGAGTTGCACCGGGCCATGCGGGCCCTGTCATCCGACAAGGTCGTTTCTGTAACCGCCGATGTGTCGTCCCCCGCAGACACGCAGCGCTATGTTGCGACAGCCGTCGAACGTTTCGGCCCGGTCGATGTGCTGTTTTCCAACGCCGGCAATTTCGGCACCGTGGCGCCCATCGCCGACTATCCGGAGGATGTGTTCGACGCCGTCCAACGCGTCCACGTTAAGGGTGCGTTTCTGGCGGCGAAACACGCCGTGCCGAACATGCGCAACGGCGGCAGCATCGTCATCACCTCCAGCGTCGCCGGCCTGCGCGGCGATGCCGGGGTCTATGCCTACATCACCGCCAAACATGCCCAAATCGGCCTGATGCGTTGTCTCGCCAAAGAGCTGGCGGCGCGTGCAATCCGCGTCAACACCATTCATCCCGGCCCCATCGACAACGGTTTTCAGCAGGCGGTGGAAGACGGGCTCGGCAGGGAAATGGGGATCGACGGCACCGATTTCTTCAACCGCCTGATCCCCCTGGGCCGTCACGGACGCGCCGACGAGGTGGCGCGTTCCGTGCTCTATCTTTCATCCGACGACAGCAGTTTCACAACAGGAACGACGCTGACGGTCGACGGCGGAATGTCGGTGTGATGCGATGCGCGGCCTGGCGGAATCCACGAATTTGCCGCTCGATCTCGCAATCGACATCGAGCGGGTATCGACTGTCAAACTCATTCCACTAGCGAAACAGCGTCTCGATATAATCCGCGCCGATACCCACCTCGTCGTAATGGTTCCGGCACATCTCGATATAGTTGTGCACGTCGAAGAAGCCGTCGGGCTCTCCTGTCTCGTCAAGCCAGATCAGCGGCCCTTTCACCTGAAAGAACACCCGCATCGGGTCTTCATGCTCATAGGCCACCAGCGTGTGGCCCTCGCCCGGCGTCTCATAGACGAAATCGCCCGCCGTCGCTGTCCAGTCGTGTTCCAGATACCCCCATTTTCCGGAGATCGTGTAGGCGAAAACCTCGTGCGGATGATAGTGCCGGTTCACGAGGCCGGCGCGCTTGGCCATGAGAATGTCGCACCATTTGTTCTGTGTCGGCGAGATCCACAGCGGACGCGAAAACACGGTCTCCGTGAAAGGCACATAAAAGCGTTCATCCTCGCTCGGCGCATCGGCCAGATAGACTTCCGGCAGGGCGTCGCGTTGAAACACCTTCTCGATGGGTTTCAGGTCTTTCCAGAATTCGGTCGTCGCGGCTTCAGCCATTCCACGTCTCCTTGCAATTGGGCTGGGGTCTGGTCACGGGCGCACATGCACGTCGATCAGTGCCAGGGTGCGGTTCGTGTCGATATGATCGAGCGCTTCAGCGAAAATACCGGACAGCGCCGAGCCGTCCTTCACCGTTCGGGAAAAGGCACGGCTCGCCTCGGCAACCTTGGCGAAATCCGGCACCGGGGAAAGACCGGTCAACGGCATCGTGTTGGTGCGGGATGCGTATCCATCGGGATAGATTCCAAGAACCGAATGGCGCACGGCCCCCCATTCGGCATTGTTCACGATCACCACGAGCACCGGCAGGTCCAGCGCTTCGGCGATCTGATGACAGGCGACGGGATTGGAAAACATGTAGGAGCCATCGCCCATTGTTGCGACGATCAGCCGGTTGCGGTCGGCCAGTTGCATGCCGAGCGCGGCGGGGAACGACCACCCGAGCCCACCCGAATGCGGCTCCTGATACCAGGCTTTGGGATGGTCGAGCGTCATCGGCGCCATCGGGCATCCGAGTTCGGAAAACACCGACGCATCGCGGCCTTCGATGGCACGCGACAGACAAAGGCTGACCCAGTCCTTCGTCATCGGCGCGCCTTCGCCGGCTTCGGCGCGCGCAATGGTTTCGGCCCGTGCGCCCGCATTGGTCCGGGCATGTCTGTCGCGCCGACGCACAATGCGTTCTTTCGACAGGGTGTTTTCATCGGCAAGCGCCGCGCGCAGCTTTACGAGCCCTTCTTCAACCTCACCGGTAAGCGCCACGTCACAACGGAAATTGCGCACCGGAAAACGACTGTAGAGCGGATCCTGACCGAGCTGAATTACCTTGCAGCCAGGCTTCAGGGAGTGAATGTCCGGCGACCAGGGCGCCAGCGAATCGATCACGAGAACCACGTCGGCCTGTTCGAGAAGCGGAGCCGGATCGGACGCCGCCGCCATCGGATGATCGAGTGGCAGGGCAAGCCGTACCGCCCAGTATTGGCACACCGGAATGCCCCAATCTGCGGCGATGGATTGCAAAGCGGCAAAACCGCGCTCTCCTCCGGCACCGCGCTGGGCGATGATGACCGGGTTCTCGGCATCGGACAAAAGTGCGACCGCGGCTCGAAGACGCTCGTCTTCGATGCCAGCCACCGCCGGCGCCATCGTGCGGGGCGCATCGAGGTCGTTCGTGGGACAGGTCTCGCAAAGCACTTCGCGTGGCAGACTCACATAAACCGGCCCGCGCGGTGTGGATTCGGCGATCGCCAGTGCACGATCGGTGATTTCGACGACCTGTTCTGGAACGCGCAATTCGTAATCCCATTTGCAGGCCTCGCGCACGAGGGCAGTCTGATCGCGCATTTCCTGCCCCCAGCCGATTGGCACCGTGCGCGCGCCCAGCCTGCCCTTTTCGGTTGTCGGGGTGCGCCCGGAGAACAGAAGCATCGGGATGTGTTCGGTCGCCGCATTGATCGCGCCTATGGCGCAATTGGCGAGCCCCACATTTGTGTGTGCCATCACGGCCTGCGTGCGCCCCGTCGCGAGATAGTAGCCGTGCGCCATGCCCATCGCCGCGCTTTCGTAAGGCATGACCAGCGCCTGCGGGAGCGGCACCCCCTTTGCCTCGGCCTCGGCCAACCCCTCGATGATCGGAGGGAAGTCGGTGCCGGAATTGGCAAAGATGTAATCGACGCCGAGCGCCTTCATCCTGGCGAGCAGCGCCCCGCCTGCCGTCATGATGGCGGCGGTGTCGGCAAGAGAAGGGGCATCACGCATGGGTGTTTTCCATATTTCTATATTTGAAATACATAATTTAAATATAGATTGACAATGGAATGCACTGCCGTCAATCTCTTTCCTCATACATGGGAGAGATTGTCTCCGTTCCCGTCATCCGCCGCTGGGAGGAAGGATGACCGGGGCTTCGTTTTCGTTGGAAACCATGTTCTTTTGGAACCGGGAGGAAATGATGATTGGAACCGTTAAATCTCCGCGCCTCGCCTCGCTCCTTGCTGGGGCGGCCATGGCTGTTCTTGGCCTGGCCGGCAGCGCCTCGGCACAGGATGTGATCAAGCTTAAACTCCATCACTTTCTCGGGCCCAAGGCGCCAGCGCAGACCGACATGCTGGAACCGTGGGCGGAGCGTATCGAGAAAGCGTCCGAAGGCCGCGTCGACATCGAGATATTTCCGGCCATGTCTCTGGGCGGCCGCCCACCGGAGCTGATCCGCCAGGCCCGCGACGGGGTGGTCGACATCATCTGGACAGTCAATGGCTATACCGCAGGTCTGTTTCCGCGCTCGGAGGTGTTCGAACTGCCCTTCATCCACACCAACGATCCGGTGGCCACGAATCTTGCCATGCGCGACATGTTCGACGCCCATCTGGCCGAGGAATACCAGGGCGTGAAAGTGCTCTTCAGCCACGTCCATGCAGGCCAGGCGATCCAGATGGTCGATACGGAAGTGCGCAAACCTTCCGACCTTGCAGGCAAGCAGATCCGCATACCGACCCGAACCGGCGCTTGGGTGGTGGAAGCGCTTGGCGCGAGCCCGGTTTCCATGCCTGTGCCGGACCTGCCCCAGGCGCTCTCGCGCAAGGTGGTCGATGGCGCCTTCATACCCTGGGAAATCATTCCGGCATTGAAGATGCAGGATCTTACCGATTACCAGATCGAAGGCGCCGACAAGACGCGCTTCGGAACGACCACCTTCCAGGTGTCGATGAATCAGGCCAAGTGGGACAGTCTGCCCGAGGACATCCAGCAGATATTTCTCGACAATTCCGGTGAGGACTGGTCGCGCGAAGTCGGTGAGATCTGGCGGGCGATCGACGATCGCGGCATCGAGGTTGCTACCGATGCCGGCAATACGCATGTCACCTTGACGGCCGAGGAAACCGAGGCGTTCCGCACGCAACTCGAACCGGTGGTCGAACGCTGGATCGAGGAAGTCGACGCCAAGGGCATCGATGGTCGCGCCCTCGTCGACGCGGCGCGCGCCGCCATCGCCAAGCATTCGAAGGGCATGTGACATGGCCGCCGGGAACAGGCAGCCATCGGCGACCGGCAATGTTCTGCGCCATGTCATCGAGGCATGGGCGCTTGTCGGCGGGGTGGTGCTGATCGGCGTGGTGCTCGTTAACGCCTTCAGCCTCAGCAGCCTGATTCTGGCGGGCCGCCCCTTCCCCGGCGATTTCGAAATCGTCGAGGTCGGGGTGGCGGTTTCGGTTTTCTGCTTTCTTCCCTATTGCCAGGTGACGGGCGCCAATGTGACGGCCGACATCTTCACGTCGGGTGCCGGGCCGAGGACGCTTGCCGTTCTGTCCACTGCGGCGTCTATCGTCGCATCGGCCTTCGCCGTCTTCCTCTTGTGGCGCATGTATGAGGGTTTTCTCGACTTTCGGCTCTATGAGGAAACCACCGCCATCTACCAGTTTCCCATCTGGATCGCCTATGTGCCGATCCTGGTTTCCATCGCACTCCTGATCGTCGCTTCTCTGATGAGCCTTGCCGATGCGCTGGCTGGCCGGGCCACGCAGGAAAGCGCCGAACTCTGATCGAACAATGTCGGCAAGGGCTTCGTATCCGTGCAAAACGAACTTTTTCTCGGCCTGACCGGCCTCGGCATTCTCGTCGCACTCATCGTTGCGCGGCTGCCCATCGCCTATGCGATGATCGTGGTGGGCGCCGGCGGCATCCTCACCCTGTCCGGACCCGCCATCCTGATGTCGCAGATGAAGACGCTCGCCTATGGCGTTTTCTCCAATTACGACCTGTCCGTCGTGCCGCTGTTCGTGCTGATGGGACATCTGGCGACACATGCCGGTCTTTCGCAGAGCCTGTTCCGAGCCGCCAATGCGTGGCTCGGGCGTTTTCGCGGCGGTGTCGCGATGTCGGCTGTGGCGGCCTGCGCCGGTTTCGGCGCCGTCTGTGGCTCCTCGCTCGCCACAGCCTCCACCATGGGGCACGTGGCGCTGCCGGAGCTCGAACGCTATCGCTATTCACCGGCCCTCGCCACCGGCACACTCGCCGCCGGCGGCGTGCTCGGCATCCTCATCCCGCCATCGGTCGTGCTCGTCGTCTATTCGGTCATCGTTGAGGCAAACATCGTGCAGATGTTCGCCGCCGCCTTCATTCCCGGCCTGCTGGCGGTGCTTCTGTTCATCCTCACCATTGCCATCTATGTGCGCGTTGCGCCGGAGGCGGGACCGCCCGCCGATCCGGTCGGGCGCCAGGAGTTTTTCGCCGCGACGCTCGGGGTCGCCCCCGTCGCAACCATATTCGGCCTCGTGATCGGCGGCATTTATTTCGGCTTTTTCAATCCCACACCCGCCGCCGCCATCGGTGTTTTCCTGGTGCTCGTCTATGGCGTCGTCATGCGGTTGATCGGTCTAAGGGCGCTGCGCGCGGCGCTGCTTGCGACGGCCAAGACCTCGGGCATGATCTATCTGATTCTGCTCGGCGCCGAATTGCTGGAGATATTCATGGCGCGCGGAGGCGTGCCGCAGGCGGCTGCCGAAATGATGGCGACAAGCGGCCTCTCGCCCTACACGATTCTCATACTGCTCCTGGCGGCGCTCATCCTGCTCGGCTGCCTGATGGACAGCCTGTCGATGATCCTGCTGGCCATTCCCTTCTTCTGGCCGGTCATTTCGGGGCTCGATTTCGGCATGACGCCAGACGAGACGAAGATCTGGTTCGGCATACTGGCGCTTGTCGTCGTCGAGCTCGGCCTGATCACACCGCCCGTCGGCATGAACGTCTTCGTCATCAATGCCATTGCGCGCGGCGTTCCCATGCGCGAAACCTTCAAGGGCGCCCTACCCTTCTTCGGGGTCGAGCTGGTGCGCGTCGGTCTGCTGATCGCCTTTCCCTGGCTCGTGCTTGTGCTGCCGGCGATTCTGAAGTAGCGGCAAGCGAACGAAACCCGACGGATGGAAACGTGGCACCACAAATCAACGGCTCGGTGGTCAAGGCCTTCACCGTTCTGAAACTGTTCTCCGAACAGCGGCCCGAACTCACCGCGTCCGAGGTCGCGCGCGAAACCGGCATGAACGGCATCACCGCCCATCGTTTCCTGCGCACGCTTGAGCATGTCGGCGCACTGGTCGCCGTTTCGAAGGGTGTCTACCGCCTCGGCTATGTGTTTGCCGACCTGGGGGACCGCGTGCTGCAGAACGATGCGCTGGCACGCCTGCTCCAGCCCCATCTCAACGCGCTCAGCGAGGAGCTTCGGGAAGCCACAATGGCCACCGTCTTCCGCTCCGACATGGTCTATTGCATCGCCCGCGCCACTTCGGCGCGATCGCTGTCGGTGGAAATCCGCGTCGGCAGCCAGCTCGACGGCTATTGCACCGCTCATGGAAAGACGTGGCTCGCCTTCATGCCCGAACATGAGCGTCAGCGTTACCTGGAGACGGTCGAGCGCGTGCGCTTCACCAAAAACACGATTACCGATCTCGACGCGCTCAATGCGGAACTCGAAATCGTCCGTCGGCAGGGCTATGCCATCAACAATTCCGAACGCGAGGATGGCATCCGCGCCGTTGCGGTGCCTGTTCGCACCCGTACCGGGCGCATGATCGCCGGCCTTTCCGCCTTCGGTCCATCCACGCGCTTTACGGAAAAAACGACGGAAAAAGCGCTTGTCGCCCTCCGTGCAGCCGCCCTTCAGGCAGAAAACAGCCTCTATGGCGACGAAGGCGAAGGCGCGGAATAAATCATCTTCGTATCGGATCTCCGGCGCCTACCGCGCATCCTCCAGGATCATCGCCGCCGCTTTCTCGGCAATCATCAAGGTCGGCGAGTTGGTGTTTCCGGACGTGATGGCCGGCATCACCGAGGCATCGGCAATGCGCAGTCCTTCAAGCCCCCGCATCTTCAACCGCGGATCGACAACCGCACCCTCGTCCGTGCCCATCCGGCAAGTGCCGACCGGATGGAAGATCGTCGTGCCGACCTGCCCCGCTGCCTTCACCAGGTCTTCTTCGCTTTGAAATTCCGCTCCTGGCTTGAACTCTTCGGGCCGGTAACGCTGCAAGGCCGGCTGTTCGACGATGCGGCGCGTCAACCGGATCGCGTCGGCGGCCACCTGTCGGTCACTCTCCGTTGAAAGATAGTTTGGCCGAATGGCCGGTTGCTTGCGAAAATCGTCGGAAGTCACATGCACCGATCCGCGACTGTCGGGTCTCAGATTGCACACGCTTGCCGTGAAGGCCGGGAAGGGATGAACCGGATCGCCGAACTTGTCGAGCGAGAGCGGTTGCACGTGATACTGTAGGTTCGGCGTTTCCCGGGCTTCGTCGGAGCGCGTGAAAAGGCCGAGCTGGCTCGGCGCCATGGACATCGGCCCCGAGCGTCTGAAAAGATATTCCAGTGCGATTGCCGCCTTGCCTGTAAGCCGGCTTGCCTGCTCGTTCAGTGTGCGGATACCCGTTACCTTGTAGGCGCAACGCAATTGCAGATGATCCTGCAGATTCTCCCCAACCGAAGCGTGCTCGAACGCAACCGGAATACCGGCGGCCTGAAGCACGTCGCCGCGCCCTATCCCAGACAGTTCGAGAATGTGCGGTAATCCGATGGCACCGGCCGCAAGCACGACCTCCCGGCGGCATTTCGCTTCCCGCGCCGCACCGTTCTGCTCATAGGCAACGCCTGTAACGCGACCATCTTTCACGAGCAGCCGGCGCACATGCGCGCCCGTTTCCACGCGCAGGTTTCCGCGTTCTCGCACCGGTTTCAAAAAGGCTTTCGAGGCGTTCCAGCGCACCCCGCCACGCTGGTTCACCCGGAAATAGGACGAGCCCTCATTATCACCCCGGTTGAAGTCGTCGACCTTGGGAATGCCGAGCGCTTCGGCCGCATCCTGAAAGGCTTCGAGGATTTCCCAGCGCACCCGCGCTTCTTCCACACGCCATTCGCCACCGGCGCCGTGCATGTCGTCGGCGCCCCGGTAATAATCTTCCGGCTTTTTGAAAAAGGGGAGCACGTCGTCCCAGGCCCAGCCCGTGCAACCCATCTGCCGCCAGCGGTCGTAATCGCCCGCCTGGCCGCGCATATAGATCATGCCGTTGATTGACGAACAGCCTCCGAGCACCTTGCCGCGGGGATAGGCGAGCGAGCGCCCGCCCAGTCCCGGCTCGCTCTCGGTCGAGAAGCACCAGTCCGTTCGCGGATTGGAAATGCAGTAGAGATAACCGACCGGAATGTGAATCCAGGCGTAGTTGTCACGCCCGCCGGCTTCCAGGAGCAGCACGGAAACCTTCGGATCGGCGGAAAGGCGATTTGCCAGCAGACAGCCAGCCGTCCCCGCCCCGACGACGATGTAGTCGAACGTTTCCGTCATGGCCGTCAGCGCGCGTCACCCTCCCCGCGCGATAACCGCGCGAGGATTTCACCGACAATGCCACGGCGGAACAGGAGCACACAGATCATGAAGATCGCACCGGTGATCACCGTCACCGGGAACTCCGATGTGGCGAGGTAGTTTTGAAGCGTGACCACCAGCCCGGCGCCGACAATCGGTCCGAGCATGGTGCCGATGCCGCCGAGCAACGTCATCAGGATCACCTCGCCCGACATCTGCCAGGTCACGTCCGTCAGCGTTGCAAACTGGAAGACGAGCGCCTTCATGGCACCCGCCAGCCCGGCCAGCGTCGCCGACATGACGAAGGCCGCCAGCTTGTAGCGCGCCACGCTGTAGCCAAGCGACGTTGCCCTGTTCTCGTTTTCGCGGATCGATTTCAGGATCATGCCGAAGGGCGAATGAACGATGCGCCAGACGGCAAAGACGCCGATCAGAAAGCCGCCGAGCACGAAAAAGTACATGTTGAGCGGCACGCTGAGATCGATAAAGCCGAAAAGATGGCCGCGCGGCACGCCCTGGATGCCGTCCTCGCCTTTGGTGAAAGGCGCCTGCACGCAGAAAAAGTAGAACATCTGCGCCAGCGCCAACGTGATCATCGCGAAATAGATGCCCTGCCGGCGGATGGCGAAGAAGCCGATGACGAGCCCCAGCGCCGCCGCACCGAGAACGCCGAGCAAAACGCCGAACTCAGGCGTCCATCCCCACTCCTTTACTGCATGCGCGGTGAAATAGGCGGCACCGCCGAAGAAGGCGGCATGGCCGAAGGAGAGCAGGCCCGTATAACCGAGCAGCAAATTGAAGGCGGCCGCGAACAGTGCGAAGCAAAGCATCTTCATCAGGAAAATCGGGTAGAGAAAGAACGGCGCGGCAACGAGCGCGGCAACGCCGAGCCCGACGAGCAACCATTCGGTGCGGGCACGCGTCTGCCGTTCGATCCCTGTGGTGGTCAGATCGGCCATGTCACGCATCCTTCCCGAACAATCCGGCGGGCCGGACAAGAAGCACGATCGCCATGATCACGAAGATGACGATGTTGGAGGCTTCCGGATAAAAAACCTTGGTCAGTCCCTCGGCGAGCCCGAGCATGTAGCCGGTAACGATGGCGCCGAGGATCGATCCCATGCCGCCAACGACCACCACCGCAAAGACCACGATGATGAGGTTCGACCCCATCAGCGGGCTCACCTGATAGACTGGAGCCGCCATGATGCCGGCGAGGCCGGCAAGCGCGGAGCCGATACCATAGGTCAGCGTCAGAAGCAGCGGCACATTCACGCCGAAAGCTTGCACGAGCGTCGGGTTTTCCGTCGCCGCGCGCAGATAGGCGCCCAGCTTGGTCTTCTCGATCAGGAGCCAGGTTCCGATGCAGATGATGAGCGAGGCGACGACCACCCAGCCGCGGTAATTCGGCAGGAACATGAAGCCCAGATTGGTGCCGCCGGAAAGTTGCGGCGGCGGCATGTAGGATTGTCCCGACACGCCGTAGAAATAGCGGAACGCGCCTTCGAGAACGAGCGCCAGGCCGAAGGTGAAGAGCAGGCCGTAGAGTGGATCGACATTGTAGAGCCGCGACAGCGCGACCTTTTCGATCACCATGCCGCTCAGGCCCACGAGCAGAGGCACGAGAATGAGAGCCGGCCAATAGCCGATGCCCAGATGCGCCAGAAGAAGATAACCGACGAACGCACCCAGCATGTACTGGGCGCCATGGGCAAAATTGATCACCCGCAACAGGCCGAAAATGATGGCCAGACCGAGACTCAACATGGCGTAGAACGAACCGTTGATGAGGCCGACCAGTAACTGCCCGAGAAAGGCCTGGATGGGGATTCCGAAGATCATGGTCATGTCGTCAAACTCCAATCACCTCGTGCAGCACCTCCATACGCTCCTCCAGCTCGACGGCCGGGAAGTCGGCGGTGATCTGACCATGCTCCATGAGGTAGAAACGGTCGGCGATGCGGCTCGCAAAGCGGAAATTCTGTTCCACCAGCAGGATCGTCATGCCACGCGCCTTGAGCGTGGCCAGCACTTCGCCGATGCGCTCCACGATCACGGGCGCAAGCCCCTCGGTGGGCTCGTCGAGCAGAAGCAGCTTCACGCCGGTGCGCAGCATGCGCGCAATGGCCAGCATCTGCTGTTCGCCGCCGGAGAGTTTTGTGCCCTGGCTGTTGCGCCGTTCCTTCAGATTGGGAAACAGCTCGAAAATCTCTTCGATGCTCATGCCGCCATCCGAGACGACGGGCGGCAGAAGCAGGTTTTCGTCCACTGAAAGCGTAGCGAAAATGCCGCGCTCCTCCGGGACGAAACCGAGACCCGTGTGAGCGGTGCGATGCAATGGCATCTGCATCAGATCCTTGCCCGCGAACTCGATCGTTCCCTTGCGCTTGCGGATGATGCCCATGATGGCGCGCAGTGTCGTCGTCTTTCCAACGCCATTGCGCCCGAGCAAAGTGATCGTCTCGCCCTCGGCCACATCGAGATTGACGCCGTGCAGCGCGTGGCTTTCGCCGTACCAGGCATGAAGGTCGCGGACGGAAAGAAGCGGCGTGCCTCCGTGCTCACTCGTCATAGGCCGTCCCCATATAAGCCACTTTCACCTGCTCATCCTGGCTCACCTCGGCATAATCGCCGGCAGCAATGATTTCGCCGCGCTGCAGGACGGTGATCCAGTCGCACAGATCGGCCACGACCTTCAGGTTGTGCTCCACCATCAGCACCGCGCGGTCCTTCGCCACATCGCGAATGATGTCGGCCACGGTCTCCACATCCTCGTGTCCCATCCCCGCCATCGGTTCATCGAGCAGAAGAACCTTCGGGTCGAGGGCGAGCGTGGTGGCGATTTCGAGAACGCGCTTGCGACCATAGGAAAGATCGGCAGCCAGCTTGTGCCGCTCGTTCTGCAGGCCCATGCTCTCCAGAAGCTGTTCGGCGCGCGGCGTCAGAAGATCGAGACTGCCCAGCGAACGCCAGAACTGATAGCCGAGCCCGCCCGGTCTCTGCAAAGCGACGCGTACGTTGTCGAGCACGGTCAGATGCGGAAAGATCGCCGAGATCTGAAACGAGCGTACCAGACCCAGTCGCGCCACCTTTGCAGGCGACGTGTGGGTAATGTCGCGCCCCATGAACTCGATGCGTCCCGCGCTGGGTGCAAGAAACTTGGTCAGCAGATTGAAAACGGTGGTCTTGCCGGCCCCGTTAGGGCCGATCAAGGCATGGATTTTGGCGTGTCGCACGTCGAGATCGACATCCTTGACGGCGACAAACCCGGCAAAATCACGCCGCAGGCCGCGAGCGGAAAGCACCACCCGCGGCTCTGCGTCGTTGACAGCGCCGGAAACCGGCGCTTCGGTCACATTGGCCTCCGTCACTGGCTAACCAGGGAACAGCCGCTTTCGGACGGTTTGATGTAGGCTTCCTCGCCTGGAATGGTCGCCAGGACATTGTAATAGTCCCAGGGTTCCTCGCTGTCGGCCGGTGCCTTCACTTCCATCAGATACATGTCGTTGAGAAGACGGCCATTGGCGCCCACCGTGGCGTCACGGGCGAACAGGTCGTTGACCGGCATTTCGTGCAATTCCTTGGCGACGGCCTCCGTCTCGTCGGTTCCGGCCTTGTCGATTGCCTTCAGATACTGGGTCACGGCCGAATAGGTGCCGGCCTGGATCATATTGGGCATACGGTTGGTGCGCTCGTAGTAACGGCGGCTGAACTCGCGCGATTCATCGTCGCGATCCCAATAGAAGCCTTCCGTCAGCGTCAGCCCCTGTGCCGCTTCGAGACCAAGGCCGTGAACCTCGGCCAGCGTGAAGAGAAGGGCTGCAAGGCGCTGGCCGCCGGCGACGATGCCGAACTCGGCCGCCTGCTTGATCGCGTTTGCGGTGTCGAGGCCGGCATTGGCCAGACCGATCACGTTCGCGCCGGAAGCCTGAGCCTGCAGCAGGAAGGAGGAGAAGTCGGTCGTGGCGAGCGGATGACGCACTGCGCCCAGAATCTCACCGCCCTTGGACTTGGCGAAATTGCCGGTCTGCTCTTCAAGCGAATAGCCGAACGCATAGTCGGCGGTCAGGAAGAACCAGGTGTCGCCGCCCTGCTCCACAAGCGCGCCGCCGGTGCCGACGGCAAGCGCATGCGTGTCATACGCCCAGTGGAAACCGTAAGGCGAGCATTGCGCGCCGGTCAGTTCCGTGGTCGCCGCGCCGGTGACCATATTGATCTTCTTTTTCTCCTTGGAGATACCCTGCACGGCCAGCGCCACCGACGAGGTGGTCAGTTCCATGATCGCGTCCACCTGTTCGGTGTCGTACCACTGACGGGCGATGTTGGAAGCGATGTCCGGCTTGTTCTGATGGTCGGCGGTGATCACCTCGACCGTCTTGTCGAGCACGGTGCCGCCATAGTCTTCCACCGCCATCAGAGCGGCCTCATAAGACCATTTGCCACCGAAATCGGCGTAGACGCCGGACTGGTCGTTCAGGATACCGATCTTGACCTTCTCGTCGGAAACCTGGGCCATTGCCGGGATGACGGTGGCCGTCATCAGGGCCATGGATGCAAGCGCAAGTAATTTCATAATCGAACTCTCCTCCCAAAACGATGAACCGTCCTCAACGCTTATGCGCTGGGTACGGATATCTCGAACCGCAAGGAGAGCGCGGGCTCCTCCATACTCTCCAGGCGGAAAAATCGGCATGCGAACGGCAATCGGAAGCGGTGCGAACCGGGCCTCCCTTCCCTTCATGCGCGACCATATCATTAGTCATAGCATTGACCTTTCCGTACACAACTCCTTATTTTTGCACAAACACGGTGCAAAAACGTACAGAGCGATGCGGCCATTTTCCTGGGACGACCTGCAATTCTTCCTCGCCGTCGCGCGCACTGGGCAACTTTCGGCCGCCGCTCGCAAGCTCAGAACCAATCATGCCACGGTTTCGCGCCGGATCGACCGGTTGGAGCAGGCACTGGGGACGCGGCTCTTCGAGCGCAATCCGCGCGGCTATCTCCTCACGGCGGCCGGTGAAAAGATGGTTGAACGGGCCGAGGTGATCGAGCGCGAAGCCTCGCAGGTGCAGAGCGAGCTTGCCGGCGATGCAACCTCGGTCAGCGGTGTGGTGCGCATCAGCACGCTGGAAGGGTTCGGCAATTTCTTTCTCGCCGACCGCCTGCCCGACCTGGCACGATCCCTGCCCAGCCTGTCGATCGAACTTCTCATCATCCAGCAGATCGTCTCGCTGTCGCGCCGCGAGGCGGACATGTCGGTGACGCTTTCGACAAACCGGGCCGGATCTCATCACTATGAGAAGATCACCATGTACCGCCTGTTTCTGTATGGCACGCGCGACTATCTGGAAAAGCATCCTCCGGTGCGCCGCAAATCCGATTTGGGCTCCCATCGCATCATCGGCTACATCGAAGACATGATCTTCACGCCGGGCCTCGACTACCATCGGGAGATCCTGCCGGGCGCCCGCGCCTTCTACCAGAGCTCCAGCATTCACGCGCAGCTTGCCGCCACGCGAAAAGGGCTGGGGCTGTGCGTGATGCCGAACTTCATGGCGCGGCATTATCCCGACCTTGTGCCTGTCATTCCGAAAGAGATTCATCTTGAACGCTATTACTGGTGCATCGCCCATCAGGACGTCGCCCACACGCCGCGTATCCGAATGCTGACGGACTTCATCAAGACCGAAGCGGAGGCCGCGAAGGACGATTTTCACGGCCAGCAACTTTTGGCGTAAAACGCGTCGTTTTCCGGAAAACGAAAGCGTATTTCCTAAAATCTTGGAATTTCCGGGAGTTTTCGGCAATTTTGTCGCAAGCTGAATTGTCACATGGCCGTGCAGTTCTCTTTCGAAGAAACTGGCCCCGAAACGGAGAGGCCGCGATGAAGAACGCCCAACACACACCCACCGACAATCCTATGCTGACCGGTGCGCTCGGCCGCTGCCCGCAATGCCAGAAGGGGCACATCTTCAAAGGCTATCTGCAACTCGCGGAAAGCTGCGACGTGTGCGGCCTCGATTTCTCCTTCGCCGATCCGGCCGACGGCCCGGCTTTCTTCGCCATGACCATTGCCGCCGTTCCCGCCCTTGCCTTCGGCGTGTGGTTCCAGATGGCGTTTGAGCTGCCCCTATGGGTGCACGTTTTCACCACCGTGCCGCTGACGATCCTCAGTTGCATGGCGCTGCTGCGCCCACTCAAGGGTTGGCTGGTCTGCTCCCAGTATTTTCACAAAGCCGCCGAAGGCTCCATCGACCATGCCTGGCACGAACAGGCGGCGGCGAAGAAAACCGATCAGGCCTAAACCATCAGGCTTTCCGCCATCATCTCCTGCAACGCATCGTAGGCGGCCACAACCGTCCGTGCCTGCGCTTCATGCGCCAAAAGGAAGGCGTCCCCATAGATGGTCTCGTCGGGATATTCCGTGATGAGCATCATCGGCGCGTCGTGACGGTCGTCCTCCGATATCGTAATGGGGAAACCGTTCAGAACCTCGAATTGCAACCTGCCGGCATGGATCTCGTAAAGCCTGATCTGGCGTGCGTTGAATTCGACCAAGCCCGGCACTTTCGCCAGCTCCGTCGTTACCTTTTCCAAAAGCCGGCGCGTGCGCTCGCCCCAACCCGCCTTGTGGCGGACGATCAGGAAAAAGCCCTTGGGCACCGTCCACATCTCGAAACCGCGCGGGATATAGCCGGTCAGCGGCCGCGTCCACTCATGCGCGGGATAGCCGTGCAGATTGACGTGGAGCGCCGCCGTCGTGCGCGCGAAGCACAGGCTGCGAATGCCCTTCTCGTAAAGCGGCTCGGCCTCGCGATATTCGAGATCGTCACCCAGCGCGGTGTAGCGCGCGGCGTGATGCATGTGGTGCGGCTGGCTCTGGCAGAGTTGCCAGTGCAACGCATAGCCGTCCGGGTTCTCCAATGGCGAGACCGTAAAATGCGCGCCCTCGCGCTCCGACAACAGCGCCGCCCCGCGCAGCGCCCCGGCAACGCCGGAAATCTCGTTGGGATGCTGACCGCCGCTCAACATGATCGGATGATCGCATCCGCTGACATAGCGGGCAGGCAAGGAGCGGCCCGCGCGCGACGTAACCCCGAACGCCTCGCCACCGATCCGCTCCAGCGTTTCATTCACCGCGGCAACCGAAAACGGCCCCGTGGCCTCGTGCAGCGGCTGCACCGGCCAGGCGGCTGGTTCTGTGGAGAGCGGTCGGGTTTCCACCTTGACGGTCAGCGGCCCCTCGCCTGCCGCGATCACCGGAATGATCTGACCGGGCTGGAGTCCGCGCGAACCGAGCGGGCGGCCGGATTTCTTCTGGAAGAGTTCGAGCAGCGAAAAATAGAAGTCCTCGTGCAGCGCTTCATGCCGGCTGATCGCCTCCTCGCCGACTGGCAGCCGCTCGTCTGTACCGGGCATGGAAACAGCGATGTGCAGTGCCTCGAAGAAGGGTTCGCGCTCGCCCCATGGATGCGCATCGATGGCCCGAACCGTCTCTTGGAACAGGCGCTCGAAATCGGTCTCCAGAGCCTCATCGATGCTGCGGCCATCCGGATGACGCACGCGCAGCCAACCGCAGGGCGACAGGAGCATTTCGCCGATATGGTCGGCGGCGAGCCGGTTGGGCGCGAAAACCGCGTGACGCGAAACCGTGCCATCCGCCGCTGTAAGCTCGACGCCGTATTCGAGTGGCCCGCCGGCCTCGGCCGGAGCGAAGGCGATCTCCGCCCCGCCCACCATGCCCGCGAGCGGATAGGCCTCCAGAAGGAAACGTTGCTCGCCGGCCGCGGGACTGACCGGATAGGTGATGGCGACGCGGCTTGCATCATTCGGCGCATCTTCGGTGAAGAAATGAACGAGCGGCTTGTAAGCACTGTGCAGCCGAGCCGTGATACCTGCCGCCCGAAGGCGCTTCTCGGCGCCGCGGCGCGCGGCTTCATCCTCGAAAAGCCATGCCTCCAGCTCTGCACCGCTCCATGCCTCGCTGGCGTAGTCGGCGACCAAACGGTCGAGCGTGCGGTCGAAGGTCTTTTCGAAGATCGCGGTCATGTTTCTGTGCGTCCTGTTGGATCGAGAAGATCGCGCAGCCAATCGCCAAGCAGATTCAGGCCGAGCACGGTGAAGAGGATTGCAAGCCCAGGAAAAACGCTGACCCACCAGGCATTCTGCAGATAGGTGCGTCCGTCGGCCAGCATGCCGCCCCAACTGGGGATGGTCGGATCGACGCCGAGACCGAGGAAGGTGAGCGAGCTTTCCAGAAGGATGTTGGTGGCGACGTTGAGCGTCATCAGCACGATGACCGGGCCGGCGAGATTGGGCAGAAGGTGCTGGAACAGGATCTTGAAATCCGGCACGCCGATGGCCTTGGCTGCGTGGATGAATTCACGGTCGTTGAGCGACAGGACGGAGCCGCGCACAAGGCGGGCATATTGCACCCATTGCGACACGATGAGCAGAACGATCGTGTTGGTGATGCCGCCGCCGACAATGGCAATGAACGTGATGGCGAGCAGGATAAAGGGAAGCGCCAGCTGTACATCGGCAAAGCGCATGACGAGCATGTCCCAGAAGCCGCGATAATAGCCCGAGATCAGCCCCATGACGACGCCGACCACCACGGCACCGGCAACGGATGTGAAGCCGACGAGAAGCGAGATCTTGCCGCCGGTGACCACACGCGCAAGCACATCGCGCCCCAGCGGATCGGTACCGAGAATGTGGGTCCAGTCGGTAAATGGTTTGGTCAGGCGCGCGGCGAGATCGATCTGTTCGCCGCCACCGGGAAACAGCAGTGGCGAGAAAAGGACTGCCAATGTCATCGTGCCGGCGAGCAGTACGCCGAGAATGAACTCGATGTTCTTGAAGTGACGCAAACGCGAAACAGCCTGTGCCATGAATGCGTCCTTTCTATCGGTTGCGGATACGCGGATCGACCAGCCCGTAGGCGATGTCAACCAGCAGATTGACGCCGATGATGAGCAGCGAAAGCACGGTGATGACGGCCTGCAGAACCGGATAGTCACGACCCGCCACCGCATCGAAGGCGAGCGTGCCGAGGCCCGGCCAGTTGAACACACGCTCGATGACCACGATGCCGCCCAGAAGGCCGCCGAACTGGAGGCCGAAATAGGTGATGAGCGGAATGGCGCAGTTTCTCAGCGCATGCTTGTAGAGCACCTTGGTCTCGCTGAGGCCCTTGGCGCGGGCGACCTGAATGTATTGCGAGCGGAGCGTCTCGAGCATGGCGGTGCGCACCAGGCGCACATTGGTGGCAGTGAGAATGACGCCCATGGTGACCGCCGGCATGATGAAGCTCGCAAAGCCTCCCATGCCCGACGGCGGCAGCCATTGCAGCATGATGGAGAACACCAGTACCAGCATGATGGCGAGCCAGAAATTGGGGAAGGAAAGACCGACCAGCGACAGGATGCGGATCACCTGATCGGCGGTTTTGCCTTTGTTGACCGCAGCGTGAATGCCGAGCGGAATGGAAATGGCGATAGACACCAGCATGGAGGAAAACGCCAAAGCCAGTGTGGCCGGCAGGGCCCTGGAAATGAGCAGGGAGACCGAGGTTCCGCCAAGGAAGCTGCGGCCGAAATCGCCCACGAACAGGCCTTTGATGAAGTCCCAGTATTGGGAGATGAACGGCTCGTTGAGGCCGAGCGCCTGGCGGATATTCGCCAGATCCTCTTCCGTGACGCTGCCCGCGCCCTGAGAAAGCATGAGTGCTGGATCACCGGTGAGCCGGATGGCGAACGACACCGTGAGGGTGACGACGAAAACGACGAACACCGCTTGCAGGATGCGTTTGAGAAGAAAACTGGCCACCAGAGCCTCCGGGATAAATTCGGTGCGCGCCCGCGTGAGTCCATGCGGTTTGCGCCAGGTTCACAGGCTCGGGGGCGGCAAGAACCGCCCCCGACATTCTTGTCCTGGGAGGACTATTCGACTTCAACCTCGTTGAGACGCATGCGGCTGTCCGGCGGCGCGATGAAATTCTTCACCCGCTTGTTGACGCCATAGAGCGCATTGAGGTTGTAGAGCGGCATTTCGAGAGCGCGATCGGCCGCATAATGTGCGATCTCCTGCAGCACTTTTTCGCGCTTTTCGGCGTCGATCATGGGGCGCTGCGATTCCAGAAGCGCGTCCAGTTCCTTATCGCTGTCATACGGGTTCCAGCGCTCGCCCGTGTGGTACATCAGGTAAGCGGTGTTGTCGTAATCGAGCGTCCAGCCGCCCCAGCTCTGCTGGAACATTTCGCCCGTCTTGCCCTGCGGGATGATGTCGTTGAGCAGGACATTGGTCTCATACGGCTTGATGGTGGCGTTGAGGCCGACCATCTGCAGGTAGCTCGCAACTGCCTGGGTGACTTCGCCAAAGGTGGCGTCATTGCCGCGAATGTCGATCTGGACCGGTGCGCCGGCAGCGATGCCGGCTTCCTTCAGAAGCTCCTTGGCCTTTGCCTGATCGAAGGGCAGCGGCTCCATCTCCGGGTCGTAGCCGAAGGACAGTTCCGACTGGAAGGATGCGATCTGCTTGGCCTGTCCGCCGAGAACGGCGTCGATGATGGCCTTGCGGTCGACGGCCATGATCATCGCTTTGCGCACGCGCTCATCGGCGGTGATGCCGTTGCCGGTGTTGAAGCGCAGTGCATAGACCGTCGGGCTGGTGACGGAGCGGATTTCAAGCTTGTCGTCCGCCTCGATGGTGGGAACCATGGAGATCGGAATGGTCGGCGGGATGACGATGTCGACACGGCCGGCCTGCAGCTCGGCAACGGCGGTGGCCGGCTCCGAGATGAAGCGGTACTCGACGGCATCGAGCTTGGGTGCGCCGCCCCAGTGATCGGCGAAGGCTTCAAGCTTCACGCCGACCTTCGGCTCGTAGGAGGTCATCTTGAACGGGCCGGTGCCGACGGGATTTGCGTTGACGAAATCTTCCTCGTTCTCGGTGACGTATTTTGGCGGCACGATCATCGCGCCATAGCCTGCGAGCTTGGTGATGAGCACCGGATCGGGCTGGGTCAGAACCAGATCCACCGTGAAATCGTCAACGATCTCGACCTTTTCGATGACGGCATAATTGGAGCGCTGCGGGCCCTTCTTGCCTTCTTCGCCAAGCAGACGGTCGAAGGTGAATTTTACGGCCTCGGCGTTGAAATCCTCGCCATTGTGGAACTTGACGCCTTCGCGCAGCTTGAAGCGGAGACGCTTGCCCTCGTCGAGCACGTCCCACTCGGTGGCGAGACCGGGGACGATCTTCGTATCGGGACCACGATAGACCAGGCCGTCATAGATGTTGGTGGCGACGGACGACCAGTTCACCAGGAAGGTGTCGATCGGGTCCCAGCTGCCCGGATCCTGCGGGGAAGAGATGGTGAGCGTGCCTGCGGCCTGCGCCGGCGTGACGCCGAACGGCAGAGCCGCCAGCACGGCGGCGAGCAATGCGCCGCGTGTGATGCCCAATTTCATGGATAAGTCCTCCGTTTCTTTGGTGTTTGTGTTCCAGTGATCAGCCTGTAGCGGCTTGCGCCACCAGATGATCGGGCGCGATTTCCACCAGAGGCTGGATTTCCGGTTCGTCGCCGACCCGGCGGACGGGACTTGGGATCTCGCCTTCCAGCATCGGTCGGTCGGGCCGCTTCGTCGGGTCGGCGACGGGAACGGCCGAGAGCAGCTTTTTCGTGTAAGGGTGCGTTGCCCGCTCGAACACGGCCTCGCGCGAACCCGTCTCGACGATCTGGCCGAGATAGAGCACCGCGACCCGATGGCTGACCTTCTCCACCACGGCCATATCGTGGCTGATGAAAAGATAGGACAGCCCCTCGTCGGCCTGAAGCTCCATCATGAGATTGATAATCTGCGCCTGCACCGACACGTCGAGCGCCGAAAGCGCCTCGTCGGCAATGATGAGTTTTGGCCGCGAGGCGAGTGCGCGTGCGATGCAGATGCGCTGGCGTTGGCCGCCGGAAAATTCATGCGGGTAGCGGCGCGCATGTTCGGGCCTGAGACCGACGCGCTCAAGCAGTTCGTCCACGCGCTTCTGGCGGGCGGCAGAGCCCTCGATCAGACCATGGGTGACGATGGGTTCGGCGATGGAAAAGCCGACCGTGCGGCGCGGATCGAGCGAGGCAAACGGATCCTGAAACACATACTGCACCTTCTGGCGCAGGCTGTGACGCTCGGCCGACGACATGGCTGAGATCGCCTTGCCTTCGAAGAAGATTTCACCGCCCGTCGCTCCCTGAAGTTGCTGGATCGTGCGTCCGATGGTGGACTTGCCGGATCCCGATTCACCGACCAGCGAAAGGGTTTCGCCGGGCCAGATATCGAGGCTCACCTTTTCCACCGCGTGAACACGATGGGTAACGCCGCCGAAGAAGCCCTTCTTGATGTCGAAGCGGGTTTCCAAGCCTTTCAGGCTCAAAAGCGGGGCCTGATCGTAACGCGCCGTGTCCTGCAGGTGTTCTTCGCCGACGATACGGGGCGTTGCGCCATCCATGACGGCAACCGGCAGGCGCTTGGGATATTTTTCGCCGTTCATCGAGCCGAGCGTCGGCACGGCCGACAAGAGGGTCTGCGTATAGGCGTGCTGCGGGTTGGCGAATATCTGGTCGACCGGGCCTTCCTCGACCTTCTGGCCGCGCCACATGACGACCACCTCGTCGGCCACCTCCGCCACCACGCCCATGTCGTGCGTGATGAAGATGACGGCCATGCCGAGCTTTTCCTGCAAATCGCTTACGATGGACAGAATCTGAGCCTGGATGGTGACATCGAGCGCGGTGGTCGGCTCGTCGGCGATCAGCAGCTTTGGCTTGCAGGCCAGCGCCATGGCGATCATGACGCGCTGGCGCATACCGCCGGAAAGCTGGTGTGGATAGCGCGAAAGCAGCGCGCGGGCATCCGGCAGGCGCACCATCTCCAGAAGATCGCCAGCCTGGCGCAGCGCTTCTTTTTTGGAAACGCCCTCATGCAACATAAGCACTTCGGCGATCTGGTCGCCGATGGTGAAGACCGGGTTGAGCGACGTCATCGGCTCCTGAAAGATCATGGCGATGTCCTTGCCGCGGACCCGACGCATGGTATCGACCGATGCGGTTGCCAGATCGATCGCATTGTCACTGCCGTGATCGAACAGGATCTCGCCACCGGCGATGGTGCCATTCATGTGGTCGATCAGACGCATGATGGAGAGCGATGTGACCGACTTGCCGGACCCGGATTCGCCAACGATCGCCAGTGTGCGGCCCGGCGCCACCTTGAAGCTCAGATCGTCCACCACCCGGTTCGAGCCGAACTCGACGGCAAGTGAACGAACATCCAGTAACGTGTCCTGTCCGGGCTGCGGCATTGATACTCCCATCTGGCGGGTGCTCGCAGTTGACTGACAGCGCCGAAATGTCTCGTTGCTCCCGGCATCATCTGGCCCTATTCGATGGCCCAGGCGATCGGGAGACGCTTGATCTCCGCGCTTTGCGAGCGACTTTGGTGCCCAAAGAAAACATTTCCAGACATTTTGTCAATAAATTATCATTGTAGATGCATATAAAAATAAATTATCGCCGTTGATGTAACTGACATCGCCGGCCTCCGGAGGCGCGTTTTCAGAGCCGTCCTGCAGAAGCGCTCGTTCGGTCCTTGTCGAAAGCCCGTGTGAACACTCGGTCGATGTTCCCGCGCCTGCCTCCCAGAGACGACCGGAAGGCACGCTGCCGGTTTGCGTTTCAGCGAATGAATTGATCGACGAAATCACGGCCGAGGCCGACCTTTTCATAGTGCTTGCGGCACATCTCGATCTTTGTGAAGACGTCCTCGAACCCTTCATGCTTGCCCCAGGGATCGACGTAATACATGACGCCGTTCACCTGAAAGAGCGTGATCATCTCCTCAACGTCTTCGGGGACGACGAGCGTGTGGGTTTCGCCCGGCGGCTCATAGACATAGCCCCCCTCCTCGGCCACCCAGTCGTGCTCCAGATAATGCCAGCGCCCCTTGATCACATAGCCGTGAACAGGGTTCGGATGGCGGTGCCTCGCCAGGACACCGGCCTTGCGCACCTTCAAAAGGTTTACCCAATAGCCTTGCGAAGCGTTTAAGCACAGCGGACGGAACCAGACTTGCTCGGCCTGCGGCACCCACACCCGCTCATCCTGCGGGATCACACTGGACACGACGATGTCGCTGCCCGCCTCCGGCGGCATGGGCAACTGATAGGGCATTCTCTTTTCGTCTTCGCTCTGGGCCACATCTTTCTCCTTCGATTACATCACGCCAAAGGTTTCGAAAGCCTCGACCGCGGGCATGCCTTCGCGGATCGCCGTGCCGACGCGGCTTTCCGTCTCGGCCTTTTCCAGCGAGCGGCGCACCACTTCTTCTTCCGCATCCCGGGGAATGATCAGGACGCCCTCACGGTCGCCGAACACGAGCATGCCGGGCTCGACCCGGATGCCCTCGATCTCCACAGACGAACGGAAGTCTATCACCTTGCCGCGCGGCCCCTGATCCTGTGCGTAAACGCCGCGGCAAAAGGTCGGAAAGCCGAGCGCCTCGATGCCGTCGGCATCGCGCACGTATCCGTCAAGAACCGCGCCGGCGGCCTTGAGGAAACCGGCGCGGGTGGCCATGAGCTCGCCCCAGAGCGCATAACGCAGCGATGCGCCCGTGGCCACATAAACCTCGCCCTGCTTCAAATCATCGAGCGCCTCGAGCATCAGGCCGAACGGTTTGTGCGCGAGCGGCCCGCGCGCCTCGGGGCCGCCATCGTCGAACACATCGGCCTCGAGAACGGGCATGGCGCGGCCGACCGTGATCATCTCCTGTTTCAACGGCGCGATGCCGGCCGGTAGAAACTGGCGGCGCAGGCCCAGCTGGTCGAGTATGTCTCCAAGCACGGCGGTGAACAGCCGCTCACGCATGAGCGCGAACATCTCCGTGTCGTTGGCGTAGGGTTTGCTCATCAGGTCAAGTCCTTCTTCAAGAGGCCGAATAACCACCATCCACCGGCAGGATCGCGCCGGTGACGAAAGCGGCTTCGGGGGAAGCGAGAAAACGCGCCGGGCCGGCGAGATCGTCCGGCCTGCCCCAGCGTTTCATGGGCGTGCGCGACAGGATCGCGTCGCTGCGCGCAGGGTCTTCGGTAAGCGCCCTCGTCAGATCGGTGGCGATCCAGCCCGGCGCGATCGCATTGACGCGGATACCGTCCGACGCCCAGGCCATGGCGAGCGACTTCGTCAATTGCGCTACCCCGCCCTTCGAGGCCGCGTAAGCCGGCGAAGTGGCACTGCCGAAATAGGTGAGCATGGATGCGGTGTTGATAATGCAGCCGCCAGCGACCTTTAGCGCCGCATGGGCGGCCTCGCAGCACCGCTGCGTGCCGTTGAGATTGATATCCAGCACGTCGGCGAAGTCCTGCTGCCGAAACTCCGCCTTGTTGCGCCGGATCACGCCGGCGCAATTGATCAGTACGTCGAGACTTTCGAACGCGGCGAAGAACAGGGCGACGCTTTCTGCGTCACGCACATCGAGAACCGCCCCCTCGACACCGTTCGGCAGATCGCCCACGGCGCTTTGCTCATGCCCGGTCGCGACAACGCGTGTGCCCTCCCCGCCTGCGAAGCCGGCGGCAATGGCGCGGCCGATGCCGCTCGACCCGCCGACGACGACAACCGTTCTCGTCATTCATTCAGTCTCCGGTTTTTCGGCGTGGCGCCCACGCCATGCCCTGTGAAGCGACATGCCGATCAAAAGCGCCCAGAGCGTCAATGTCAGCACGCCCAGCGTGCCGCCAATGGGACGGGCAAAGAACTCGGCCAGATGCCCATCCGCCTTGATGATCGACTTCATGAAGTTTTCCTCGACCAGTTGCCCGAGGATCAGCGCCAAGATCATCGGCGCGAGCGGAAAGTCGTTTTCCTCCAGCAGGAAGGCGACGAGCCCCACCACCAACATCACCCACACGTCGAACAGGGTGTTGTTGGCGGCGAACGCGCCGATCACGCAGAACAGGAGGATAATCGGAAACAGGATGTCCTGCGGAATGCCGAGCAGCCGGCGCGAGCCGTACACGGCGGCCAGACCGAGCGGCAGCATCAGGAGATTGGCGAGGACGAAGACCGCGAAGATCGCATTCACCAGCCCGGTGTCCATAACGAAGACCATCGGCCCCGGCGTGATGCCTTTCATCAGAAGGACGCCGATGAGGATAGCGGTGATGGTATCGCCGGGAATGCCGAAAACCAGGCTCGGCACGTAGGCGCCGGACAGAGCCGCGTTGTTGGCACTCGAAGCGCTGACGATGCCCTCGGGATAGCCGGTCCCGAATTTCTCCGGGGATCGGGAGAATTTCTTGGAAATCGCGTAGGCGATCCAGGCGGCGATATCGGCGCCGGCGCCCGGCAGTGCACCGATAACGCTGCCCATGAGCGAGGAACGCGCCACGCCGCCCTTGAAACGCCAAATGGTGCTGCCGACACCCGACACCATCGCGCCGAGCCGTACCGGCGGCGGCGCGGGCAACCGCGAGGGGCGGGCGACCTTGCGCAAGATCTCGGTGATGGCGAACATGCCGATCAGAACCGGGATAATGGAGACGCCGCCGATCAGTTCGGTATCTCCGAAGGTGAAACGTTTGACGCCCATCACAACATCGATGCCGATGGTGGACAGCATGAGACCGACGCACAATGACAAGACGCCCTTCACCGGCGAACTGCTGGACACGAAAATGGCGCAGGACAGGCCAAGCAGCGCCAGCCAGAAATACTCGTAGCTGGAAAAGCCCAGCGATACCGCGGCTATCTGCGGCGCAGCAAAGATGAGAACGGCGACGCCGACGAGGCCGCCAATGGTGGAACACACCATGTTGACGCCGAGCGCCAGTTCGACCTGCCCTTTCTCGCGCATGCGATAGGCTTCGTCCGTGTAGGCCGCCGATGCCGGTGTACCGGGAATGCGCAGAAGTGCGCCGGGAATATCGCCGGCGAAGATGGCCATGGTGGTGGCCGCGACAATCGCGCCGATGGCCGGGATCGGGTCCAGGAAGAACGTAATCGGCACCAGCAGCGCCGTCCCCATGGTCGCGGTAAGGCCGGGAATGGAACCGATCATCAGGCCGTAGGCTGACGCCGCAACGATGATGAAAAATACCTGCGGCTGCAGAACCTCGGCGAAAGCTGTCAGAACGGCGTCCATCAGTAGATCACCTCCGTCAGCAGGCCGAGCGGCAGCGGCACACGCAAAGTATAGGCGAAGAGCAGCCAAAGGGCGGCGGTTCCAAGCAGGGCAATAAGCGCGGAGCGCGCGGGCCTGCCCGTTGTGACGGACAGGAAAGCACCCAGCAGCACCGGCACCAGAAGCGGGAAACCGACCGGCTTGCTCAAATAAATATAGGCGATGACGAAACCCGGCACCCAGACCATGCGATGCAACGTGGCCGGACCGCGCATCCAGTCGGCGACCTCGACGAGTGGCACATGGCTGCGTATCCCACTCCAGATCAGGCCTAGGCCGCCAACCATCATCACGGCCGCGATGATGGCGGGAAACGTGCCGGGGCCGTAAGGCTGGTCCGGCAGGGTGGGGAAGCCTCGAACGGCAAACAGAATGATGGCCGAAAGGAGAACGAAAATTCCTCCTGTCACGGCGTCGTTCATACGCATGGTCTCGGCCTCCCCACGCCCGGTTACTGTTTCAATCCGAGTTTCTCGATGACTTCGGCATTGCTTTTGGAAGCGTCGTCCATGAACGCGCCGAACTCATCCGCAGGAAGCCAGCGCACGCCGAAGCCACGGCTGTTCATGAACTCCTGAAACTCGTCGCTCTGATAGACCGTGTCGAGCGCGGCCTCCACCTTGTCGGCGATTGCCTCATCGAGCCCTTTGGGCCCGACAACGCCGCGCCAGGTGCCGCCGACCGAAGCCGTGCCCACGGCCTCCTCGGCAGTTGGGACGTCGGGGTAGGATGCAAGCCGCTCGTCGGCCAGGACGGCGAGCGTCTTCACCAGACCGGCGTCACGCATCGAGGCGGCCTCCGGCAGCGACGAGGGAACAACGGCGACACCGCCGGCTACCAGTTCCTGAAATCCAGGAGCCGCCCCCTGACTGGGCACCACAGTAAGCGCGGTCGGATCGACACCATTGTCGTTCAGGAAGCTGGCAAAGGCCAAGTGATACGCCGCGCCGACCGGGAACCCGGACGCTTTGAACTCGCCGGGATTGGCCTTGATGTCGTCAAGCGCCTGCTTGGCGTCTTCCCAATCGCTGTCGGCGCGCACATTGAAAGCCGATGCGTCGAAATTGACGAGCGCGATGGGCGTGACATCAGCCGGGGACGCCTGGGATGTGCCAATCGCGGCGTAGGTTGTCAGTTCAGCGGTCGCAAGGCCCAGCGTGTAACCGTCGGGATCGGCGTCGATCATTGCCGTATGGCCGACAATGCCGCCGGCACCGGTGCGGTTGACCACATTCACCGGCGTGCCCAATTGTTCCTGCAGGCCTTTTGCGAGCATGCGGCCCACGGCATCGGTGCCGCCGCCAGCCGACCATGGGACGATCAGCGTGACCGGGCGTTCCGGATATTCGGCGAAGGCCGGGCCGGCAAAGGCCACGGTCGCCGCAAACAGCGTCGTCAGGGTTGCGTATTTCATTGCTTCTCCTCCGTTGATTGGCATTCAGTCGATGCCGGTTGACGATCCGCGCCGTGTTCGCGTCGAACCGAAAAGCTCCTTGGTGTCGGACAGGCTCTGCTCCAGCAGCTTGTCCATTGCCGCACGGGCCCGACCCGGATCGTGCGCGGCGATGGCCTCGTACACGAGACGGTGATTTTTCAGATTCCCCTCGAAATTGCCCGGTTGCTCGATGAGTGCCTCGAAATTGGCGCGCACGGCATGGATGATCGAGCGGATGATGGACTGGATAAATCGGTTGTTTGCCGCATCGGCGACCGCGAGGTGGAAAGCCACATCCACCTTGACCTGTTCGACAGTGCTATCGCTCCCGTGCTGGCCTTCCATGGCACGATAGGCCGCTGCGACGGCCTGCACCTGCTCCGGAGTGGCCGAAACGGCAGCCTCGAAGGCAGCCGCCGGCTCGATGGTCTGGCGGGTTTTCGCCAACTCTTCGAGAAACTGCGGGTCGGCGCGAAAGAACGACCCGAACCAGTCGATCACATCGGGATCGAGCACGTTCCATTCAGCGCGCGGCAAAACCACGGTTCCGCGACGTGGCGCAATGGCCACCATGGACTTGGCGGCGAGCAGCTTCATCGCTTCGCGCAGCGTGTTGCGCGAAACCGCAAAGCGCGACGCAAGCTCCGCTTCCAAAGGCAAACGCTCGCCCTGGGAAAACTCGCCCTCCACAATCGCCTGACCGATGACCTCAGCCGTGATGAAGGCTCCCGACCTCCATGGAGCCGTACCGCGCGACGTCATTGCTCCTCCCTTGAACGCATTGGTAGGATCAATGAGGCATGACGCGATGTCTTGTCAAGCGCCGCACCTTGCTGCGCCGCAGCAATTCGAAATCCACGACGCTCTTGACAGTTTCGCGTCACTGGCTAGGCTTAAGACATAATAAGATTTTGGCATCTGGGCCTCGTTGGGAATATTGTTGTTCCCGCCGGGGCCTTTTGCGTTTGGGGAACGGGTGTGAGCGTTTATCCGGTAGGGGTTTTATTTTCGCGTTCGGGCGGTTACAGCCGTCCGGCCGAGCAAGGCTATTTCGGCGCACTGGCGGCAGTGAGCGACATCAACGCCGACAACGCCTATCCCTTTCAGCTCAAGGTTCATCATGCCGACCCGAAGGGAAATGCCGACCGCTATGCGGAGCTTTGTCGCGATCTGATCCGTAAGTCCGGCGCTCAGCACATCGTCGGCTGCACCACCTCGTGGAGCCGCAAGGAGGTGATCCCTGTCGTTGAAAAGCTCGACGCGCTCTTGTGGTATCCATGCGTTTATGAGGGCTTCGAAGTTTCGGAGAACCTCGTTTACGTGGCCGCCTGCGCCAACCAGCATCTCGTGCCACTGCTCGACCACATCGTTCCGCGTTTCGGCGCCCGCGCCTTCCTGACCGGCTCCAACTACATCTGGGGCTGGGAGACGAACCGCATCGCCCGCGACATCCTCACCCGCTCCGGCGGCGCCGTTTTAGGCGAGCGCTATGTGCCCATAGGCGACGAGGATATTGGCCACTTGATCACGGAAATCCGTGAGAAACGACCGGACTTCATCCTCAACAATCTGATCGGCCCATCCTCCTACGCTTTTCTTGCCGCCTACCGCGCGCTTGGGCAGGAAGATCCGGCCTTTCTGCCGGAAAACTGTCCGGTGATAAGCTGCAATCTCTGCGAGAACGAGACCACGCGGCTCGGCGAAAATGCCGCCGGGCACTATACGGTTTCGAGCTATTTTCGGGCGCTGGCGAGCGAGGAAAACGACCGGTTCGCGGCACGCATGAAGGCCGACAACCCGAGTCAAGTGGCGGATGCCTTCTTCGTACAAGCCTATGCGGCGGTGGTAATGATCGCTGAAGCCATCCGCCAGACCGGCAGCGACGAGGCGCAGGGCGTTCTGGAGGCCGTGCGCAGCAGCGGAACGGCAACGCCGCTCGGTTCCGTACGTGTCGATCGCGGCACGAACCATGTCAGCCTTTGCGGACACATCGGGCGGGCGCGCGCCGATGGCGATTTTGACATCGTGCACCACTGTCGTGAAACCATAACGCCGGATCCCTTCCTGACGGCAACGCCGCTTGACCGGCTGTATGCCAGCAGTGGCGCCGATGCGCGTCAGCTAAGGGTGGTGCGATGAGCCCTTCGCTTGCCCATACCCCCAATTTCGTCGGCTGGCGGGCACTGATCCTGCACCGCCCGCACCAGAACGTGGACGCCCTGAGCGCGCAATGCGCGCGCATCGGCATCACGGCCGAACAGGCCTGGCCCACGCTTGACGATCAAGATGCGATGTCCGGTTTCAACGTGCTCTTGATCGACGCCGATATGGGTCATGACGAACAGTTTCCCTGGGCGCCGGGACTGGCACCCATACCGATCATCGCGCTGATCGGCTCCGAGGCACCGGGCCGGATCGCCTGGACTATCGGCCAGGGGGCGGACGCACAGCTTCTCAAGCCCATCGGCAGCGCCGGGCTCTACAGCGCACTTGTCGTGGCGAGCCAGGGGTTTCTGCGGCGCACGACACAGACCCAGGAAATCGTCCGACTGAAAGACCAACTGGCCAAACGGCAGGTCATTGCCGAGGCGACCGCCATCCTCATGCTGAAACACAATTGCGGTGCCGAGGCCGCCTACAACCGCCTTCGCAAGACAGCCATGGCCGAAAGGCGCTCCATCGAAAGGGCTGCGGCCAGCATCGTCGCTGGCTTCGACACGCACGGACAAACGAATGTCACAAACGGTCGCTGAGACGGAGAGACCCGTGTCGACGCCGTCGGTTCTGGCGCGCCTTCTGCGCCGGCCGCTGGCGCTGACCGGGCTCATCATCATCGCGGTGGTGGTTCTGGCCGCAGTTTTTGCACCATGGCTCGCGCCCTACAATCCCTATGAGCAATTCTTCGAGGGGTTGACCATCGAGGGCGCGCCGCTGCCGCCCAATGCGCAGTTCTGGTTCGGGACGGATCTCGTTGGACGCGATCTTTTCAGCCGTCTCATCTATGGCGCGCAGACATCGCTGGTGATCGGCGTGGTGGCCAACGGCATCGCCGTGGTGATCGGCTCGGCCGTGGGCATTTCGGCCGGCTATTTCCGCGGCTGGGTCGACACGGTGCTGATGCGTTTCACCGATCTGATGATGGCCTTTCCGGCGCTGCTTCTGGCCATCGTTCTGGCGGCGATCTTCAGCCCGAGTCTCTGGATCGTCGCCATGGTGATCGCCATGGTGAACTGGGTGCAGATCGCCCGCGTGACCTACACGGAGACACGCTCCATCGCCGAACGCGATTTCGTCGTGGCCGAGCGCGCCATGGGCGCGGGCGCGGGGCGCATCCTGTTCCGCCACATTCTGCCGCATCTTTTGTCCACCATCATCGTGTGGGCAACGCTCGGCATCGCAACCACCGTGCTTCTGGAGGCAACGCTCTCCTTCCTCGGCATCGGGGTTCAGCCGCCCATTCCTTCCTGGGGCAACATCATTTTCGAAAACCAGACCTATTTCACCTCCGCGCCCTGGCTGGTTTTCATTCCCGGTGCGGCCATTCTGGCGCTCGCGCTAGCCTTCAACCTCGTCGGCGACGCGCTGCGCGATATTCTCGACCCGACACAGCAGGGGCGCCACTGATGCCCGCCTATGTCGCCCGCCGCCTGATCCAAACCGCGCTGATCCTGCTCGGCATCAGCTTCGTGACCTTCGTGCTGCTCTATCTCGTGCCGGCCGATCCGGCACGCCAGATCGCCGGCCGCAGCGCCACCGCGGCCACGGTGGAGAACATCCGCGAGCAGCTTGGCCTCAACCTGCCCTTCTATGAACAGTATCTGCGCTATCTCGGCGGCCTTTTGAACGGCGATCTCGGCCGCTCATATCTGCAAAAGACCGAGGTTTCCGAACTCATCGCTTCCCGCCTGCCGGCCAGCCTTCTCCTGATGGTTGGTGCGATCTTCTGCGAACTCGTGCTCGGATTGACCATGGGTGTGGTGGCGGCGTTGAAACGCGGCTCGCGCACCGACGACACGCTGATGATCGCCTCTTTCGTCGGCGTTTCGGCACCGCAATTCGTGATCGGCATTCTGCTGCTCTACGTCTTCGCGGTGAAGCTCGGCTGGTTCCCCATCGGCGGCTACGGCACGTTTGCGCATCTCGTCCTGCCCTCCATCACGCTCGGCTTTCTGGGAGCCGGCTGGTATTCGCGCATGATGCGTTCGTCGCTGATCGACGTGCTCAGGCAGGATTACATCCGCACCGCCCGCGCCACCGGCGCGACCCGCGCAAAAGTGCTTTTCGGCCATGCGCTGCCCAACGCCATCTTGCCCATCATCGCCATGATCGGCATCGACATCGGGCTTTTCATGTCGGGCATCGTGGTGGTGGAAAGCGTGTTCGGCTGGCCTGGCATCGGTCAGCTCGCCTGGCAGGCGATCCAGCGCGTCGACATTCCCATCATCATGGGTGTCACGCTGGTTTCGGCCTGCGCCATCGTGCTCGGCAATCTGCTTGCCGATCTGATCACCCCACTGATCGACCCGCGCATCAAGCTGCGCTGATGCAAGACAAACAAAACGTGCAGCACCAGAGAAAGGAACACTTGAGATGAGAAAACTGCTTCTGGCCGGCGCCGCCGCCGCTGCCCTTTCCACCTCCGCCATGCTCGTCCCGGCACTTGCCCAGGACATCAAGCAGGGCGGCTCCATGACCGTGACCTACAAGGACGACGTGTCCACGCTCGATCCGGCGATCGGATACGACTGGCAGAACTGGTCGATGATCAAGTCGCTGTTCGACGGGCTGATGGACTATGTGCCTGGCACCACGGAACTGCGCCCGGAAATCGCCGAATCCTACGAGATTTCCGACGACGGCACGGTCTTCACCTTCAAGCTGCGCGAGGGCGTGAAATTCCACAATGGCCGGGCACTGACCGCCGAGGACGTAAAATACTCCATCGAGCGCACGGTGAACCCGAAGACGCAGAGCCCGGGTGCCGGCTTTTTCGGCTCAATCAAGGGCTTTGAGGAAGCCTCCGGCGGCAATGCGGACGGGCTTTCGGGCATCACCGTGGTGGACGATCACACCATCAAATTCGAACTCTCCCGCCCCGACGCAACCTTCCTGCATGTTCTGGCGCTCAACTTCGCCCATGTGGTGCCCAAGGAAGAGGTCGAGAAGCATGGTGCCGATTTCGGCAAGCATCCGGTCGGCTCCGGCGCGTTCAAGCTGGCGGAATGGACGCTTGGCCAGCGCCTGGTCTTCGAACGCTTCGAGGATTACTGGAACTCCGGCGTGCCGAAGCTCGACCAGATCGTCTTCGAGGTCGGGCAGGAGCCGGTGGTTGCGCTGCTGCGTCTTCAGAACGGCGAAGTGGACGCGCCGGGCGACGGCATTCCGCCGGCGAAGTTCATCGAGGTTAAGAACGATCCCAAATTCAAGGATCTGATCATTCAGGGTGGCCAGCTACACACCGGCTATGTGACCATGAATGTGAAGATGGAGCCCTTCGACAAGCCGGAAGTGCGCAAGGCCGTGAACATGGCTATCAACAAGGATCGCATCCTGCGCATCATCAATGGCCGCGCTGTTGCCGCCAACCAGCCGCTGCCGCCTTCCATGCCGGGCTACGCCAAGGATTATGAGGGCTATGCTTATGATCCCGAAGCGGCGAAGGCGCTTCTGGCCGAGGCCGGTCTTGCCGACGGGTTCGAGACCGAACTCTATGTGATGAACACCGACCCGCAGCCGCGTATCGCACAGGCGATCCAGCAGGATCTGAAGGCCATCGGCATCAATGCCTCGATCAAGTCTCTGGCGCAGGCCAATGTGATTGCGGCTGGCGGCGAGGAAGATCAAGCGCCGATGATCTGGTCGGGCGGCATGGCGTGGATTGCCGACTTCCCCGATCCGTCCAACTTCTATGGTCCGATCCTCGGCTGCGACGGCGCGGTGCCGGGTGGTTGGAACTGGGCCTGGTATTGCAATGAGGATCTCGACGCCATGGCGAAGGACGCCGATGCCATGGTCGATCCGGAAAAGGCCGGTGAGCGCGAGGCCATGTGGCGCGACATCTATCTGAAGGTGATGGAAGACGCCCCGTGGGCACCGATTTTCAACGAAGAGCGCTTCACCATTCGCTCCGAACGCATCGGCGGCGACGACAAGCTGTTCGTCGATCCGGTGCACATTCCCGTCCACTATGACGAGGTCTATGCCAAAGATGTGCAATAACTGCGACTACACCATCCACGGGCGCCATCACCACTTTGGGTGGGATCATTCGATCCCGCCCGCAGAACGGGTGACGCCGGGCTCGACGCTGGAATTCGAGTGTCTGGATTCCGGCTCCGGCCATTTTTCGCCGGAAAGCACCGTGGCCGATATCGCGACGCTGGATTTCTCCAAGGTCAATCCGGTCAACGGCCCCATCTATGTGGAGGGGGCCAAGCCGGGTGACGCGCTGAAGGTGGAGATCCTCTCGTTCAAACCGTCCGGCTTCGGCTGGACGGCGAACATTCCCGGCTTCGGCCTTCTGGCGGACCAGTTCGAGGACCCGGCACTGACGTTGTGGAACTATGACGCGACGAGCCTTGAGCCGGCTGCCTTTGGCAAGCATGGCCGTGTTCCGCTCAAACCCTTTGCCGGAACAATCGGGCTGGCACCGGCGGAAGCTGGCTTGCACTCGGTTGTGCCGCCGCGCCGCATGGGCGGCAATCTCGACATTCGCGATCTGGCAGCGGGCACCACGCTCTATCTGCCGGTCGAGGTGGAGGGGGCGCTGTTCTCCATCGGCGACACCCATGCTGCCCAGGGCGATGGCGAAGTGTGCGGCACGGCCATCGAGAGCCAGATGAACGTGGCGGTAAAGCTGGATGTGGTGAAGGATGCCAACCTTGCCATGCCGCGCTTCACCACGCCGGGACCGGTCACGCGGCATCTGGATGCGGAAGGCTATGAGGTGACGACGGGCATCGGCTCCGACCTCATGGAAGGTGCACGCGCTGCTCTTTCCGGCATGATCGACCTTCTGTGTGCCACGCGCGGGCTCTCGCCCGAGGACGCCTACATGCTGTGTTCGGTGTGTGGCGACCTGCGCATCAGCGAGATCGTCGACCAGCCCAACTGGGTGGTCTCGTTCTACTTCCCGCGCATCGTATTCTCGTGAGAAGGGCTCAATGACCATAGCGCGCGCCATGGAAAAAACAGCAAGCACCGGCCTTCTAGAGGTGAGCGGGCTCACCGTACAGGTGGCCACGCCGACGGGCGCGCGCACGGTCGTGGACGATCTGTCTTTCTCGCTGGAACGCGGGAAGACACTTTGTATCGCCGGCGAAAGCGGTTCGGGAAAATCCATGACCGCGCTGTCGCTGATGCAGCTTTTGCCAAAGCCTATGGCGCGCGTCTCGGCGGGGACGGCCACCCTGGCAGGGCGCGACATCCTTGCCCTACCGGAAGCCGAAA
>ENA-ORCW01000287-ORCW01000287.1-marine-metagenome-genome-assembly--contig:-NODE-287-length-42642-cov-4.214707_pt1 | contig 42642 bp, 24 predicted proteins | sample MGYA00237784_ERZ508517 | MGnify/ENA primary metagenome ERZ508517 (study PRJEB26187, sample SAMN06268979) | marine metagenome | isolation source: Tt ae E1 feedstock associated aerobic enrichment on...
TTCCACCCTTCCTCTACCGAATCTCAGGCCATCGCAACACGCTCAACACGCATCAACGGATGAAATATCCGGGCTAGATCCGCCGACAGCACCGCCAGCAACACGCCGCGTTCCTCAGCGAACCAGCCTCACGTCAATCAAGGCCTTGCGATCATGCCCCGCGGCATCGACCGATCACCCCGGCGGCATCGCCGCCAGAGAGCGCTGGTCACTCCACCCGTTCGGCCCGTATCGTGAGACTCTTCCAGACGACATGTCCCTGACTGGCGTCTCTCACGGCCAGCTCCAGCAGAACATCTTCAACAGGAGCACCGGCGTCGATCTGTTCCTGGCCCAGGACGCGAAACACCGAAGAACCTCTCGGCGCAAACAGCGAGGTGAGCCGGTCGCCGGCCCGGACGATGCGGAAGCAACCGCCGGCAGCCCAGCTGGCGACCCGTTCCTCGTCGAGCTGCCGACGCCCGTCGAGCGGCCCCCGGATCACCTGCGCTCGCACCGAATGTCCCGTGTCCGGTTCGTACCCGCGCATGGCCCGAAAGTAGTGGTTCTCCCTGTCGGCAAAGCGGACCTCGAGAAACGCCAGACCGTCCTGCCACCCTTCTTCGAAGTCTTCCAGCTCGAACTCGGCACGAATATCGAAGTCTCCCGAGATCCGGACCCGCGGCATCAGCGCCGCGACGGTCCATCCCGAGTCGCCATCCAGCCTGACATGAACGCCGTCTGACTCTTCGGTGATTCCGGTGTCGAGTTGCTGCCCGGTCCGCTTGAACAGTCGCTCCAGCGATGCATCCCGGACAAAGTCGTAACGGAACTCGCCGGGAAGGTCGGCAATGTCTTTCTGAGATGTCGCCAGCCGGGGATCGGCAAGCTTCTGCTCGGCAGCGGGAGGAATCGACTTCGGCCAGTCGCCCCGCAGCGTTACGCTCCGAACCCGCGACAACGTCCGGTCCGCATACCGAAAGAAACCGAACGTCCTCAGGTTCGATTCCGGAAGTGTCTGTTCGAAGATGAGGCGGCCATTGAGTATCAGCGAGACCGTCTGACCCGCAAGCGACACCTTCATGTGATTCCAGGTCCCGGCCATGAGCGGCAGCGGTCGCGAACCACGCTGCGAATCCTGCTCGAAGAGCACATGCTCCGGAGAAACGGACGTGCGGTCGTATTTCCCGTCAGTACACCAGTGCAGACCGACGCCCTCGGGCTGCAGCAGAAACGCGAGCCGGTCGAACGCAGGATGCACATGGACGTCGTCGGGCGCGTAGAAGAACTCGTAGTCGATCTCACAGTCTTCGACGAGCGGGCGATGATACCGCAGAATGCTTTCCAGCGACGAACCGCGAGGAGCCGGATGCCGTCGTGCCACGATCTGGCCGGCACCGTTCTCGCCCGCGTCCCATTGCCAGAGACTCTGCGGATTGCCGGCGTCCTCGGTGAAGAAGTAGTAGGTGTACCAGGTGCTGAAGGCCGCCTGCGACGAGAGGTCGACCTGGTCAGGAATCCGCGGGTCGCCGCCGATCTGCAGGTGACGCAGCGGTCCGGTCGAGTGTGCAACTCCCCGCGCGGCAATCCAAAGATCGTACCCCGCCCCCAGCTCACGCTCGACGAACACACGCTCGTTGAGGAAGACCTTCAGGTGCCCATCGCGCACGACGGCCCGATACCGTACCCAGGGATCGTGCGGCGAGAAGGGCGGGTCGACCGGCAGCACGGCGTGTTCCGACCGGAACTTCCCGACGTCGACCGAGGTGCGACCGCCACGCGGCCCGACGAACAGACCACCGGTCATGATCTGCGTTCTCCCGCCCAGATCGACATCACCGGCCACCTCATAGTTTCCGCTCAGCGGCGACGCAAAGAACAGGTAGTCCCGGTGATGTCCCGAACGGAGATGCAGTTCCCCGTTGGACTGGCGATGCCAGATCGTTGCGGGGTAGCCGTTTCCTCGCGTCATCGCAATCGACCGCGATGCGGGAGACCAGCTTTCGAGCGGTCTGTCGCTCGCCTCCAGCGTTTCGGGCTCGCCGTCGACGCGTGGGGGATAATACCCCACCAGCGTACAGAGGTGACTCTCCCACTCGTCGGCGATATCGAAGGAAAAACGGTTGTCATGAAACGCCACCAGCAGATCCCCCACGAGCGCCAGTTCACGTCTTCGCGCGACTGCGTCGTAGAGGAGAAGCAGTTCTGCCGAGTAGTCTGACTGCGGATCCCTGTACGCTTCGACAAGCTCCTCATGCAGCAGTGTCATCAGCCTGCCCGCATCCTCCGACCGATTCTGTTCGAGGCGAATCAAAGTCAGGAGAACGAGTTTCGCCCGCACATCGACGTTCCCTCCGGCATGGTCAAGGGACGTGACTTCCGCATGGAGGTCATCCAGCCGTTTCAGTTCCGATGCCGCGTGCAGCAGATCGAACACGGGTGAAACAAACTCTCCGCCTCGATCCGTCGGAAACCGATCCGGTTCGAGTTCCATTGCCCGTGGCGAGGGATTCGTCGGAGTGAACTCGCCGTTGACGCGGATGTCGGGATGATTCGCGCCCGGCAGGACCCAGCTCTTGAGGTAGTCAAACTTCTCAGCAAGCGGGAGCCCGGCGGCATGCCGGCGCACACTGCAAACGTTCGAGGCGAGCACATCGGGCCCGAAGAGCGTATGCAGGCACGCCTGGTCGCTGGGGATCCAGTCGCCCGGGACAGCCTCAGTGGCCGACGTCAGGCCGAGAGACAGGCAGATCGTCAACGGAACGAGCACGCGTATCGAGCGACGAACCATGGTGATCCCGGGTCAGGTGGTGCGCAACGGCGTCCTGAGAGACGTCGCCTGTACAGAGCCTTCCGGAAGTTCTGACGCTCGCAGGCGTCATTCGTTCCCGGTTTTCCTGAGGGCCCGGCTCTGAGTCGCACATCATACCCGAACGCTGCAACGCGTGTCGGGATACGGATTCCGGGATCCGTCAGGGAGCCAGCTTCACATCGACCCACACCAGACGGTGATCGGACACTTCGATCAGCTCGGCGCCGTCATGCTCGGCGGTCGGCCAGAAGACACCGGCATCGTGGACGTTGAGTGCCCTGCCGGGCAGCACGTAGTCGACGCGGAGGTTGCCCGGTCCACGCCCGCGGCTGAACATCGCAGTATCGTGCCGGGGATCTCCGATGTGGTGCCCGTTCCGCTCCCTGTGCCGCCGCGCCGACTCAACGGCCCCCTCGCTGGCAGGAATGATTGAGGCGTCAATCTGCGGATTCTCGAGCAGTTGACGGATCGCCCCGCTGGTCGAATCGCCGTCGTGAGGATCGGCATTGCAGTCGCCGACAATGACAAAATCCGCACCGGCCGGCAGACCGCCGCGGCGGCCCGTGTCGTCGTAGATGTAGTCCCCGCGTCCCGGAGAGACGTAGTCGGACCAGAGACGGATCTCGTCGTGATTGCGTCGCCCGTTGCGGTCTTCGTCGCCGTCGAAGATGGGGGGCGTCGGGTGGGCGGCCAGCACGTGCACCGTCCGGTTGCCGATACGGACTGGAATGTCCCAGTGACTCTTCGATGAGAGCCTGACGATTTCCAGTGCTTCCGGCGAGTACCAGGATTCTCCGGTCTCGCCGATCACCGGCAGCATGGCATCCGGCATGTCCTTCCAAAGAAACGCCCGGAAGGTACGGACCTGCCCGGTCGGAATCGGATACTTCGACAGCAGCAGCATTCCGTACTGACCGGGATGGCGACCGAATCCGAATGCATCCGCTGGACCGTCGTTCTTCCCGTCCCGATCCAGATCGACCCCGGTGGGAACGCCCGTGTTGACCGGGGCGGAGTACAGGTACGGATAGACGATCGGCGGATGCCCGTTCTGCCCGACCTGCAGGTACCCGGTGCAGAAGATCCGGGCCGCGATGCCGTCGGCGTCGTAGTCGAACTCGTTGAGCAGCAGGACGTCGGGCCGAACACGCTGGATGACTTCGGCACTCTGCCGGGCATCACGGTTCCCGCCGCCACGAAGATCCTCGACCAGTTCACCCGATTTCGCCCGGTACATCGAGACATTCCAGGTGGCGAAGCGGACCACCTCGCCGGCATCGGCACCAGCAGGAAGCGTCAGGCCGATGCTGCTGACCAGAGACATCGACCACAGGACGATGGGAGGAAGAAATCGGCAGGACGGCATCATTGGAACGGCTTCTCTGCGACAATCGGCGTGACAGTCCGGAATACAGGCCGGGCAACGCACGGTCCCCGTGCGGGAACATTGTAGAACCGAACGTTAAGAAAAGGCTCAGAAGCGGGCTCGGAAACCGCCGCAACTTCTCCACATCGACGTTTACAGTGCCGACCTGCCGGCGTACCGTTGACGCAATGGAGCACCTGCGCGGCACCATCGACATGGAGGTACAGGACCGGAAGGATTGATCATGCCCGTCAGAAAAGGTCCGGCCGGTCGGCGGTCGGTCTCAGCGGAGGTCGAGGTGCCCGGCACGCCGGAGGTCGTCTGGAAGGCGGTCGCAACCGGGGAAGGCCTCTCCTCCTGGTTCGTTCCCAGCACCTGCGACGAACGGGTCGGGGGAATGGTGCGAAACGAATTCGGCCCCGGCATGGAGTCGGTCGGCACGATTCGCGAGTGGAATCCCCCCTGGCACTTTGTCGTCGAGACTGAAGAGGGGCCCGGTACCATTACCACCGAGTGGTCCGTCGAGATCCATCCGGGGCGGACGTGCGGCGTTCGTGTCGTCCACGAATGGGTCGCTGACAACGACGCCTGGAACGAACAGTTCGAAGAGTACGCCTACGGCTGGCAGTCGTTCTTCCGCATTCTGACTCTCTCTCTTCAGCACTTCGCCGGCGAACCGAGTGCCGGCTTCCAGCTCCTCGCCTGCAGTAACACGTCGCAACTGAAGACCTGGCACGCGCTGATGCAGCGGCTGAACATTCGCGACGGACGATCGCACGTCACTCCCACCCCCGGAGCCCCTCCCCTTCTGGGACAGATCGAACGACGCGGTACCGACGAGAACCCGGAACTGCTGCTGCGACTCGACCGACCGGGCCGGGGACTGGCGCACCTGTTCGTCATGCCGATGGGCGAACAGATGCTGGTATCGGTCCGCTTCTACCTGTACGGAGACGGCGTCGCGCAGACCGCCCGGCACGCCAGGGAGGAATGGTCCGACTGGCTGGCCCGGCAGTTTCCGCAGCATGACGGACCGTGATTCCCACCGCCTCCCGTTCGATGCCGATGGCCGTTCGCGTGGGCTTCAACAGCCGACGGCACCGTGGGAGATTCCGGTTCACTGCGACTCAAGCAAGGTCTTCCTGCATGTCGGCCTCGACCACATTCACGGAGAAGCTCTGGTAGGCTCCACCGACCTGTCGGGCAACCAGGTCGGGCCAGACGTGAAAGCGGTCCTCGGCAATCGCGTCGAAGATCCCGGTCGCGACGACATCGGGCGAATCGCCAATCGACTCGAAGCCGGCTGCCACACCCATATCCGTCTTGATCGGCCCGGGATGAACGCTGACCACGTGCGTCCCCTGCCCCTTGAGGGTCTGTCGCAGTCCCTGGGTCACTGCGTAGCTGGCCGCCTTGGAAGCGCAGTATGTCGTGAAGTCGGCAAACGTCTTGACCGACGCGACGCTGTTGAGCTGCACGAGAGCACCACCGCCGTTCGCCTTCAGCAACGGTGCGAACGCCTGAGCCACCCGCATCAGCCCGTAAACGTTCACGTCGACTTCCGACTGCAGTGCTTCGATGGCATCCGCGTCGAGAGCCGACTTGACGGTCAGCACGCCGGCGTTGTTCACGACGACCTCGACGTCGCCGGCCGTCTGAGCGGCTGCGGTGATCGATGCCGGATCGGCCAGGTCGAGGTGAACCGGCACAACCCGATCACCATGCTCGGCCACGAGAGGCTCGGCGGACGAGACGTCGCGCACGGCCGCATACACCTTTGAAGCGCCCCGGCTGAGTGCCTCCTCGAGGATCGCCTTGCCGATGCCGCGGTTCGCACCGGTCACCAGAACGATCCTGTCCTTGACGTCAAATGCCATCAGTACGTCCTTCAAGCTCGGGAAGTGAGGCTGCGTGAGGCGCCCGTCCCCGCCTCCGGATTCGGGCAGACAGTTCGGTTCAAACGGCCGACGGAGCGTCGGAACTCCATTCGTTGCTGGCAAACGCCTCGTCGAGCGGAGTGCCGGCAACGTGATTCGTGTAGTTCGACATCACTTTGTAGGCGGTCCCCACGATGACGTCGAGGACCGTCTGCCGGTCATAGCCGACCGCCAGCAGAGCATCGATGTCGCTTTCATCCGGCCAGCCGCGGCTGGTGTTCATCTTCTCCGAAAACGCCCGGAGTGCTTCGAGCTTCGGATCGGCAATCGGCGTCCCCTCGCGCAGGGCCGTGATCACATCCTCCGGAACCCCGGCCATCTGCATGATGGTCGTGTGAGCCGCCATACAGTACGTACAACCGTTCAGACGGTTGTTGGTCATCGCAATGATCTGCCGCTCGGTCGTCGTCAGGTTCGTCTTGGTGTCGAAGATGTCGGCAATCGTCTGATACGCCTCGAGCAGCGCGGGTGACTCGGCCATGACCGCGTGCAGGTTCGGCACGAAGCCGTATTTGCTCTGGCTCTTCTCCAGCAGCGGTCGACTCTCGCCAGCGGTATCGAACGAGTGTACTGCAAAGTCCGTCATTGCTCTGCTCTCCATTGTTTGGACCGACTGGTCCACACCGAGAAAAAAAGAGAGAACGCCCCGTTCCCCTGTCATGTGGCCATCGTGACGCACCAACGGTACGCGGTCTGTACCGACCGGTCAATACCCTGTCTCCGGAGGCCCCCCAGGAGCGATCCCCGATGGTCAGGAGATGAGCCGCTTCGCCTGGGCGGCAATCTGCTGCAGAGCCGTTCGCCCCATTGCCCCGCGTCCCAGCACGCGGATCCCCACCAGCAACGCAACCAGTGCCCGCGACATTGGCCGGGGTTCGACAGATGCAGGAATGGTCCCCTGCTCGTGGCCGCGGCGGATGGCTCTTTCGAAGAAGTCGGTCAGCTCGCGGAAAGCGTCGTCGACAATCTTCCGGACCTCCTCGTCGTGATGCTCGTAGTCGAGCGACGTATTGATGACCAGGCATCCCCTCCGGGCAGGATCCTTCAGGGAATCCTTCACGATGCCGTCAAAGAAGGTCGTGATCGCCTCCCGCGGATCGTCGATGGCTTCGAGCTGACGCAACCGCTGCCGCCGCTGCTCGTCGTCGTACTTCAGCAGCGCCCGGAGGAACAGATCCTGCTTGCCCTCGAAGGCGTTGTAGAGACTGCCCCGTTTGACGCCAGTGGACTCGATGATGTCGGAGATCGACGTGCCGGCGTAGCCCTTCTCCCAGAAGACCTGCATCGCCTGATCAACCACATCGGACTCGTCGAAGCTCTTTTCCCAGGGCATGTTCGCTTTCTCTCGCCGGAACCATCTGCTGACAAGCATACGTGGTTCGGACCGACCGGTCAAAAACATCGGCGGGAGTGAGGGGTGGAGATGCCAAGAGCCAATCAGTTCGCCCGTTTACACGCAGCGACGAAGAGGGCCGTGCAATTCGACTGGTCGCACAGAAGCCAGGTCATTCAGGGTGACATTCCTGAAAGGGCGGGAATGCTCACTCTGCTGCCAGACCACACCAGCAGAGTCGAATGACGGCCGGGACACGACGAGTTCTGTAAGCGGGAACTCATCGGATACTCGCCCCGACGGGTGAGCAAACGCCATCAGAGCGTGGCGAGAAAGTCGTGAGGAGTAGAAGGACCGCAGGAGAGAGGAGCCTATCACGCTCGAACCGACAGTGTTGCCGGCCAGGACTGCTCTACTGCTCTCCTGTTCTACCCTCTCCTGCTGTTCCCACGGTTCGGGAAACGAAAAAGCCCATCGCCGGGAAAGTGGGATGGGCCTGATATCTGGTTGTCGTAGAAAGTAGAGCAGTTGACCGAGGAGAGCGGGCGGCACCGGACGTGCTCTCCTGCTCAACTCTCTCTGCTCTCCTCTCTACTGGCGGCAAAAGCCGCCAGTCGGGACGACAGGATTTGAACCTGCGACCTCTTGACCCCCAGTCAAGCGCGCTACCAGGCTGCGCCACGTCCCGAGTTGTGTTTCTGCCGAACCGGACGGCTCCGCAGAACGCGTAGCTTATTACCCCACCACCCTGATTGGCAAGGCATCTCTCCCCCTCGAATCGGTCATGCGGGCCGACTTTCTCCATTCGATCTCGACAGTCCGACCGTTCTGCCCTGCACCGTTGCCAGACCGGCAGCCGGCATGCAGAATCTGCCGCCGGTCATCGTCCCGCCGCCAAAGACGCCGCCGGACCTTTTGGCTAGACTGGACGATCACCCGGTTCCTCCCTGCCCGATCCCTCAGACAAAACAGTTTTCGCCGATGGCTGCCAAAGGAGACGCGAAACTCACCCCCATGATGCAGCGGTACATGGAGGTCAAAGCGGAGACCCCCGGCACCCTGCTGCTGTTTCGCATGGGCGATTTCTACGAACTCTTCTACGAAGACGCCGAAATCGCCGCCAAAATCCTCGGCCTGACCCTCACCAGCCGCGACAAGGGGTCCAGCAACCCGGTTCCGATGGCCGGCTTCCCCTTTCACGCCCTCGAAGGCTATCTGCAAAAGCTGATTCGGGCCGGCCACAAGGCGGCCATCTGCGACCAGGTCGAAGATCCAAAGACCGCCAAGGGGATGGTCCGCCGTGAAGTGACGCGAATCGTCACGCCCGGCACCCTCACCGACGACGCCCTGCTCGACCCGAAGGAACACAACTATCTCGCCGCGGTCTGTCCTCACAAGGACCGCCTCGGCCTGGCCTGGCTCGAACTGTCGACCGGACGGTTCCAGTGCCTCCAGCTGGCCCGCGACCGGCAGCAGAGCCAGCCCCGCCGCGATGGCTCGCCCAACCCGTACGAGGTCGATCTGGGCACGCTGCTGCTGGACGAACTGGTCCGCATCCGCCCGGCCGAATGCCTGGTTCCCGAAGACGCGAGCGACGACCCGGCGATCGTTCGCCTGGCGGAACTGGACGGCACCGTCGTCACCGAACGGGCCCCGTGGTGTTTCTCGGAGAAACAGACACTCACCACACTGCTGGAACACTTTCAGACCCAGACCCTCGAAGGGTTCGACGTCGACGAAAAGGCGACGGCCGCCATCACCGCCGCCGGGGCCCTGCTCGAATACGTCCGCGAAACGCAGCGGTCGTCGCTGGGCCACATCAGCCGGCTGGTGCCGTACCGTCGCGGGGCGGCTATGCTGATCGACGAGACGACCCGCCGCAGTCTCGAACTGACACACACACAGCGGGAGGGCCGCCGGGAAGGAAGTCTTCTCGATGTCCTGGACGAGACGGTCACGCCGATGGGAGCCCGCATGCTCTCGGACTGGCTGGCCGCTCCGCTGACCGATCCGGTCGCCATCCATCGCCGCCTCGATGCGGTCGACGAGTTGACCGGCGATCCGCTGCTGATGCAGCAGATCCGCGAGCAGCTCGACCAGGCGTACGACCTGCACCGGCTGGCCGCACGCGTCGCGACGCTGCGGGCCTCGCCGCGGGATCTCGGCTCGCTTGCCCGCACGCTGGCGCTGCTGCCGAAGCTGAAGGCGAAGCTGGCGGGGCGTTCCTCCGATCTGCTGCAGACGCTGGAAGCCCGGCTGGATCTCTGCCCGGAAATCCGCAGCGAAATCGAAGCCGCCCTGGTCGACGAGCCGCCCATTTCGACCACCGAAGGGGGCATCATCCGTCCCGGCTTCAATTCGCAGCTGGACGAGCTGCGCGACCTGGCCCGTGGCGGCAAGAAGTGGATCGCCGAATACCAGGCCCGCGAGATCGAACGGACCGGCATTCAGTCGATGAAGGTCGGCTTCAACAAGGTGTTCGGTTACTACCTCGAAGTCACCGCCGCCAACCTCGACAAGGTTCCCCCCGAGTACACACGCAAACAGACACTGAAGAACCAGGAACGGTTCGTCACGCCGGAACTGAAGGAGTACGAGGAAAAAGTTCTGCGGGCTGAAGAACAGTCGACCGCACTGGAGCAGGAACTGTTCAGCCGGCTGCGGGAGAATGTCAGTGCCGAGTGCCAGCGGCTGCAGCAGACCGCCGAGGTTCTCGCCCAGATCGACGTTCTGGCCTCGCTGGCGCTGCTGGCGGTCAACCAGCGGTACTGCCGGCCGATCATCGTCGAGCAGCCGACGCTCGACATCCGGGACGGTCGTCACCCGGTCCTCGATCGCCTGCAGCCGAGCGGTGAGTTCGTCCCCAACGACGTTATCCTCGGTCCGAAGCTGTCCGATGCCGAGTCGGATGCAGAACCGGTCGCGACCGATGACGACGCACCGGCCGACGGCGAGTACCAGCTGCCGGACGATGCCTCGATGATCGCCCTGATTACCGGTCCGAACATGGCCGGCAAGAGCACGTACATCCGTCAGGCGGCACTGCTGTCGATCATGGCGCAGATCGGGTCGTTCGTGCCGGCTTCATCCGCGACGATCGGCATCGTGGACCGGGTCTTTGCCCGTGTGGGCGCCAGCGACGAACTGGGGAAGGGGCAGTCGACGTTCATGGTCGAGATGACCGAAACCGCCCGCATCCTCAATGCCGCCACGCACCGCAGCCTGGTGATTCTCGACGAGATCGGACGGGGCACGAGCACCTACGACGGCATTTCGCTGGCGTGGGCGATTTCCGAGTTTCTGCATGACGAGGTCCGCTGCCGAACGCTGTTCGCCACGCACTACCACGAGCTGACCGAGCTGCCGAAGACGCTCAGGCACGTCGTCAACTGGAACGTCGCCGTCCACGAACAGGAAGGAGATGTCATCTTCCTGCACAAGATCGTGCCGGGGGCTGCGGACAAGAGCTACGGCATCCATGTCGCCCGGCTGGCGGGGATACCGCGGGAGGTGATTTTGCGGGCGGGGGTGATTCTCGAAACGCTTGAGGCGGATCACCAGGACGACGAGGGAAAGACGACGATCCCTGCACGGAAGAAGAACTCGTCGAACGAACGTCAGCTGTCGCTGTTCGGTCCGGAGAACCACCCGCTGCTGGATGAGATCAAGGGGATGAACCTGGACTCGATGACGCCGCTGGAAGCGATGCAGGAGCTGCACCGACTCCGCCAGCAGTTGAATCAGTAAGGTTTTGTGCAGCAGAGCCGGAGTGGCCCGGACAACTTGCTTGTCCGGGTCGCAGCGACGTAGGGCCGGCTATTGCCGGCCGTTGAGTTGCGGCGGCCGGTTGGAACCGGCCCTACAGTGCTCGAACACCTGCAACGCCTTCACACGTCCTCCTGTGGCTGCGCCACCCGGACGCGTGCCGCGTCCGGGCCACCCATGTGATGCGTTGGGTGGCACGTCCCGGAACGGAGCGCAGCGGAGTGACGGGCGTGGTCGATTGAGGGACGATGAGAGCCGTAGGGTCCCGTCGCCGGAGGCGACGCACCGATCGCAGCCTGTGTGTGCACCATCGCCGGTGGTGCGTCATGAGTGCGCGACTTCCCGGGGTGGCCCGGACAACTTGCTTGTCCGGGTCGCAGCGACGTAGGGCCGGCTATTGCCGGCCGTCGAGTTGCGGCGGCCGGTTGGAACCGGCCCTACAGTGCTCGAACAACTGCAACGCCTTCACACGTCCTCCTGTGGCTGCGCCACCCGGACGCGTGCCGCGTCCGGGCCACCCATGCAATGCGTTGGGTGGCACGTCCCGGAACGGAGCGCAGCGGAGTGACGGGCGTGGTCGATTGCGGGACGATGAGAGCCGTAGGGTCCCGTCGCCGGAGGCGACGCACCGATCGCAGCCTGTGTGTGCACGCACGCCGGTGGTGCGTCACGGGCCGATCTGCCTGTGCGCGTTGTCCTCAGTGGCCCCCACAGGGACATCTGGCGTGACGCACCCTACGGCCCCTGGCCCCGCCGGACACGGGCAGAGCCCGTGACACCCTGCTCCCGTCCACGACGGGAGTACACGTGCTGCTCCAGACTACTCGCCGCTCTCCGGCTGGAGCTGTCGCATCCGCAGGAGGCGCCGCTTGTACGCTTCCTGATCGCCGCGGTACTCGGGGGGCGCCGGTCGTCGGGCCGGCGCATATCCCTGTGCCGAGCGTCGCGGGCCGGTTCCGCCGCTCCGCTCCATGCTCTCAGGCTTGTAGTCGAGCCCCTTGAGGAGCGATTCGAACTGCTGCTGGCGGAAGCGGGCTTCCGGCGAGGGATCGTTGCCGGCCTCGGAGAGACGGTCTTCGAGCCGCTGCATGAAGCTGCGGAGATCGTTCTCGTTCCACCCGAGCTCTTCGAGCAGTTCCTGATCGACCTGCCCCCGTTTGAGGTCTTCGGACAGGCGATCGAGGACGAGGTTGGCGGCCTTTTTCTTTGCTTCGAGGTCGGCCGGAGATCCCGCGGCGGGGCCATCCGCACCTGAACCGCTTGCCGTCCCGTTGCCGGTATCGGTTCCGCTTTCGAAGCCGCCACCGCCGGCGGTCTTGCCGTCGCCCGAGGAGGCTCCCTGGCCCGGTTTCATGCTTCCTTCGCCGGGGTCCTGTCCGGCGGCGCCGCCCTCGGCACCACCTTCACCGCCCCCTTCCTCTCCGCCTCCTTTTTCGCCTCCACCCTTCTCGCCGCCGCCTTTTTCACCGCCGCCCTTCTCGCCACTTTTTTCGCCCGCACCCTTTTCGCCGGCTGACTCTTCGCCGGTCTGCTCGGGCTTCTGGCCATCGGGTGTCAATTCGGGATCGCCCGGCATCTTCTGATCGGGTTTCTCGCCGGACGACTTCTCGCCGCCGGCTCCCCCCTCGCCCTTCTGACCTTCACCGGGCTTTCCGCCCTCGCCCGGCTTCCCGCCCTCGCCCGGTTTCCCACCTTCGCCCGGTTTGCTCCCCTCGGGTGTCCCGGACTCTGACGACTCGTTCCCCGGCTTGCCGGAGTCGGACGGTTCGCCCATGCCGGACGGGTCCCCCGGCTGCTGCCCGGGCTGATCGCCTGAGGGCTTGTCGCCGGATGGTTCGTCGGAGCCCTTTTGCGGAGCGGTCGCGTCGGAGGGCGGCTTCGGCGGATCGTTCGGCGGCTGGCCGTTCGGTTTCGAGTTCTGCGGAGTCTGGGACTGGCGTTCCTGCCCGGGCTGCATCTCCGGTTTCTGTTCGCTGCCCGGCGTCCCCGGCTTCTGTTGCGGATCCTGCGGGACGTCGTCCATCGGCCCCTCACCGGTCCCCGGCTTGCGCATCGGTTCATCGCCCGGCTGGCGGTCCTGACGCTGCTCGGCAGGTGTCGGTTTGGCGTTCGGATCGTCTTCCGGTTTCGCCATTCCTTTTCCGGTCCCGTCGTCGGGACGCTGCTGCGCATCGGGCGAATCGGGAGCCGGTTCTTCCTGTGCTCCCGGCTTCGGCTGATCACCAGCTTTCGGCGGACCGGTCGGTTCCTCGCCAGGCTTTGACGGCTCGCTGCCCGGCTTCATCGATTCCGCATCCCCCGGCATGTCTCCATCCGGACTCGGCATCGGCTCGCTGGGCCCACCTTCCGGCCCCATCTGACCGTCGTTCATCGGGGCGTCGGGTTTCTCGCCGGCCGCCGGGGCGTCCTGACCGGCTTCCGGTTTCTCACCCGGATCAGGCTTCTCACCAGGCTGAGGCTTCTCGCCCGTTCCCGGCTGATCCTGCGGACGCTGTCCTTCCGGCGTCTCACCCGGCCGGTCGTCGGATGGGGCCTCCTGCGGCTGCGGCTCATCGCCCGGCATCGGCTGTTCGCCGGAGCCCTCATCGCCCGTCATGTCCTCGCGCGGCATCGGCTCATCGCCGGCGGGACGATCGCCCGGCTGCGTCTCGGACATTCCATCCTGATCCGGTCGAGACGGTTCGTCCCCCGGTCGATCTTCGCGCGGCTGATCGTCACGCGGCGACGGCTCGTCCCCAGGTTCCTGAGGCGGCTGCGGCTCGCGCTCATACTTCTCCATCAGCTTCCGCAGCGCCTCGTCGTCGAGGGCCTTCTCCGGTCGCTGCGGCTTCTGCGGCTGCTCCGTGCCGGACTCACTCCCCTGCTCCGGCTGAGGCATCGGCTCGTCGCCGGGCTGCCGGTCCTGCGGCGATCCCTCCTGAGGCTCGCCTTCGCGCGGACCGCCGTCCTGCGGCTGCTCGGACGGCATCGGTTCCGTTCCGTCGCCGGGGCTCTCGCTGCGCTGCTCGGACGGTGAGCCCTCCGGCTGCTCGCCCGGAGAACTCTCCGACATCTCAGACGTTTCGGACGGCTGCGGGGATTCGCCCGGCTGCCGGCGCTGACCTTCGGAGGTCTCCGACATCTCCCCTTCGGCCCCTTCTTCGCCCGCTTCTTCAGAGGTCGTCCCCTCCATCGGTTCTTCGCCGGGCTGAGGCTGATCGGGTTGTTCGGCCGTATCACCGCCGCGCTGCTCCTGCTGCTCCCGTTCGTCGAGCCGCTCGTCCCGTTCCCGCCGCCGCTGCTGTTCTTCCTGGGCGGCCTGCTCCGGGGGAACATCGTCGACGATGTCGATGTGAATCTTCGGCGTGACGGTCCGGTTCTCGCCGCGTCCGGGGAACGGCACCAGATTGTCGTAGGCTTCGAGCCAGAGCGTGAGTCGGTCGCCCGGCTGCAGTTCGAAGTCTTCCAGTTCGAGGTCGTAGGTCGAACGGATCGCCGAGGTGAACGGCGGGCCACCGTACAGCCGGGGAGCCTGGTCCAGTTCCACATCGCCCCGCTGCAGGCGGAGCGTCACCGATCGCAGCTGGAAGTCCGGATCGCGGGCCTCATAGGCGAGCGGGATCGTGGCATCGGCAGCCGCCTCGATGTTGCTGGTGGGGTACAGCATCGTCAGCTGCGGCGGCAGATCCTTGCGGACGCGGACCGGATGGAGCGTCGGCCTGGGATCCTCGTCCCCCGCTTCGGTCCTCAACTGGATGTGGTAGAACTTCGGCGAAGCTCCCCCTTCCCAGAACTCCAGCTGCCAGGTCGCCGTCAGCTCCGTCCCGTTCGAGACCTTCATCGGGAGCTCGACGCCCTTGAGCGAGAGATCATCGGTTTCGGAGAGGACCAGCCGGGCACTGACGACCGGCATGTTGGTCGTGGCCCGGACCGAAACGGTCGTCCCTTCCCACGCATCGATCGCCGGCGAGGCCTCGACCTTGTCGTCAATCTGCATGTAGGCGGGATAGTCGTAGGCAACCTCTTCGACCTTGGCGGTCGGCGGCTGATGCACCTCGACGGCATAGACGGACGTTCGCGCGTCGCCGGCCTCGATGTGGTAGGTCAGATTCTGCAGCAGCCCTTCGCCGTTCGCACCGGAAAGCAATGCCCGGTAGCGATTGAGCCCCTCGCCCGTCTCCTGCATCACGATCGGCTCGTCGACGAACCGGTTGTCCGCCGTCGTGTACAGCAGCAGCACTTCTTCGGGGATCTGCCCGGAGAGTTCGGCGGTTACCTCTACCATCGAACGGGACAGCACGCTCACGTCGCCCGGATCAATGTCTTCGATCACTGTGCGGGTCGCGACAGCAACGTCGGCGGCCGGCAGCAGCGCCCGCCAGATCGATGCCGACATGCTCTTGGGCGAGAAGACGGCATACGCACACATCGCCGCAACGAGTCCCAGCAGCACGTACGAGAGCCGCATCAGGGCCCGGCGATCGACGACGCGTTCGAGATCCATTTCCGAGAGGCTGACGGCCGCCCGCTTCTCCATCGCGGTCTTGAGCTGATTCGGGATCGGTCGACCGGCCCGGCGGAGGTCCACCAGCGTCAGCAGCGTGCTCTTCAGACCGGGGTCCGACTGCTCCAGTTCACGGGCAGCGTACAGCTCGGTCACATGGTGGAAGTACGGCCAGACGAGCCGGCGAACCATCCACGCACCAACACCGAGAACCAGGACCGCGAGCATCAGCATCCGCACAGCGGGGCTGAAGCCCCCTTCGATCACCCACTGGTCGAGCAGAACGAACGCCAGCAGGTAACCGAGTACGACAACCGCCACGCCGACCAGGCCGGTCAGCACGTCGGTCTGCTTGATCTCGGTCCGCGTCTTGCGGAGCTGGTAGTCCACAAACTCGTCAAAGTCGACGAACTTCTGATCCCCGCTCGCTGCGCCGGATTTCTCGACCGCTGACGACATGCACTCGCTCCCTGCGGCAGACTGCCACGAATGATCCGAACGAACGGAGCCTTTCCCATCATAGTCGACGGCTTAAGGGGCGGAAATGTTCCGCTTTTCGCGTCGGACCGGATGTGAGGCCGCTGCCCCGTTCCGATCATACGGTTTGCAGCAGGCGGTCTTGCAGCGATGTCCGGCGAATTCGGGGGATTCCCTCAACCCGAGCGCCGCCGGACTCGCGGGGACGGGGGACCGAAAGGCATGCCGAGAACCAGCACGGCAGATCGCAACCAACTCACCTGCAAGGGGTTGCTACAACAAACCAGGCAGCAACTCAGGCTTCAACGAGCACGAGTGGCTCGATGTCACCCCGGCGGTCAATCCGACCGATCACGGTTTCGTGGCTGGTGTGATAGCCCAGAACCGTGCGGGCAATCTTCCCCGGATTGAGACTGCGGTAAATCAGCCATTGCTCGCGGCCGATCCGGACACGACTGGCCGACGCCGCCGCGGTGGTGAGAATCTGTCCGTCTTCCGCCACCGTCAGAGGCGCCCAGTCGACCGCCGACGTGTGCCGCTCCGGCGACCAGTCCAGAATCAGCGGCGAATAGAGTCCCCCTGTGCGGGTCCGGGCCGTGTAGCGAATCGCCGTGTCGTCGATGTCGAGCCGACCGTCCGCCGGTTCGGTCCGCTCCTGGGGCAACCCTGCGGGGAGGACTCGAATCCGCAGACGGTTGCCGATCAGTGCCGCCTCGCGCGTCACGCTGTCCTGCACGCCCTCAAAACCCTGGCGGAGCGGCAACGACATCGTGTATTCGAACTCGTCGACACCGGTCTGCGTGACGGAATCGGCGACGAGGAGCAGGCGGTCCTCTTTCAGCAGCATCACCTGACGGACGACCTGCGCGGCCCCTTCGATCTGCTGAGTCAGTTCGAGGTAGTCCGCTTCTTCATCACTGAACCAGCAGGTGCAGGACCAGTCCGGCTCGAGCGACAGTGCCGTCTCGCCGATGTCGACGTGCAGATCCCACGGTCCGGAAATGACCGGTCGCCCCGATGCGGTCAGTTCAATCCGCGGAAACTCCTGGTGATACGCGACGACGCAGGCGTCGGCATCATCGTTCCAGCTGGATCGCAGGCTGGCCCACTCGGCCCAGTCCGACTGCCGGGACTCGATCTCTTCGCTGATCTTGACGACGCCTGTTCGGCGTGGCTTGCGTGTGGGACGAGCGGGTTTCGTCGCTTTGTCTGGGGAATCGGTTGCCAGTTCGGCTTCGTCATCCGCGGCGGCCAGCAGGCTCTTGAAGACCGGGTCCTTGCGACTCATGCCGACCAGCGATGCCGCCGTCCGTAGAAGGGAGACCGGAGCCCGCGAGGCACCGTTGCACAGGGCGAGTTCGCCCGCCGGACGGGAGACTTCCGCTAGCACCCGAATCAGATCCTCGAACCGGTCGCAGCTTTTCGCATTCCACCAGGGAGATTCGAACAGTTCGCCGATGGCTGCCGAGCGACAGAAGGGCGCCAGCCAGAGAGACATCTGCCCGAGCAGCGTCGCGTGCGGGGTGCCGTCGGTGTCGGTCGCGGCAGAAACGGCATCGCGAAGCATGCGCCGCCCCTCCCGGACCAGCTTGCCGGCTCCGCGGATCTCGTCGAACACCAGGCCGGCCACGACGGGAAGCTCCCCGGCGAACATCAGCTGGGCCCCCGTGAGGATCGCCAGATCGTCCGGTTCCGGTTCATCGAGGTCGGTCAGCAGCACGGCCGACTGTTCCAGACCACACCGCCAGAGTGCCAGGCTGGCCGCCGGCTCAATCCAGCGAACCGTGCCGCACAACAGCGTGAGGACCGCGACGAGATCCCACGGCTGCAGATCACCGGCATCGTGGATCGACGCGCAGAGCTCGACCGTCTGCTTTGAGAACTTCCGGATGCGACTGGCCGCGGGCTTGCCGGTGTTCTTCGTCCGCGCCCGCTCGAGACGGGTTTCGAGATCGCGTGCCTGACGCAGCAGATCGGCGAGTGCGGCGCTGGTCGCGTTCTCCCCCTGCTCGGCGACACTCCAGAAGGGGTGAAGCAGCAGTGGCGTTCGATCCTCGCTCACACGGCCACGGGGCCGCTTCATCCGGCCGGCCAGATGCTTCTGCAGGACTTTCGCAAACGCCTCGGGCTCCCCCGCGGCAGCGGCCTGACGCAGGCCGGCTGGAGCGGATGACCTCCAGCCGAGCGCCTCGAGGAATTCCCGGTCGGACCGATGCGACGGCGAAGCCGTCTTGCCGGTCAGCGTCAGTGATGCGGTCGCCATCGATTGCCGTGCTCCAGTCAGCCGGTCGTCCGCACGGGAGAAGTTCCCCGCGCGAACGCCCCTTCAACATGATTGCTGACCGAAGCGTACCGGATGCAGGCCCGTTTGCAATGCGGCCGGTCGACGGGAACGACCGGCCCGCCAGCGGGCCCGCGGCCATCGACTCACCAGAACAGTTCGAGGCCCAGCACACCACCGTGAATGATGGCGACGCCATCACCGTCCGCCGAGAAGACGGCATTGCCCAGGGCATCGGTGGCAACACGGGCCGTCTGTTCGGCCGCGAGTCCGATCCCGGTCAGGAACGTCGCCTCGTAGCCGCCGCGAATCGTGATGTACTCGGTGACCGGCACCATCACGGTCGCCCCGACAGTACCGACAAACGCTGCCTTGTCCCGCTCGTCGCGAAGCGTCCGGGCATAGACCGAATCGTCATTGACGCTGCCGGAAACCACTTCGCTGACGGCTGCGGTAATCTTGTTGCGGTACAGACCCGCCTTGAGAATCCCCTCGACGATGACATAGTCGCTGGGGAACAGGCGACCGGCAAAGGTCATCTGACCACCGTCGAGGCGGTTGTCGGCCGCCCCGAGGTGCAGGACCGTCACGGTATCGGGCGAGGCCCCGCCCATCACGTCGAAGGCGCTGTACCCGTCCGCCGCTCCGTCGATGTTGATGAACCCGGCACCGATCAGGGCACCGTTCGACAGGCCGTCGTTCGCCTCGTTGGTCGGATCGCCGAAGACAGCCCCGTCATCGGAATCGAGCGCGTCGAAGATCCCGGAGACACTCAGCCCGGCCCGCTCGTCGAACCGGACGTGGCGGTAACCAAAGCTGACGCGATACCAGGTCTGCTCCCGGTTCGTGCCGAGGTTGATTTCGAAGTCGTCGTACCGACTCTCCGAGTACAGCTGCCAGACCGCCCCGGTGTGCAGCTGCTCGCTCTCATTCGCCTCGACGGCCCCCATCACCATCGACGTGGTGGCATCGAACATGGCGTTGTTGAAGGCGAAGGTGTTGCCGGGCGGGACCGGAACCACGACGGCATTGCCGGCGGTGTCGTCGAAGACGAACGGTGCCGTCATCGTCCCTCCCTGCGAACTGCTCCACTCGGGCAGTTCGGTCCACGAGGCGTCCAGCTCGTACTCCCACAGCCCGACGCCGAAGTTGAGTCGATAGCCCGACTCGTAGTCGAAGTCCATTTCTCCGGACGAGACGGCATTCGGTCCGGAAATGAGTTGTGCGTCGCTGTCGTTGTCGCGGCTGAGGAACAGCCAGTCGGCGCCGATCCGAACCTGGGCATGGCCACTGGAGGGTGTCAGAAGCATGCCGAAAAGCAACGCGCCCAGAAGGGTGAGGGTGGGTCGATTCATCCGTGACATCCCACTCGAATCCAGTACGGTCGGTATCGGGCAGGTTTGCAACCGACCGCGCCACGCGGCCTCCGTGCCGCACGTTCCGAAACGATCAGTGCTGCGGATCAGTCCGGCTACACCGGTTCAATCGATCCTGCCCCATCGACTAGATCGGCACATCGCACGGATTCCCCAAGCGAATGGGATGTATGCAACAGACGGGGACTGAGTATTGTTCGCCATGTAACGGACACAGAAACTGGGCAACATGAATAACATGCAAAGCCCGCGTCCGGTCACCAGCCGAATCACGCTTCACGTAAAGATTTCGGGCATTTTCCGGCCCTCCACGCGGCTGCCGGCGCGGCTTCTCCCGCAGCGGAACCGTGGCGTCCCCCTCAGAGAGCGAGTATCCTCCCCAATGCGTGAATTCATTCCTTCCCTCCCGCGCCGAGGCTCACTCCACCGATGCGCATCCCGCCAATTCCGGCCACACTGCTGTGGCTGACGACCTGTCTTGTCCTGTCTGCGTCTCCTGCCGACCTTTTCGCCGACGACGCTCCACTCGAGCTGCGTGACGGCGACCGGGTTGTGCTGCTGGGGGGCACCCTCATCGAGCGCGAACAGCGCTACGGGTACTGGGAAACCGCACTCGCTCTCGCCTGGCCGGACCGGAACGTGACGTTCCGCAACCTCGGATGGAGCGGCGATACGGTCTGGACCGAGTCCCGCGGCATCTTCGACCCGCCCGCCAAAGGGTACGAGCGGATGCTCGAACATGTCGCCCGGCTCAAACCGACCGTGATCCTTCTCGGATACGGCAACGCAGAAGCATTCGCCGGCCCCGAAGGCCTGGACCGCTTCATCACCCAGTATGGAAAGCTGCTCGATGATCTGAGCAGCACCGGAGCCCGGTTCGCCCTGCTGGGCCCCCTCCCACCGCAGCGACTCGGCAGCCAACACCCGGGAGACGGCTCCTACGGTGAAAAGGTCGCGCTCTACGCAAATGCGATTCGGGATCTGGCCCAGGAGCGAAAGATCCCGTTCGTCCCGCTTCAGATGCCGGAAACGGACCAGGCACTGACCGACAACGGTCTTCACCTGAATGCCCTCGGGTATCACGCGACCGCACCGCAGATTGTTCGTGGTCTGGCCGGCGACGCCGTCGCGGACCAGGTCTCGCTGCCGGCGCCGGGCACGCCCTGGCCGGTTGCCGACCATCTGTCGGAAGAATCGCGTCAGCAGCTGGACGATCCGGTCGAAGCGTTGCGGCACGCGATCATCCGCAAGAACCGCCTCTACTTTCACCGCTGGCGACCGCAGAACATCACGTACCTGTTCGGCTTCCGGAAGCATGAACAGGGCCAGAATGCCCCGGAAGTCGCCCGCTTCGAAGAACTCGTCCGCGACGTCGAAGACGAAATCGCCCGGCGGCGGTCCACGGACACACAGTAGTCCTGCTTTTTCCGTTGGCAGGCCTCTTCCCTCCAGGCATCCATGTTTCTGAATTTCAGTCGTGATCGATCCCATGAAAACGATGCGATGTCGCCCGGTACGGCTGGCCCTGATGCTGGCCATTGCGCTGGCGGCCGGTTGCTCCGGTGAGCCCAGGCCGGCCCAGCAGATCTCCGGTCTCTTTAAAGACTTTCAGACCGCCATCAGCAACCGCGACGGAAATGCCGCAGTTGGACTGGTGACGTCCAAGTCGCTGCAGAAATACGAGGAATACCGCGACCTGGCACTGAATGCCGACGAGGCGACGCTTCAGGAACTGCCTCCGGCCGATCTGCTGCAGACGCTGCTGCTCCGGCATCGCTTTACCGCCGAACAACTCGAACAGATCACCGGTCCTCAACTGCTGGCGAGCCAGATCGAATCGGGCTTCTACGGCAACTCGCTGGAAAGCATCCAGCTGGGGAACGTGGCGGTAAAGGACGACATGGCCCACGCCGCCGCGTACATCGACGGTGCCCCGACCATGACGCGGTACCTGTTCTGGCTCGAAGACGGCAGCTGGAAGCTGGACCTCGCTTCACTCGCCAAAAAGTCAAACCTCGATCTGACCACCATCGCGGAACAGGAAGGTCGAACGACGACCGAACAGGCGGTTCTGGTCTACACCGAGATCACCGGTGAAGAGGTGCCGCCCGACCTGTGGCAGCCCATGCTGTAGAGGTATCCCCCGGCGCTGCCCGAACCGCCTGAAGCAGTTCCCTGCGATACGCCATCCCCGACAACTCCCTCGAACGCCCTACCCACCATGACCACAATTCGCGCTCCCCGAGCTGCCGGCCTCGCCACCCTGCTGATGATGCTCGTCACGGCGACGACGGCCCTGGCCCAGCGGGATCTGACCGACATTCCGGTTCCCGACCCGGAACTCGAGCGGGAGACCTTCATTCTCCCTGAGGGGTTCGAGGTTAACCTGTTCGCCGCCGATCCCCAGATCGCCAAGCCGATCCAGATGAACTTCGATCCGCAGGGGCGCCTGTGGATCGTCAGTTCCGAGATCTACCCCCACATCAAGCCGGGCGAGATCGCCAATGACAAGGTGCTCGTCCTCGAAGACACCGACTCCGACGGAGTCAGTGACAAAACCACCGTCTTCGCCGACGGACTGCTGATCCCCACCGCGGTCGCCCCTGGTGACGGCGGCGTCTATGTGGGAGCCAGCACCGAGCTGCTGCACTTCTCAGACACCGACGGGGACGGCAAAGCCGACCGTCGCCGTGTCGTGCTCTCCGGATTCGGCACCGAAGACACACACCACATCGTGCACACGTTCCGCTGGGGCCCCGAACAGCGACTCTACTTCAGCCAGTCGATTTACATTCACAGCCACATCGAAACGCCGTGGGGAGTCCGGCGGCTGAACGCCGGCGGAATCTGGCAGTTCCAGCCCCGCGACCTGCAGCTCAGCGTCTTCGCCCGCGGACTGGTCAATACGTGGGGGACGGCCTTCGACGACTACGGCACCACCTTCGCCACCGACGGTGCGGGCGGTGAGGGCATCAACTACATGGTCCCCGGTGCCTACTACACAACCTCCTACGGTGCCAGGCGGATTCTGCCCGGCCTGAACCCCGGCAGCCCCAAGCATTGCGGTCTCGAGATCGTCGCCGGCCGACACCTGCCCGAAGACTGGCAGGGAAGCCTGATTACCAACGACTTTCGTGGCCACCGCGTCTGTCGTTTCGTGCTGACGGAACTCGGCTCCGGCTTTGTCTCCCAGGAGAAGCAGGAAGTCATCAAGTCCGACCACGTCGCGTTTCGCCCTGTCGACGTGAAGATCGGTCCCGATGGCGCGATCTACGTCGCCGACTGGTACAACCCGATCATTCAGCATGGCGAGGTCGACTTCCGTGACCCGCGTCGCGACCACACGCACGGCCGGATCTGGCGGATCACCTACAAGCCGAACAAAACGCTTGAACGTCCGAACCTCGTCGACGCCGACACGAGCGAACTGGTCCGCCAGCTCGCCTCGCCCGAAAACTTCACCCGGCAGCAGGCCATGCGGGTGCTGACCGAACGGGGCACGCCGGTGCTGGCCGAACTGAAGCAGTGGGTCCGCGGCCTGGACAACACGGCGGAGAACTACCACCGGAACCTGTTGCAGGCTCTGTGGTTGCACCAGTCACTCGACGTCCTCAACGTCGAACTGCTCGATCAGCTGCTCAACTGCAGTACACCGGGAGCCCGCGCCGCAGCCACGCGCGTTCTGGGCGACTGGGCCGGTCGCATCGACGATCCGCTCGGCCGGCTCGAGAAGCGGGTCAGCGACGAACATGCCCGGGTCCGACTCGAAGCGGTCCGTGCCCTGGCGAAGATTCCCCGTCCGGAATCGATCGAAATTGCCACCCGGGCCCTCGACAGCGAAATGGACGAGTGGCTCGACTATGCCCTGTGGCTGACCGCCGTCGAACTGCAGGCGATCTGGCAGCCGGCGCTGGCCGAGGGAACGATCGACTTCGACAACAATGCCCGGCACCTGGCATTCGCCCTGAAGTCTGCCGGCTCTGCCGAGGCGGTCCCCAGCCTGCTGAAAATGCTGACCGGTGGGGATGTTGCCGACGAAGACATCCCGGACGTTCTCACGGTCGTGGGTGACTTCGGACGGCCTGAAGACCTGCAGACAGTCCTCCAGTACGCCGTCGCCTCCACCGAGCAGCCGCAAAAGAGCGTCGCAGCCCTTCAGACACTGCTCAACGTGCACCAGCGGCGCAAACTGGCCCCCGCCGGTGATCTGACGGAACTCGCCCCCCTGCTCGAGTCGTCGACACCGATCCGACGTTCCGCGGCCCGTCTGGCCGGTGCCTGGAAGGTCGAGGCCCTGTGGCCGCAGCTCGAAGGTCTGATTGAAGACGAGAACCGTCAGGAGATCGCTGACGCCTGGGCGGCTGCCGTCTCCGACTACGGGGGAGCTCAGGCCGCCGATCTCCTTGCCCGGGCGTCCCGCGAGCCGGATCTGTTCGAACCGGCTGTGATCGGACTGCTCAAGCTGCGTCCCCGCGCGGCCGCCAAAGCAGTGATCGAGCAGTTCGCCGTTCACGATGACAAGGCGGCTCCCGCTCTGGACGGGACAAACATCTTCCGGGCGTTCCTGCAGCGTCAGCAGGGTCCGCAGCTGCTCACCGAGCAGCTCGAGGGACAGACGATTCACCCGGATGCTGCGGTCGTTGCCCTGCGGGCGATCGGTTCCTCCGGTCAGGCCCATGCCGAGCTGGCCAATGCCCTGCGAGCCGCTGGCGGCATCACCGGAGGACCGCGGGAGCTTTCGAACGAGGAGATGGCCCGGCTGGTCGCGGAAGTCCAGAAATCCGGCGACCCGCATCGTGGCGAGCAGATCTACCGCCGCACCGACCTCTCCTGCCTGAAGTGCCACTCGGTTGGCGATGCCGGCGGACAGGTCGGCCCGAACATGCGGAGCCTGGGAACGACCGCCCAGCCGGATTACATCGTCCACGCCATCCTGCAGCCCAACAAGCACGTCAAGGAGGGCTATCAAACCGTCGTCGTGCTCACGGACGAGGGAAATGTCGTTTCGGGCATCAAGACGCGGCAGACGGACACCGAGCTGCTGCTGCGCGATGCCGAGGACCGTCTGACGCGGATCCCGCTCGACCAGATCGACGATCAGGCGAACGGAGCCTCCCTCATGCCGGCCGGCCTGGCCGACAAGCTGACCCGCACCGAACTGGTCGACCTGGTCGCCTTTCTGTGGGCCCTCGGCCGGGAACCGGAATTCACCGTGACCAACGACGTGATCGCCCGTCGCTGGGAGGTCATGCAGCCGTCACAGCAGGCCAGCTTCCGCCTCCGCCGGACCAGCTATGCCACGGCGGCTACCGACGACCCGTCGTTCAGCTGGACGCGGGCATACAGTCGCGTGAACGGGGATCTGCCGCTGTCGGAACTGCCGGAAATCGGCGTCCGCAACCGTGTCGCTGCCGGGCGTCGCGGAGTCAGCTTCGTTCGCTGTGAAATCGAAGTTGCGGCCGGTGGCAGCGGGAAACTGATCCTCAATGACGCGACCGGGCTGTCCGGATGGCTGGGCGAACTGCCGCTCGACGTTGCGGACGCGATGGACGTGGAACTGCCCGAAGGCACGCACCGGCTCACGTTTGCAATCGACCGGTCCGAGCGAACGTCGCCGCTGAAACTCGAGCTGAAGACGGCGGACGGTTCACCGCTCGTGGCCCGGTTCGTCGGCGGCAAGTAGCAGCCAGCCGTCGTGGGCCAAAGGGCCAGGGCCACCGCCCTGCCCTGCGGTCGATGCGGGGAATTGCCCGTCCGGAAGACACTCAGCGTCGGTGGCGGGCACAGGCATCGTTCAATGAAAAAGCCCCCGGGAGCGGACATCCGCTTCCAGGGGCTTCGTTGTTTTCAGCAGGGGACGGTCGATGCGGGCAGAGCCGCTCGCGTCATCCGCACTGCCGTCTGCTCGCCAGCCAGATCAGTTGGTGGCTTCTTCAGCAGCTTCTTCGGCCGACTCGGCAGCTTCTTCAGCAGCGTCGCCCGCATCTTCGGCAGCTTCACCGGCAGCCGAGCCAGCTTCTTCGGCGGCTTCTTCAGCTTCGCCGGCGGCTTCTTCGGCGGCACCGGCCGCTTCTTCAGCGGCGCCAGCGGCGTCGTCAGTCGGGGCGCCGGCTTCCGGGGCACAGCCAACGATGTAGCAGCTCAGGCACAGAACGCACAGCAGAGCGGTCAGCTTCTTCATTACTCTCACTCCCAAAGTCAAATCGTGGACGAACGGTTGTTCGGTCGGTGTCACGTCAGACACGCGTCTCTGCACACACAGAGCCACCGGCCGGGGCTGTTATTCCCGGCGAATTCCAGAGATCGGCGAAGTCAGCCGGATCTCCTTCGAGGGCATGTCAAACTCGGCAAACGGCGCAAACCACAGCGCCCGACCGGATGCATCCACGTATACCCTTTCGCCACAGTGAGTTACGCGGCACAGGCCGTTTCAGCGGCACAGTCGTCACCAGCCGAACAAGCCGCAACGTTTACCCCGGCAGCAATTCCGCTCAACTCGATTGCCCTGACAGTCCGAATCATCTGAATAACTGTCACCATCCTTACTGATGCTGCGAGCGCACTTTCCGCACCGTGCCCTCTGAAGAGGACGGTCCGGGCTGTGGCGCGCGTCGGGGGGCAACCCGACACGGGCTGGGAAACGTTCGGCGACGGCAACTGATTGTCCGCAGGACGCTGGAGCAATCGATGAACAGGACATGGAAGTGCTTGCTGGGTCTGATCGCAATCGGCGCCTCATGGGGCCATGCTGCGTTCGCCCAGAACCCCGAGTCGGCAGGCGTCGTGAATCTGGGGGGCGCGTCGGCCGCCACAGAATCCGCGCCACCAATTGCCGGTGACTCCGGTAGCGAGGGGGCCATTCGGCTTGGCACCCCGCCTGCGGGTCCTCCCGCCGGCGAACCTCAGGGGGTCCAGAAGACCCAGTTTGAGGAGTACCAGCCGCCTCCAGGGGTCTTCGTCGACCCCAACGTCCCGGTGGACCCGGGCGTCGGCTATGCCGTCACCCAGGATCCCGCAGCGATCCTGTATCGCGTGGGGCGGATCAACCGCAACTACATCGGGATTGAGGAAGGGTACACCAACCTCAACGCCTTCATCCCGGTGCGGTTCGAGGACAACCAGTCGATCCTCGCGATCAATCCCCGGTTGAACATCACCGATCAGGGACGGGCCGCCGCAAACGTCGGCCTCACCCACCGCATCTACGATCCGGTGCTCGATCGTGTCTTCTCCGTCTCCGGATGGTACGACTACGATGACGGCCACGCCGGCGAGTACCATCAGCTCGGGATGCACTTCGCCTCGATCGGACGGTACTTCAGCCTCCGCGGCGGATTCACCCTGCCGATCGGCGACATGCACACCACGTTCGGCACGACGAACCTGGGCATGGGTCGCATCGAGGGCTCCAACATCCTCGTCGACGTCGCCCAGTCGGTCGAAACCGCTTACCAGCAGTACGACATCGAAGCCAGTACCCCGATCCCGATGCTCGGTCGCTACGGCTTCGAATTCGGCCTGGGCTTCTACTACCTCAACAGCCACGGCTTTGAGGACACGCCCGGTATCAGCACCCGTGTCGAAGCCCAGATCACCGAAGACTTCTGGCTCAACACGCTGATCACCAGCGACAAGGTGTACGGCAGCAACCTGTCGGTCAACTTCGAGCTGACGCTGCCCGACGGACCGCCCGCCCAGTTCTTCCGTCCCAATCCGGTTCGCCAGGCCCTGTTCGCCTCCGATCGTCGTAACTACCGCGTTGCCACCGAAATCTCCCAGATCGTCCGCACGGTCATCGTGCCGGCCGGTGGTGGAGGCGGCGGCGGCGGCGGTGGCGGTGGCGGCGGCGGTGGAGGCGGCGGTGCCCTCACGATCGCCACGATCGACCCCAACAAGCTCACGCCTGGTGACGGGTCGTTCGAGAACCCCTTCATGTCGGTCGAAGAGTACATGTCCCTCTCGCCGGCTGAACGCGACGACTTCAGCGTGGTTTACGTCCTCGGTCGCGACGACCTGACCGATGCCAACCTGAACACCACGATCACCCTGCTCGACAGTCAGCGGCTGCTCGGTGCCGGCATCGACCAGACCATCGATACCGCACTCGGACCGATCACCCTGCCGGCTGCCGAGAACGGAATCGCTCCGCTGCTGACCAACAGTGCCGCTCCGACACTCGACGTCATCACACTCGCCGACAACAACGAAGTCTCCGGCTTCACGATCGACGCCAGCGGCTCGGCGAACGCGATCTCCGGAACCAATATCAACGGCTTCAACATTCACGACAACACGATTCAGAACTTCATCGAAGGTGTCGCCGTCACGCATGTCGGCAACGGAAGCACCCACTTCACCAACAACGTCGTGACTGGAAACGGCTTCCTCTCCAACCGTGGACTGTCCATCCATCACACCGGTGGCACGCTCGACCTGCTCGTTGCCAACAACACCTTCGAAGCCATCCAGGGTGAAGATGCCAACGGCGACGGCCTGATCACGCCCTCCGAAGATCTCAACATGAACGGGATCCTCGACGGTGGTGAGGACGTCAACGGCAACGGCATCCTCGACCTCGGCGAAGACGTCAACAACGACGGCATCCTCGACCGCGGTATCGCTGTCGAGATCGTCGCCAACGGCTCGATCATCGACGCCAGCGATACGACCGGCATGCAGGAAGCCGGCATCTTCGAGAACATGTTCACCTCGACCGGCACTGGTCTGGAAGTCCTCGCACAGGGCGGCGCAACCGCCTTCCTGGACATCCAGGACAACGAAGCCCAGAGCAGCACCGACGAGATGGGCGCCGGCTTCAACCTGATTGCCGACGGCAGCACCATCAACCTGCACAACTTCGGTGGCAACACCGCCAACGGTGGACAGGGTGATGGCCTCCGGATCGTCACCGACAACAACGGCACGATCATCGTCGCCGACCCGACCCTGATGGGAAGTGCCTTCAACGGCAACTCCTTCACCGGCAATGCCGGCGACGGTGCCTTCGTCCTGGCGGACTCCGGAACGATCACCTTCGAGTACATCGGTGACCGTCTGGACGACGACCCGCTCGGCAACGTCTTCGACGGCAACGGCGATGACGGTCTGGAGCTGCAGACCATGGCGGGCGGCACGATCGACGTGATCAACCCGCTGCTCGGCAACAGCTTCAGCGGCAACGGCGACAACGGTCTGGTCTCCACCGCCCTGACCGGCATGATCAACATCGAAACCAGCCTGACGACGCTCTCCAACGACTTCAGTGGAAACGGTGCCACCTCCGGGCTCGGTGCCGGTATCTCCTACGTCGTCGGACCGGGCGGTGTCATCAACACCGGTGTGTTTGACCTGACCATCCAGGGCAACGCCGGCAACGGTATCGCCTTCATCCTCGACGGCGGTACGATCAACCTCACCGGCTTCGACCGCAACACCTTCACCGACAACGGCCTGAACGGTGTGGTCATCTCCAACAGCAACGGCGGTACCTTCATCACCCCGACCGTCTCCAACAACGACTTCAGCAACAACGGCGAGGCCGGCATGTTCATCACCGGCGACGGTGGTGTGGGAGGCTCGACGATCAACCTGGGCAACGTCGTGTCGAACAGCTTCGACCGCAACGTCCAGGGAACCGACGGTATCCTGTTTGACACCGTCGACGTCACCACGACCCTCAACGTGCTGAACAACTCCTTCGTCGGACGCACCACCGCCGGTGACCTGAGTGGTCGCGGTATCGGAGGCGTCATCGACGGCGGCGGCCTGAACATGTTCGTCGGAAACTTCAGCACCGACAACGCCAACCTGTTCCAGGACAACGTCGACGCCCACATCGGTCTGACGCTTCGCGGCGACTCCATCAACCACATCGAGATCGACAACTCGCTCTTCGATGGTGCCGTCGACGATGCGAGCACGACCGAATTCCTCGGCGAAGGTGTCGCCCTGCGACTGCGTGACACCGCCAAGCTGACCGGCTTCGTCCGTCGCAGCATGTTCTCCGGGAACGTCGGAGACGGCCTGAGGCTGGATGTCGCAGGGAACAACCCGGACGGCAACCGTGGCACCGACACCGCCCAGATCAACAACTTCGTGATCGGCGGACCCGCCCCGGGTGACGGCAACGTCTTCGAAGGCAACGGAGACGACGGTCTGGCCGTCATCCGAACCGAACGCGGTCAGTTCAACAACCTGCTGATCGAAAACAACCTCTTCGACAGCAACACCAACAGCGGTATCTTTATCACCTCGCAGGGCGTCAACCAGGCCAACCTGGCCAACGCGATGCCGGACACCGTCACCATCGACAACAACACCATCGTCGACAACGGCAACCATGGTGTGCACTTCGAACTCGGGGCCGATGCCGACCTCCTGGCCGACATGGACCTGAACCTCATCGACGGCAACGCGGTCAACGGTATCTTCGTCTCCGAACTGGTCAACGACGCCGAGGACTCCCGGTCCATCACCGGTACCTGGACCCGCAACGAGATCACCAACAACGGCAACGACGGTATCGCCCTCAACGGCCGCTTCGGCAACTCGCTCAACGATGCGATCCCCGGAGCCGGACTCGTCATCGGTGATCCCACCGTCAACGCCATCGGCGACCTCTCCAGCATGGGCAACCTGATCAGCCTCAACGGCGGTGACGGTGTCCAGGTGATCTCCGGCGGCACGGTGACGATCGGCAACAACGTGATCACCCGCAACGGTACCGTCGACGGGGCCGGGCAGCTGATCAACGCCGGTATCAACATCGACGGACCGGAATTCCCGCGGGACAACTCGGTCTTCATCAACGGTGAGTTCCCGACACCGATCGACGACGACTTCCGCATCGGCGTCGCCTACCAGGAAGTCATCGCGGTCAGCAACCACATCGCCCAGAACGTCGGTGACGGTGTGGAATGGCTCAACGAGGGTGGCGTGGACAACTTTGACAGCCAGCCGACGGTCGGCGGTCCTGACTTTGCCATCAGCAGCAGCCTGACGCTGATCAACAACAACATCATCGAGAACCAGGGCCGTGGTATCGACCTGCTCAACCGTCCCGGTGACTCCGACAACACCGACACCGACAACGTCGACCCCGAGTCGACCCAGACCAACATCGGTCTGGGCGGCATCACCGGCGACGTGACGATCATCGGCAACCATGTGAAGGGCAACCTGCTCGAAGGCATCTACGTGGTCAACACCAACGCCTCCGACCAAAGCCAGGTCGTCCCCAGCAGCCAGACTCTCAGCGAGTCCGGATCTGTTTTTGCCCGCACCTCGCTGCGACTCGACATCCACAACAACGAAATCATCGGCAACGGTGCCAACGTCACGAACTTCCCGGCCACCGGCCTGGTCGTCCGGGTCGGTACCACCGACGGTGGCTTCAGCTTCGCGTTTGACGGCGGATTCGCCACCACCGGCTTCAACATCGAAGACCTCGACGGTGACGGCATCCTCGACAACGACATCAACGGCGACGGTGTCCTGAATGCCGCAGCCACGCTGTTCGGCGGAATCTCGGCCTCTGTGACCGGCAACACGCTGGACGGTAACTTTGGCGACGACATCCTGTTCCACTCGTTCCGCTCCACCGTCGACCCGAACACCACGGGCGGCACCTGGAACGACATGGAATTCACGCCGATGAACTACCAGAGCGACCCGCTGGCCCGGATGGACCTGATCTTCTCCAACAACAACTTCTCGTCCATCGAAGCCAACAACGCGGACCGCACGATCGTGACCGGCAACGAACCGGGAGCCTTCTACAACAACGCTGAAGGTGCCTTCAAATCCCGTACCTTCGACCCGATGGACCCCTCGTCCGGTCCGTTCAACTCGGCCACCCGCCGTCGTAACGCTCAGCGGCTGGCCTCCCGTTACCTCACCAACCCCGGCGGCGAACTCAACCCGTTCCCGCCGATCCCGGCCAGCAGTATCAGCTTCCTCTATCCCGGCATGGGTGACAGCACCTTCCGCGTCCGTGGCATGGGGAACGAATACACCGACCGGGGACTGGGTCCGGTGCTGATCAGCGACATCTTCATCCTGGACGACCCGACACTTGTCGGCGACCCCAACGTGGTGGATGCCACCTTCGAAGCCAACGGTGTCTTCTTCACACCAGGCACCGTCTTCGGAGAACTCCCGTTCGGCTGGGGCACCTACTGACGCCCAACCGACGGATCACCTGATCTGACGAACCCGCCCTGCCCCGCTACTCGCGAGGCAGGGCGTTTTTCGTTGCGCTGCACACCGGATGCGATGACGTCCGGCTGACCAGATGAGATCGAGTGATGCCTGCAGAATCGCGCAGCCCCAAGCCGGCTGATCACTCGAGTCCCGCAAAGAAGGCGTGGGGCCCCTGCCGCAGTGACAGCCCGGCAGCGGACCACTCAGACCGGCAGCGATTCAGCCACTGCCTCAAGTTCGCCCGTCAGAGACGGTGATTCCGCGAGACGGCGATCCGGTACGGACGCGGCGGTCGAGCCCATCGCCAGCAGCTGGAGAACGCTACGATTTCGCGCCGGCGGCGGCGAGATCCCGGCGGCCGTTCGACGCAGCCGCGCTTCCGCACGCCGCTTCGGTCGCGAGATTCTCGCGAATCCGGCTGCACAGATCCCGCAGCGTGGCAATTTCGTCCTCAGAGAATCCCTGAGTCGCCTGCGAGCGAACCTGACGACACCAGGCCACCGCACTGGCCCAGACTGTTTCCGCCTTTTCGGTCGGCACAAGCTTGTTGCGGCGACGGTCTTCCGAGCAGCAGGTCCGTTTCAGCCAGCCATCCCGCTCCATCCGCCGCAGGACACCTGCCAGTGTGTGCGGTTCGATCCCCAGGCACTCGGCCAACTGAGCCTGACAGACATCACCATTGCAGGAGAGCCAGGCCAGCACTTCCCACTGTCGCAGCGTCATTCCTTCCTGAGCCAGCTGATTGCTCAGGGCCCGCCGCATCACGTGAGACGTCGTACAGACCCAATGGCCGACACTGTTCTCCCAATCGTACTCGAGCACAGTCGACCTCCGCCGGGACACCAGTTTGGTGAAGAATGGAAAGTATGTGAGTTGCCTCACACATCATACGGCGAAACCCGGTTTTAGGACAAGAACACCCTCTCTCAGAGGTGAGAAACCAGGGCACACGGCGAGGCGTTTCCCGCACCACGTGCCCCCTCACAATAACCGTAACAACAGTAACTTAAGACTGTTGCGACAAAGGCGTCAGCGTCGCGCACCGGTCAGGGCCCGGGCGTCCTCGACAAATCCCGCCTCACGCTGCCCCGTCCCCGCAGAATCGCCATCCCCAAGATCACGCCGCGCCTGCTCAGCCAGCGCCTGCAGCCGGGACACAACCTCCGGATGCGCCCCGGCCACGTCGGTCGTTTCGCCGATATCTTCTGACAGATCAAACAGTTGTGGCACGAACGGCTCGGTCGATTTGCGACGTGTCATCGCAACCCGCAGCTTCCATTTCCCCGCGCGAACGCACTCGAGAGTGTCCATCCGGTAGTAGAAGAAGACTTCGTGAGGCGAACGGGCTCCCGGCTGCCCCGACAGCAGAGACCAGATGTCCTGTCCGTCGATTGCCCGGTCTGCAGGGACCGTCCCACCCGCCAGGCGGGCGAACGTCGGCAGCAGATCCATGGACGTCGTCAGCTCGTCGCAGGTTGCTCCCGCCGGGATGTGCCCCGGCCAGCGGACAACACAACAGACCCGCTGACCTCCCTCGTACGTCCCCCCTTTCCCGCCTTTGAGAGGCCGGTTCGACGCCCCGTGCCGGACCGCCCCGCCGTTGTCCGACATGAACAGCACCAGCGTTTGCCCGTCGATCCCCAGCTCGGTCAGCACATCGAGAATCTGACCGGTCGACCAGTCGATCTCCTCGACCGCGTCCCCCCACTTGCCGTTCGCTGACTTCCCCGCAAAGTCCTCACTCGCGTACTGCGGCCAGTGCGGCATCGAGTGCGGCAGATACAGGAAGAACGGTCCCTCCGCATGCGACCGGATGAACTCGATCGCCTCCTTCGTATACCGCTGCGTCAGATAGCGCTGGTCCGGCTCCTGCTCGATGACCGCTTCATCCCGCAGCAGCGGCAACGGCGGATACCGGCGGTCCTTGCGATCCGTCCAGCCCATGTCATTCGAATACGGAATCCCGAAGTACCGGTCGAATCCCTGCCGTGTCGGCAGAAACTCCGGCTGGTCTCCCAGATGCCACTTCCCGACGATCGCCGTCGCATAGCCGGCGTCCTTGAGCACCTCCGCCATCGTCACTTCGTCCGGGTTGAGCCCCTTCTTCCCCTGCGGGAACAGCACCCAGTCCCCCTTGTGATCGACGTGCAGATTCACCCGACGGGGATAGCAACCGGTCATCAGCGACGCCCGCGACGGACTGCACACGCCGCTGGTCACGTAGTAGCTGGTCAGCCGCATCCCCCCCGCCGCCATCCGGTCGATGTTCGGCGTCCGGTGTTTTGTCGATCCGAAGCAGCCGATGTCGCCATATCCCAGGTCATCGCAGTTGATGAGGATGATGTTCGGCTGCTCCGCGGCCATCAGCACGGCCGGAGCCCCGATCAGCAGCAACAGAACGCCAGCCAGCCCACAATGCAGACGCGTCATCGTTGAATCCCCCCCTGCGAGTTCGGTCCGGTTCGAGAAGAGTCACATGAGGAACATCACTCGGCCGGCTTGAGATACCCCAGTTCCGTCAGAAAGCGATCCATCGCGGCAACCGTTTCGTGATACGCGGTGCCGTCTCCCTTGCCGGGGTTGAAGAAACCGTGCTCGGCCCCTTCCCACAGCATCAGTTCGCTGCGGCTGCCGACGTCCTCCATCTTCTTCTGGAACGCCTTGCCGGTCGCCACCGGAATCAGCCGATCCTTCGTGCCGAGGAACACGATCGCCGGCGGGATCCCTTCGCGGATGTTGTGCAGCGGCGAGATCTCCTGCCACCGCTCCTTGACGCGGTCGTAGCCGTACCCGTCCGGCCCGTTGTCATAGACCGGGTTGAACAGCACCAGGGCGTTGGGAACACACGAGACGCTCAGGTCATCGGCCGGATCGTCCAGCCCCGGCAGCGTCGCGGTCGCCGCCGCCACGTGACCACCCGCGGAGCCACCTCCGGCCGCGAGCCTGTCCGGGTCGATTCCAAGCTCGTCGGCATGGCTGCGAACCCACCGCATCGCCGACTTCCCATCCGCGACACATTCGAACGGCGTCGTCTTGTGCTTGCTGCGGATGCGGTACTCGGCACAGATCGCCACCATCCCGCGGTCGGCCAGATACTGCGACTGCGGATAGAAGTGCGACGCCGATCCTCCCACCCAGCCGCCGCCAAAGAAGAACACGATCGCCGGCCGCTGGTCCGTCGCCTTATGCCCTTCCGGTTCAAAGATGTGCAGCTTCAGCGGGCCCTGTTCGGTTGTTTTGAACAGGACCACGCGATCGGGCTTCGTTTTGCTCTCCTGAGCGGCAGCAGGGACGGCGGCGAGAAGGAGTACCAGCACGGCACATCTCATGATGACGGGGCTCCCGGATGGAATGTCGTTGAGCAATGAAGGCGGCAGAGAACCGACCGGAAAACACGATACCCGAACACCCCGTGATCGTCGACGCTTGCCGGATCACGAAGAAATCGACGATCCTGTGAACCGGATGCCCTGTTCGATCGTTGCACACAGCGAGGTCGCCCGGCCGACTGGTCGCCTCCATTGCATCCACAGCTTCTGCATCCACAGCTCCTCCCAGTCCGGACCCTGCCCGTGAGCCGTTCGTCTCTCTCGCAGAAACACTTCAGCGACCGTCGAAAGGGCGGCTGCATACTCATTGGCTTCTTCTCGATCTTCCTGATCGCCGGTCTGGGCTTCAGCTATATGCTGCTGATCCGACCGATGTGGAAGCTGTCGGTCGCGCAGGACTGGCCCAAAGTCCCCTGCACGATTCTCACAAGTGAAGTCGAAGAGCACCGCGACTCGGACGGAACGACATACCGGGTCGCCATCAGCTTCCGTTACCGCTTCAACAATGCGGAGTACACCTCCGACTCCTACGACTTCTATCTCAGTGAAATCGCCAGCAGCGGGTCTGCCAGCAAACGGAAGATTGTCCGCCAGTTTCCTCCCGGGCGAGAAACCGTCTGCTACGTCAATCCAGGCTCGCCCGAAGAAGCTGTCCTCAGCCGTGACTTCCATCCGGAAATGCTCTTCGGCCTGTTCCCACTGATCTTCGTCGCGGTCGGACTGGGCGGCATCCTGTTCTCCACCGGCGTGATCGGCAACAAAGGCGGCCCGTCGGCAGACGGGACATCAGCCAGCACCGGCCTGACCGCAGGCACCGCCCCGCCGGCCTCGGACGGCTGGAAGTACCGCAGCGGCGACGACGGCAGCGGCCGCGATGGCCCCATCACCCTCAAGCCGGAAGTCTCTCGACTCGGCCGACTGATTGCGGCCTTCGTCGTCGCCGGCTTCTGGAACGGCATCACCTCCGTCTTCCTGTACCACGTCGTCAGTGACTGGCAGCGGGGAAAGGCCCCCTGGGGACTGACACTGTTCCTCACGCCGTTTGTGCTCGTCGGCATCGGGCTCATCTGCTGGATCGTCTATGCGTTCCTGTCGCTGTTCCTCCCCCGGCCGGTCCTCACCCTCGACCGGTCCCGCATTCCGCTCGGAAGCACCACCCGACTCGGATGGAAGTTCGCCGGGTACGCCGGTGCGATTCGGCAACTCAAGATCACGCTCAAGGGGCAGGAAAAGGCGACCTACCGCCGCGGCACCGACACCCATACCGACAAACAGACCTTCCACGAGGAAGTCCTCGTCGACACGCACGACCCACTCGACATGTACGAGGGCGATCTCGAACTGACCATCCCCACGCACCTGATGCACTCCTTCGAAGCCGATCACAACAGTGTCTTATGGACGCTCGAAGTGAGTGGCGAGATCCCCTTCAGCCCCGACGTCAGCGAAACCTTCCCCTTCACCGTGGTGCCGCATGAACTCGATCACCATTGAAACCGCCGCCGGACAGACACAGTTCGCCCCCGGGGCCGAGACCGACGTCTACCTCGACTGGCAGCTCGATGAAGACCCGGAAGCGATCGAACTGCGGGTCGTCTGGAACACGCACGGCAAGGGAGACATGGACCTGGGTGTGGCGGAGACGGTCCGGATCGACTTCCCCGCCGCCTCCGGCAACCGGCAGATGACGCTCACACTCCCCCGTGCGCCGTACACGTTCTCCGGCCGGCTCGTCTCGCTGCAGTGGGGGCTGGAGTGCGTTGCCCTCCCCTCCGGCACCTCCGCCCGCAAGGAGATCACCATCGCTCCCGAAGGGCAGGAAGTCCAACTCCTGCAGCCCGACTCCTGAGCCGGCATCGACGATGAAAGCCCGCGACAACCCCTTCCGTGTCGATCGCGTCCTGACGCTGCGGTACCGTTTTCTGACCGGCAGCTGGGACGAACTGCTCAACCGAATCGATCGACAGGCCGGACGCGGAGCCATCGTCGGACCACACGGCAGCGGGAAGACAACACTGATGGACGAACTGGCCGAGCACCTGATCCGCCGCGGCACTCCGGTGCACCGCTGCCGGTTCAACCTCACCGACCATCCCGCCACATGGACGAATCTCCGCACGGCGACACGCGACCTTCCGGACGATGCCATGCTGCTCCTCGACGGTGCCGAGCAGCTCGGCCCCCTCCAATGGCGGTGGCTGATGTGGCGGACCCGCCACCTGCCGGGCGTGGTCATCACGACGCACCGTCCCGGTCGGCTGCCAACGCTCATCGACTGCCACACGACACCGGACCTGTTCTGCGACCTCGTCGAGCAACTTGCGCCCGGAACGTTCCCGCCGGAGGAGCTGCAGACGCTCTATGAGCACCACGCGGGCAATCTGCGACTCTGCCTGCGGGAGCTGTACGACCGGATGGCTGTGCGCGACGACGACACGACAGCCAAACGATCACCGGCGGTCGCCCTTTCAGCGATCACACGCGACGCATGAACGTCACGCGGCCGGCGTCGACCCACTCGGTCACGAAGATGTTCCCCTGCGAATCGAAGCAGGCATCGTGCGGATGAACGAAACGGCCCGGCTGCCACTGTTCCGGCTGCCGGCGAACCTTCATCCCGTCCAGCACGTGGGCGGTCCAGTCCGCGTCGTAGCCCAGGTTCGCCACAAGCTGGTTCTTCCCGTCGAAGATGAGCACCCGTGCGTGCAGGTCCGGGACGAGCATGTACTCGCCCTGGATGTCGATGTCGGCCGGGAAGCTGACGCCGCCGACAGCCGTGACCGGCACACTCACACCATCCACACCGGTCGAGGATGAGAGCAGCTGGCCCGCCTTGTCCTGCTCCTTCACCCCCTGCAGGATCTCCAGCGGCTTGCCGTCCAGCGAGAAGTACTGCAGGCGGGCGTTGGCCCGGTCGGCGATTATCAGAGACGGTTCGCGGCCAGGGCGATCATCGAGCCACTGCCCGTGCGGCGTCTTCATTTTTCCGGCTTCGGTGCCGGTGCCGCCCCAGCTCCGCAACCAGCGGGCGTTGCGATCGTAGTGATGGATGTAATGCGAGCCGTATCCATCGCCGACGTAGAAGTCGCCATCGACGCCGAAGCAGACGTTTGTCGGCCGGAATCGGTTGAGCGAGTCGTACACGTGTGCCTGTCGCGGATAGCGGATCTTCCAGACCCATTCGCCGTTGAGGTCACACTTGACGACCTGCCGGTTGTATGTGTCCGACAGGTACAGGAACTGCTCGCCGTCCTCCTCGCGGATGTCGATGCCGTGGCCCCCGCCGGCGAACTCGGCACCGAACGAGCGGACGTACTTTCCGTCGGGATCGAAGACGACGACGGTATCGCAGGGAGCCTTCGCGTTGGCCTGGTGCTTGATGTAGATGAAGCCGTCGCGATCAATGGTTACGCCGTGCGTGTTCTTCCAGGTGATCGTCTTCGGGACCTCTCCCCAGCCGTGGATGCACTCGTACCGGAAGTCCCCTTCGCCGATGACGGGCGTCCGTGTGCCGGCCTTGTCGTCGGCACCGAGGAGGGCCGGGGCGACACCGCCGAGGAACAGAGCCTGCCCAGTCGTCTGCAGGAAGCGTCGGCGGGAGGAAACAGGGGAACTGGACGACGAAGGCTGCGTCATGGTGGCCGGTCCGATGCGGGGGAAGCGATGTGGGAAACGCTCCCGGCATGGTACCGGGAGCGCTGGCCCGTTCCCAGCGATCGCTGCAGGTCAGCCCGACGGATGAGCAGGCGAGCCCCGAGCGTCAGCAGGCAAGCCCCGGGCATGAGCAGCGGCGTAGGGTGCGTCGCGGCAGACCACCAGCGGACTTGCACTCTATGGAAGGGCGTTCCTTCTGCCGAGCACCCCGTGACGCACCACCCGCGTGGCAAAGACGCACAGACTAACAGTGGTGCGTCGCCTCCGGCGACAGCACCCTACGCCCGGCGCCCGACCACGCAGGCGAGCCCGGCACGTAAGTAGGCGAGCCCCGAGCGTGAGCTCGGGGGTAACACCGCTCACCAGCGGAAAGTGACCGCGCCACGTCAACACTACGCCGCCTGGTCCGCATCGACCCTGCGCCGCCGCAGCCGCCGCCCGGCCAGACCTGCAATACCGAGTCCCATCAGTGCGAGCGAGGAGGGTTCGGGGACGACTCCCGCCGGTTGAGTCGCGTTGAAGTTGTCGAACGCGAACCCACCACCAACGCCTCGATCGAGCCCCGAGATTCTGAGAGCCTTGATTCCCTCGGGAAGGCCCGAGAAGGAGAACGTGAAAGGAAGCGCATCGAGAGTCACGCCCGGCAGGTTGTTTGGCGCGACCGGCGGAGTCGTGATCGACGCCATGACGTTGAGCGAGCTGTTGAGAGCGTCGATGCGGTAGGACTCTCTGTTGTCCAGGTCCCAGATTTCCCCGGAGGCACTGATCGGCAGGACTCCGCTGTACTCAACGAGAAACTCATGCCCCTGGAAAATGTTCACTAACGGCTCACCGCGGTTGCTGTTTGTCTGACGCAAGAGCCAGTCACCTCCCACCCCCGTAGGAGTCAGGTCTCCGTCCGGGCCCGCCCCTGGCCCCGTGAGATAGCCCCAAATCGTGGAACCGGGATCGCTGCGACTCTCGTACCTCGCCCATTCGTCGATGCCGAACACAGAGTCCGTGTCGAATCCAAGGACGAACGAGGTGCCTCCCGTCACATATGGTCCGAGCACAGAGTGGTCGAGCGCCGCGTTGTCCGTCGGCACCGTTGTGCCATCAGGAAGCAGCTCGAATGACACGAGTCCAGCTCCAGCAGTCTGGGAAGTCCCGAAGAGAGCTACACCAAGGGTCAGAACAGAGAACACCGACATGCACCTGGCCATGGATTCCTCCTGGTTTGCTGGCGGTGTCGCCAGCCTCGTCGATTGGCGTTGTGGTGTCGTACGAGACGCCCACGATTGGAATCGTGCGACCTGAGTTCATCGAAGAGCGTCCAGACTGGAGCTGCCCATCGTCGGCAAGTGTGAGTCGCCAGATTGCGAACGATCTCGACCATCGCGACATCGGACACCTCCACTGCTGACCGTCGTGAACGGAAGCCTTTCGGTACGACAAACCCTCCGTATCCGCACCGCGCCAACTCCCGAACAACGCTTGCCTGTTCGCCCCTCCCCCAGCCGCTGCAGCAGAATAGGCGGCTCTTCGCCTCCGTGACGCCAATCCGGAAACAGTCCGGAAATTGGTGACAGATTCCGACGCAAACCTCTGATTTCTAAAAAGGGCCCCGCCGAAATCGGGCCCCACGCACCGTCCCGCGACTTCCCACATTCCTCACGGAACCGGGACGCAGCACGACCTCCCCGCACCAGCGGTGGAGCCTTCCTGACCCGTTGAAAGACCGAGTTCTGAAACGCACCAGACTGCCGTCCCTCGACGGCGGAACGGGCAGCGTGTCGACGTTCATGGACTTCAGCCGGAGGGTTCACGTGTCGGGCCAACAGACCGGCGTCCTCACTCGCAGAGGCGCACTCACCTGGTATCTGGACGATCTCGACCTGACCCGTACGGAACTCGCCGCGCAGGTCGGCGTCAGCGTCCGTACGATTCACAACATCGAACACGGACGCACCCGCGTCAGCCGGCAGGTCCTCGAACGTGTCGCCCGGGCCCTGAACGAACGGGCCGCCCTGCTTTACCCGGCCGATCAACCACGCGGACTGACCGCCGCGCACTTCGCCGACACGCACGAGGCGGCCGCCCGGCTGTTTCTCGAAAGTGTCGCGACCAACCGGCCCGACATCCTCTTCACCGGCGACGATCCTGCGGCATCATCGGAAGTCTTCTGGGCGATTTCGGGACAACCTGAACGGATCGCTTTCGCGGGAGACTACCGGGGGTTCGACCTGGGCCGGGCCATCGAGCGGATCCATCGCACCATCCATATCGAGGCGATCGAGGACTGCCGCATCCTCCAGGATCGAAAGAGTTCGCGGATCACGTTACGGTGTGTTCTTGCGACCCGGCATCCGGAATCGGGAGTCATCGCCAGTTTCGGCGGTTACTCGGAGATTCACTTCGCCAATCGCCAGATCACCCGAGTCGAGTCGATGTACGACACGGCGTCGTTCGCGGAGTTCCTGGCCACAGGAGCCGTCGACCGGCAGCGCCGCCGCGACAGACTGGCGAACTGGTGACCCACCTCCCCCGGTCCGCGATGCCCCGTCAATACGACAGGAACACCGCACCGCCTCTGGAGACGCACCATGTTCCGGACTGTCTGGCTCTGCACGGTACTCGCTGGAGGACTTCTCTGTGCCGCAAACCATCCGGTGACCGCAGCAGCAGACGATGCCGTCTCCGATGGCTTGCAGGCCGGATCCGCAGCCGTCGTCATCACACCGCCGCAGCCGATGTGGATGGCCGGCTATGCTTCCCGCAACAAGCCGGCTGAAGGAACGCTGCAGGACCTGTACGCCAAAGCTCTGGCGGTCGAAGACGCCACGGGAAGTCGGGCCGTCATCATCACGTGTGATCTGATCGGCATCCCCCGCACGCTGCGGGAAAGACTCGAAGCCACGCTGCACGAGAAGTACGCGCTCCCCCCTGAATCGCTCCTGCTCAACGCCTCGCATACCCACTCCGGGCCGGAACTGCGGGCCCGCAAGGCGGCAGTCTACGAACTGGGAGCCGACCGCATCCGCCAGGCCGAAGACTACCAGCGGTTCCTCACGGAACAGTTGGTCCGTGTCGTCGACCAGGCTCTCGAGGACGTGGAGCCGGCGACGCTGACCTACCAGCGGGCCCGGTGCGGCTTCGCCATGAACCGCCGGCTGCCGACCAACTCGGGCTACCGCAACCGCCCCAACCCCGACGGCCCGGTCGACCACGATGTCCCCGTCCTCACGGTTCGCGATGCCGAAGGAACGTTGAAGACGATCCTGTTCGGCTATGCCTGTCACAACACGACGCTGGGGATCTACCAGTTCAATGGCGACTATGCCGGCTATGCGCAGGAATACCTCGAAGCAGCTCATCCGGGTGTGACGGCGATGTTCATGCTCGGCTGCGGTGGTGACCAGAATCCGTATCCCCGCCGAACCGTCGAACTCGCACAGCAGCACGGTCGCACGCTGGCCAATGCGGTTGAAGCCGCCCTGGAAACACCGCCGCACAACGTCTCCGGGCCACTGCGGACCGCAATGGAACAGGTCACGCTGCAGTTCGCCGAGCCCGCTCCGCGGACCGCTGCCGAGCAGCCGGATATCGTTCGCAATCTTCATGCAGCTCGCCGCCAGCACGTTGAGGCAGCCGGACATCTCGACCAGCGCGT
>ENA-ORCW01000290-ORCW01000290.1-marine-metagenome-genome-assembly--contig:-NODE-290-length-42460-cov-4.157209_pt1 | contig 42460 bp, 29 predicted proteins | sample MGYA00237784_ERZ508517 | MGnify/ENA primary metagenome ERZ508517 (study PRJEB26187, sample SAMN06268979) | marine metagenome | isolation source: Tt ae E1 feedstock associated aerobic enrichment on...
AAGGAAACCGCCGGATACGATGAGTACGTCCGGTGGTGTGGGAGGACGGCGGGGGCGACCCCGCCTCCTACCCGATTCGTGCGCGCCTCAGGAGCGCCCTCGCGGGACAACCGGCCGGGTGGCATAATGAGCGAAGTCTGACACGGTCCATTCCGGATGTGTCGTCCATGATTCCTCCGGGGCATATCGAGACGAGGATTCACCATGCGTTGTACCGTTCGTTCTGCCCGAACACTCTGCCTGGCGGTTGTTGCCGTCACGTTTCTGATGCTGCAGACCGCTGGGGCGGAAACGATCGCCCGCTGCGGCAAAGGCTGGCTCGAAGAGATCAACGGCTATCCGGTCCTGCACCTGAAGGGGACGCCGTACGAGATCGGCTACCAGCATGGTGCGTTGCTCCGGGAGTCGGCCCGGCAGAACCTCGAGCACATCGTCAACGGTGAGGGGAGCCGACAACTCATCGAGTTCGGTCCGATCAAGGTGACGCCCCGCGATGCGATCCTCTCGATCCTCACCATCCAGCGACCGCACGTGCCGCAGAAGTACTTCGACGAACTGGCCGGACTGGCCGCCGGCAGCGGGATGGAACTTCAGGATGTGCAGATCGGCAACTTCATTCCGGAGCTGTTCCATTGCAGCGGCTTTGCGCTGATGAATTCAGCAACGCAGGACGGAACGCTGTACCACGGGCGGGTGCTCGACTACGCGACCGACTGGGGACTGCAGAACCATGCGGTCATCATGGTCTGCGAGCCCGAAGGAGGCATCCCGTTCGTCAACGTGACCTATGCCGGCTTCATCGGCAGTGTGACCGGGATGAATGCCGAGCACGTCTCGATCGGTGAGATGGGAGGGGGCGGCCTGGGACACTGGCAGGGGGTGCCGATGGCGTTCCTTGTCCGCGAAGGGCTGGAACGGGGGAAGACCCTCGACGACGTGCTGACGATCTTCCGCGAGAACCCGCGAACCTGCGAATACTTTTACGTGGTCGCCGATGCCAAGACGAACGAGGCGGTCGGCATGGAAGCCTCGTGGGACGTGATGGAAGTGATCCGCCCGGGCGAAGCACATCCGCTGCTTCCCTCGCCGGTGAAGGACTGTGCCCTGCTGTCAGCTGGCAGCCGGTACGAAGAGCTGGTCCGTCGCGTTGAGGCAGGTCATGGCCGGTTTACTGCCGAGACGGCCATGAAGCTGATGGAGCGTCCGGTGGCGATGAAGTCGAACCTGCACAACGTGCTCTTCGAGCCGAAGACGACCCGGTTCTGGGTCGCGAATGCCGGGAGTGACGGCAGCCCGGCGGCCGAGCAGGCGTACCATGCGTTTCAGCTCTCGGAGCTTCTGAAACGCAAGCCGGACGCCGATGCCGAGGTGGTCCCGTTCCGTGCCGCGGTCAAACCCGGCACACCGGTCAGCCGGGCGACCTCGAGGGCACCGGTGACGATTGGCGATTGAGCGGGCTGTGCAGGCTGGTGTCGCCAGAGGCGGCGCAGCGTACAGGGGATTGTCGAACGCACTCAGCCCACCGGTCGCAGCCGGTGGGCTTTGAAGCTGGACAGGGTGTCAGCCGACATTCGGTAACGCCGGGACCAGTCCCAGCCTGCGCTGGAACTCACGGGCCGGGCTCGCCTTGGGCGTTGCAGGCCTTCCCTCAAGACACACTTCTCAAGACTCACTGCTCACTCGACTTCTTCGCTGGTGAGAATCTGTCCCACCAGGCGGTTGTCCGGGAAGTTCGCCAGCACGTATGTGTTGTGACCGTCCCGGACGTTCACCCCCACACTGGCCGGCTGGCCGAACGGGCCACGGGCATCGGCCGGCTGCAGCGTCAGCTTGTGAGGACCGGCCGGCAGTTCCAGCCGCAGCACCTGGATCTCGTCCGGCAGCAGGCCCCAGCAACGGGTGTCGGGAGTCTCGGTCGCTTCCCAGGCAATGCCGGCAAGCGTCAGGGCGACATCGGCCACCGGAGAGGCATCGGCGTTCACGTGTTCCTTGACCGTATACACGGCCGATTTCTTGAGTACGCGGCGGGCAACCGCACGGCCGATGACCGCCGGGTATTTGGCTTCGTAGTGCACCCGCGCCAGTTCGCCCACATCGACAATCGTGGCGGTTGAGCCGGCCGCCGCATCGTCGACGCGCACGCTCACCTCCTGGATACGGTTCTCCCGCGTGACGACCTTGGGAACGCGAATCGGGGCGACGGTGGGCGGCAACGACTGGCTGGCGTTGTGGCTGATGATCTGGTCGGCGATCAGCAGGGCCGCCTGCGTGGGAACTTCGAGGGATTCCTCCTTGGTCGGGCCGCGACCAACGAGGGTGAAGACATACACCACGCCGTGCCCCGGCTTCGAGTGGGCCTCGTACTTGGCTCGCTCGAGGTCCGCCTTGCCGTCCCGGAAGTCCGGCTGCCATTCGACCACCATCGTCCGCGAACGGACGACGTCATCCGGGTTGGTGAAGGTCTCTTCCTGCAGGGCCGCGTGAATGTACGGGCCCAGGGCGACCTGTCGTTCGGCCAGTTCGGGATGCTCTTCTTCGCCGCCGGCTGCTTCAATCAGTTGCCGCTGCTTCTCGGCGATCTGCAGCGAGTAGGCGGTCGCATCGGTGCCGTCGGCCATCAGGTTCGAGAGTGCCAGCAGCGAGAGAATCAGAATCTTCTCGTGGTCCTCGCCCGCGTACGCGATGGCCGTATCGTCGGTGACCATCGAAGCGGCGAGTTCAGCGGCACTGGTCTGTTCGAGGTAGTCGAACCGGTCGCGAACTTCGCGCAGGAGACGTTCCGCATTCTCCGGGCGGCCGGAGACCAGTTCGACGACGGCCCGGTCGAGCTTGAGGACGTCGGCGTCCTCTTTCGATTTCTCGATCAGTTCGTCGATCTCGGTCGTCGCCTGGTCGAGGTTGCCGGCGAAGAAGTCGGATCGGAACTGATGCAGACGATCGGCGTGCGAGGCGCATCCGGCCGTCAGGCACAGACACGCCAGCAGCAGAGCCGTCAGCAGAGGGGACCGGTGAAGAGTCACGGCGGCGCTCCGGTAGCACAGTCACGCGGAAAGGGAGCGAGGAACGTTCCGACAGGGACGGTCGCTTACGTTCCGTAGTGTTTCAGCTTTCCGACAGCCGACTTGTGATATCCCTTGCGGAGGTTCGCCGACTCCTTGTCGAAGTCGCCGGTCTGAATGTTCACCAGCTCGAGCGTCAGCATGTAGTCCCGCTGGTAGTCCTTGTTGCTCCGCGTGGTGCCGGACGTGATGGTGGCAAACAGCAGGTAGTCGAACGGCTGCTGGAGCTGTTCCATGGCTGCTGCGAACATCCGCTGGTTGGCGGGGACGAACAGTTCGTCGGGGCGGATTCGCGACTGGCGAAGTCCCGCTTCGACATACCGGCGGGAAATCGGAGCGAAGGCATCCGACTGGCTGATGATCGTGTCGATCTGCTGGTAAATCTGTTCCTTGAAGTCGCCGATCTCTTCGGAGCTCTTGTTCTCCACGCCGACGAAGCAGATCCGCTTCTTGACCGGCAGGGCTCCTTCGACGTGGCCGGCCGGAAGGATGATCTCCATCTGGCGGCCGAGAATCTTGCCGACCGACTCGTCGATCAGCGGCTTCCAGGTTTCGGCACCGGCGGTGTGACTGCCGACCATGTCCTCGTCGGTCTTGCTGAGGACGTGGGCTTTCTGATGTCCGCGGCAGCCGGCCAGCGTGGCGAGCGGCGCAGCGGAGAGAAGCAGGACAGTATCACGCAGAAAGACTCGTCGATCCATGACGTCACTCACTCGGCAGGAAGCCCGAACTGGCCCGCACACCCATCCGTGGCTGCGGTTTCATGCACTACGATCGGCCGCCTGTCGCCGAAGAATTGACGGTTTGGCCGCGAAACCTCCTTCGCCGGTCTGCTGACATCACGGACGCTTTTGCCGTGCCACAGGTTCCGGAGATGCGGCAGATTACTGCAGGTGGGGGGCAGGCATCCAGACCGTTGCGGGGCCGAACGCCGCGGCAGTGCGGAAGCGGATTCGGGGCGCGTTCGGCGCGGATTTCCGCAACGTCCGCGGAGAGCGACGGATGGGGCGGACCGGGGCGTGAATCAGGGCCGGAAAGTGGTCTCGATCTGAAATCGGCATTCCGGTAGATTCTGCCGCCCGTCGCCGGATCTCCGCGCCGGGGGCGCGGGACGGTGCCGCCTGCGGACTGTCAGAATCACTCCATCGGATTGCACGCACACACCCATGTCGTCTGTTCCCGTTCCCCAGCGAATGACGCCGATTCACCATCTGGGCCAGGTGATCCTGGAGGCGGTCTCTCTGGTGGGGGATCTCGTCCTGTTCGGCATGGACATGCTGAGCTGGATGGTCGCCCGGCGGGTTCGCGGGGCGGTGCTCTGGCCGGTGATGTACCAGGTCGGCGTGCTCAGCATTCCCGTGATCATGGTGACCGGGGCGTTCATCGGCATGGTGCTGGCCGTTCAGACCTACGACCAGCTGAAGATGATGCACATGGAGACCCAGATCGGGTCGGTCATCAACCTGACGCTGGTCAAGGAGCTGGGACCGGTGCTGGCGGCGCTGATGCTCGCCGGTCGGGTCGGCTGCGCGATGGCGGCCGAGCTGGGCACGATGCGGGTCACCGAACAGATCGATGCCCTGACCGCGCTGGGCGCGAATCCGATACATCATCTGGTGGTTCCCCGCTTCCTGGCCTGTGTGCTGCTGATCCCGATGCTGACGCTGTTTGCCGACGGCGTGGGGATCCTCTCCGGTTGGATCTTCAGCACGCAGATCCTCGGGGTCGACAGCTTTCACTACTGGTATCACTCGGTGAAGTTCGCCTCGACATGGGACGTCATGAGCGGGGCGGTAAAGAGTGTCTTCTTCGGCGGTGCGATCGCCCTGGTCGCCTGTCATCGCGGATTCCGTTCGCGGGCCGGTGCCGAAGGGGTCGGTCGGGCCGCCACCGAGGCATTCGTCTATTCGTTCATTGCGATTCTGCTGATTGACTTCATGCTCGGCACGCTGCTGATGCGGCTGTACTACGTCGTCTGGCTGCCGTTCGGTCTGCCGTGACCGGACCCCCGGGCCCGTTCCTGCCATGATTGCCTCTACGACTCCCATCATTGAACTGCGCGACGTGTCGCGGCACTTCGGTATCCAGCCGGTGCTGCGGGACATCACGCTGCCGGTCTACCGTGGCGAGACGCTCGTGCTGATCGGCGAGAGCGGTTGCGGCAAGAGCGTGACCATGAAGCTGATGATGAACCTGCTGCAGCCGTCCAGCGGCGAAGTCCTCTGGGATGGCCGGCCGGTTCGCGAACGCAACGACAAGGAGATCACCCGCGAGCGGTTGCGGTTCGGCTATCTGTTCCAGGGAGCGGCCCTGTTCGACAGCCTGACTGTCTACGAGAACGTCGCGTTCGGGCTCCGGCAGAACACCACCATGCCGGAACCGGAGATCCGCGATGTCGTCGTCAACCGGCTCCGGGATGTCGGGCTGAATGCGAACGTCTGCGAGAAGAAGCCGGCCCAGCTTTCGGGCGGCATGCGGAAGCGGGTTGGCCTGGCCCGGGCTCTGGCGCTCGAACCGGAGGTCATCCTCTACGACGAGCCGACGACCGGTCTGGACCCGATCATGAGTGACGTCATCAACGAACTGATCCTGCAGACACGGGCCCGGCGACAGGTGACCAGCATCGTCGTCACGCACGACATGCACACCGTCCGCAAGGTGGCCGACCGGGTCGTCATGTTCTATCCGCTGGCCCGGCTGGGTGAGGACGAATCTCAGATCATCTTTGAAGGTGACGCCGAGGACGCCTACGACTTCGACGATCCGCGGGTGTCGCGGTTCGTACGGGGCGAGGCGGGCGAACGTCTGATGGAACTTGCCGCGGAGTAGCAACGGCCGCTTCGCTTTTGATATCGAGTGACCTGTCCTATGAGTGAACGTCAGCTTCAGTTTCGTGTCGGCCTGTTCGCCCTGCTGTCGCTGGTGGTGGGGCTGGTTCTGGTCGTGAAGTTCGGCGAGTTGCAGAACTACTGGCAGGAGACCTACGCCCTGGCCATTCACTTTGATGAAGCGCCGGGGCTACTGGCCGGCACGCCGGTCCGTCAGAACGGTCTGCGGATCGGCAAGGTGCGGGAAGTGCGCCTCGACGACGAAGCGGGCGGCGTGCTCGCAGTGGTCGATATCCGCGTCGACCGGCCGCTGCGGATCGACGCCCATCCATCGCTCGTTCGAAGTCTGCTCGGCGACGCCTGGATCGAGTTCACCGCCGGGGCGAGCCAGGAGGTCATTCCTCCCAACCACCGGATCGATGGCAGTGCTCCGGTCGACCCGATGGAAATCGTCGACCGCATGGAACGTCAGGTGTCGACCACGCTCGCCAGCTTTACTGCCACCAGCCAGGCGTGGGAGCGCGTCGGCAACAACGTGAACAATCTGATGGAGACCCGGCAGGGGAGCCTGGACCAGGTGATCGAGCGGGCCGCCCTCTCGCTCGAACAGTTCTCCCGCACGATGCAGACCGCCAACACCACGCTCACCAGCGTCAACGAACTCGTCGCCGACCCGAAGATGCAGCAGGATCTGCGCGATACGGTCGCTGCGTTGCCGGCCATGGTCAACGAGACCCGCCAGACGATTGCCGCGGCCCGCGTGTCGATCGAAAAGGTGGGTGAGAACCTCGATCAGGTGAGCCGGGCGACCGAGCCGCTCGCGGAGAACAGCCGCCAGATCACCGCCCGCCTGGCAGGAAGTCTGATGCAGCTGGAATCATTGATGACCGAGCTGAACACGTTCTCGAGGATGCTCAATACCGAGGACGGAAGCATGCAGCGATTCGCTGCCGACCCGGAGCTGTATGAGAACCTGAACAACTCGGCGGCGGCGCTGACGCTGCTGCTGCGGAACCTTGATCCGCTGGTGAAGGACATGCGGGTCTTCAGCGACAAGGTGGCCCGGCACCCGGAGATTCTTGGTGTGAGCGGCGCGCTGAAGGGGAGTTCGGGCATCAAGGAATCGTCGGAGGTTCAGGGACCGATCCGCCAGACCGGCGGGTTCCTGCCGCAACGGTAGGGACGTGTGCCACGGCTGTTGACGCAGTTGACGTAGGGCCGGCTATTGCCGGCCGCCTATCAATCGCGTCCGGGCTCGACAGCGGCGTTGCAGGCGTTCCCTCAAAACTCACCGCTCAAGACTCACCGCTCCTCCCTACGCCGCCCGCCGGCTCACGTCCTGCAGTTCGTACAGCAGCGCATTGCCGGTCTTGCCGACCATTGTCGCCGCTCCGGTCTTCCGGAGGCAGTAGGCGATCTTCTGGGCCATCCAGCGTGGCTGGTCGGTGGCGGTGGCGAGGTGCTCGGTGGTGAACGGCTGCGGGAGGTCCGGCGGGATCAAAGCCGCCAGATCCTCCGCCTCGCGGAACTCGTGCGTCTCCAGCACCGAGACGAGCCGGCGGTCCTCGACGCGGTAGTCCTTGCTCTTCCAGCGGCGCTTGCGGGCGGGGATGCGATGCTCTTCCTGCTCGGTCAGCAGCACGTGCAGTGTCAGCCGGGGATGGGGGAACACGTCGACGAAGTGGACCAGGTCGTAGAAGACGTTGTAGATGTTTTCCTTCAGCGGACTGCGACGGCGGGACTGCACCTTGCCTCCCCGACGGGCCCGCTTGACCAGCAGCTTGCGGGCCGCCAGCGGTTTGACCACCAGCACGTCGTGTGAGTCCAGCAGCGTGCGGACCTTCTCGCGGAGGGCTCCCAGCGAGGCGGACTGGATCTCGATCAGCTGTTCTCCCACGACGGCATCGATACGGTAGCCGTCGACGGAGACCTCGCGGCGGTCGTGTTCGTCGGCGTAGAGCTGCTTGAGCTGCTGGTGGAGAGAGGTCTCCATGGTGTTTCCCCTGTGCGAACCGTGCGGCGGGATCGTAGGGGGAAACGGCAAACAGGTCGAGATGGACTGGTGGAGGAGGACGAATGTGCCACGGCTCTGTGAGCCGTGCGCGGTGGTGCCGGGCACCGGTTCTCGGGCCCGCATGCCCACCCGCCTTCGGCGTGAGGGCATGGCACCCGTTGGGGGGGAATGCCGGGAGCAGTTGACGCAGGGCCGGCTATTGCCGGCCGCCTCTCAATCGCGTCCGGGCTCGCCGGCGAAGTGAGCTCCGGGGTGAAGCCGTTGCCTGTTGCTGGTACCCCCGAGCTGACACTCGGGGCTCGCCTGTGCTGTTTCGTTCGCAACGGGACCAGAGCCGTAGGGGGCTGTCGCCGCAGGCGACGCACCATCACGTGATACATTGGACGTTTCGAACGCGGTCCGACGGTGCGTCACGGGGCCTTGGGTGGGGAATGTCGTTCAACGTGGCTGGCGAAAGGGGACGTGTGACGTGCCGCCGTTTGTCGGCCATCACGTACCCACCGGACGCAACCGGAGGGCTTTCGCGGGTGAGATCGACGCGGAACGGCAATTCCTCACCTCTCACGACTCACCGCTCAAGACTCACCGCTCAAGATGGGTTGACAACTGCCGGGCGGCGATGAATAGTCAGATTGTTTCACAACACGGGCCACACTCGTCTGCGATCTCTCACCTGCTGCCGACGGGTGTTGCGACCCTCATTCTCCGCCGGAGGGGCGTATGCAGGTTTTCTGTCTCTGTGCCGCTGCTGCATGTGGCTGCAGTCGCGTCGTCTGCGCAACCTTTCTTTCGACGGTGTCGTCCGGCGGTGCCATTGCCCGAGGGATCGGACTGGTGCTGAGCCTGCTGGCCGTTGCGGTGTTTTCGCCGGGCGCGGCGGTGGCGGACGATGAGCTGCCGACTCCGGAAGAGATCCGCGATCACCTCTACGAGTGGCGGAAGGATTTCGTTGTCTTCCGGGTCGGTTACGACATCGCGAGTCCCGGCAGTAGTATCCGGATGCATCGCGAATTCCTGCTGACCGACACACGGGACTACCTCGATATTGTCGAGTGGCATGGCCGCTCGGAGCGTCCCTATCGGGAGGTGGCGGGAGGGAACGCGGCCATGCGGTTCAACGCCCGCTATGTCCAGGATGAGAGTGGTAAGACCTGGTCGCTTTCGTCGCTTGGAACTTCGGAACGCACTGCGTCGAATGTCGGAGCGGGGCTCATCCTGCAGGTGTTCTGGCCGCTGGTCGACGCGCATTCCGGCCGGTGGCTCGACGAAACGCTCCTGGATCACGACGTGACGGTGCGGGACGGGGGTGTGATTGACGGCGAAGAGTGTGTGCTTGTCGATATCGTCTTCACCGACGAGGAGAAGTTCTCCGGATGGCACGTCTGGTTGGCGAAGAACAAGGGATGGTTGCCGAAACAGATGACGCGCATGGAGGGCAGTTACCTGAAGCCTCTGCGTTACCTGTGCGAGGAGTACCGGCATGACGGCGAGCGATGGTACCCGTACCGCGGGCAGATCGGTGAGTCGCCCGACAACGCGTACTGGGAGGTGACCCGGTTTGAGGTGAACCCGGAGCTGACCGGCAATGAGTTTGTTCCGCCGGACGATACGGAGCTGCAGAAGGAGATTGCCGCGCGGTCCCGGGAACAGGCGGCGACCCGGCGCCCGGTCCCCGCTGCGGAACGGGAGCCGGTTCCGGTTGCACAGCCCTACAGTGTCGATGTGAAGAAGATTTCGATCGGCCTTCTCGTCCTGGGGGGCATTGTCCTGATAGCCGCGTGGTGGTCCCGTCGGACGGCCTGAAGGGAAGGTGGTCTGTGAGACACCATCGTCGCCATCGTGCAGTGCGTTGCCGCTCCGGCGTCACGCTGATCGAACTGCTCGTCGTGATGGCCCTGCTCGGAATCCTGATCGCGCTGCTGCTGCCCGGCGTCGCATCATCCCGCGAAGCGGCCCGGCGGGCGATGTGCCTGAACAATCTGCGACAGATCGGCGTGGCGTGTCACAATCATGTGGCGGCACACGGAGCGTTTCCCTTTACGTCATCGAGCCCCGGGCGACATCTCGGGCGCCCCGATGATCCCCTGCAACTCGCCGCGTCGCCACACGCATTTCTGGTGGCATCGATCGCCCCGGCCGTCTACGACCAGATCGACTTCTCCGACCCGTGGCTGATCGACCTGTCCGAACCGCATGGCGCCGTCAACGATGCCAACGACGGTGTGCTCAAGACCGACATTGCGGTGTTTCACTGCCCGTCCGACCGCCATCTGACCGGGGCGAACAATTACCGGGCCAACGGTGGACCGGGAACCGGTCCGTATCCGCAGTCCCACCGGCCGGAACGGGAACAGGGGGCGATCCTGCAGGGACGCAGCCTGCGTCCGGAGGAGTTCACGGACGGACTGTCGACGACGGTGCTGTTCTCCGAGAAGCCGATCGGCGAGTTCGACACGACCGTGATGTCACCGTTTCGCGACCGGTTCGACTGGAACGGAATGCTGCCGTACGACGTCGACGCTGCCGTGGAACTCTGCAGCACCAGTGCGCCGGCGGGACAGGCACATCATTCGTTCGGCGGCTGGACGTGGCTGGTCGGCGGGCTGAACTCGACGTGGTACAACCACATTCTTACGCCCAACCACCGGGTGCCGGACTGTTCGAACGCGGCAATTGCCGTGGGCGGCTCGCCGGGGATCTACACGGCCCGCAGCTACCATCCGGGCGGGGTGAACATTCTGCTGGCGGATGGATCGGCACGGTTCGTGTCGCAGACAATCGATCTGGACATCTGGCGGGCGATGGGGACACGGAACGCCGGCGATGTGACGGAGTGAAGGTGGTACCGCCGTCGCCAGACGAAGACGGTGCGTCACGGGGCCTTGGGTGGGGAATGTCGTTCAACGTGGCTGGCGAAAGGGGACGTGTGCCGTGACGCACGCTACTGTCTACATGCCCACCCGCCTTCGGCGTGAGGGCATGGCACCCGTTGGGGGGGGATGCTGGGACCAGTCCCAGCCTACGTCTCACGACTCACCTCTCAAGACTCACCTCTCACCCCTCAACAGCGGAGATCGATCTGCAGCGAGTACCAGTGGACGGTGCCGTCCGCCTGATAGACGACCATCACGAGTGGGCCGCCTCCGGGCGGTGTGTTGATCAGCGGAGTTCTGCCGCTCTCGAACCGCGTTTTCCCTTCGGTCTGGCCGTTCGTCCAGTACCAGCCACCTTCGCCGGTGAAGGTGTCGACCGTCGTGTCGACACGGAAGACGCTCATTGTCGCAGGACGGATCCGAACCGGCAGCGATTCACCGCTGGGGACGCGGGCCGACGTGATGAGCAGATCCCGTTTGGGGTCGACCTTCGATGTTGCCTGATCGAGGAACATGTAGCCCCCGAGGCGCCCATCGCGGGTGGCCATCAACGCCTTGTCGACGGCCGGGGCCGTCGAATCCCCGGTCTCGCCCGGAAGAACACCGGGGGAAGCGGAGGTGGCAAGGGCGGCACCTCCCAGCGTGGCCAGGACGGCTCTGCGGTTGATGGGATGCTGGTCCGCCATCGCACTCTCTCCGCTTCGAAGGCCCGTTGTTCGGGATGGATTGCCCGCGATCGGAAGCTGCGGGACCACCGATGCGACGAGGGGGCTGGTCGCATCCGGTGGGATCATACGTAGCAGGAGTCGCGGCTGCGGGCGCATTCACGCACGATTGTTGCCCCGTCCAACGAAAACGGACGCCCTGGCGTCGACAGGACGAGTCGCAAGACCGCGAATGCGAGCGATTCGTTTCAGGATGAGGCGGTATGCCGCTCCGGCGTTGGTGTAAGGGCTCGGCACACGGGGACCGGGATGAAAAAAGCCCACCGGTTGTGGCCGGAGGGCTCTTCGCGGTGACCGCATTTCCGGTTACCGCTGGTCGTTGGATTCGTGCGTGGAGGTCTCGAGTCCGGTTACGCGGCGGCGCCCGGTTCTTCCCGGAACTCGCGCGGCTTGCGCTGCCGGCGGGGCTGCTCGGGACGCTGCCGGCGAGGCCGCTTCTTCCCGGCTTCCGGCTGGGGCGTCTGCTTCTTCGGCTTCAGTCGCGGCTTGACCGCCTCGTCTTCGATTTCCTCCTCGACACGGTCGGTCCGTTCGTCGACGTAGCCGCACAGTTCGGCGAGTGACTCCTCGACCGGCTGCTGCACATAGGAGGAACCGGCGGTCCAGGCCCGACAGCCCTTCATGCCCTCGTAACCGTAGCTCTGGTCCAGGCTGCGAATGGCGAAGGCGAGTTCGGTCAGCTCGTCGTTCACCGATTTTGACAGTGCGCTCAGACCGACCGTCGCGCCAATCACACCCAGTGTGCCCAGCAGGACGACTTCTGCGGAGAGAACCGCGCCGCTCTCGTCACGCCACAACTCGTGCAGAGTTCGCATCTCGTTACCTCTCTTGGATTAAGGACCACAAACCGGAGGAGAGGGTGCTGCAGTCCTCTCCGGAGAGCGTGTGTGGCGGCGATGGTCCCGTTTTTCTGAATGTAGCGGTAATGCGGGTTGTGGTCAATGTGCGGGTTTTGTTCAATCTGGAAAGGTTTCGTGACAGGATGTTCAGGGGGTGATGCGGGGCGGCAGTGGCGGGCCGGACCGCATTCCCGGCGAGGTGCGCGGACCCGTTTTGAGCTATAGTTGGCCATTCACCGACCCCAACCCAGCGACCCGGAACACGACGCATGGCTGAACGACTGCGCGGGATCTTTACGCCCAACCTGGTGCCGTACGACGCGGACGGCGGGATCAACGAACCCGAACTCCGCCGCTATGTCGACTGGCTGATCGAGCGGGGCGTGCATGGTCTGTATCCGAACGGGTCGACCGGTGAGTTCACGCGGTTCACGCCGGAAGAACGTCAGCGAATCGTCGCCATCATTGCCGACCAGACCCGCGGTCGGGTGCCGATCCTGGCGGGGGCGGCCGAAGCCAACACCCGCGAGACGTTGCGGGCGTGCGAAGCGTACGCGGAGATGGGCGTGCGGGCGGTGGCGATCGTGGCACCGTTCTACTACAAGCTGAGCCCGGCATCGGTGTACGCGTACTTCCGCGAGATCGGCCGCAACACGCCGATCGACGTGACGCTGTACAACATCCCGATGTTCGCCAGCCCGATCGACGTGCCGACGGTGCAGCGACTCAGCGAAGAGTGCGAGCGGATCGTGGCGATCAAGGATTCGTCGGGAGAGATCCCGCATATGATCCGGATGATCCAGGCGGTCCGTCCGAACCGTCCGGAGTTCAGCTTTCTGACCGGGTGGGATGCGGCCCTGATGCCGATGCTGCTTGTCGGTTGTGACGGCGGCACGAACGCGTCGAGTGGCGTGGTGCCGGAACTGACCCGCAAGCTGTACGACCTGACGCTTTCAGGCCAGCTCGACGAGGCACGTCACATCCAGTACGACCTGGTGACGCTGTTCGACACGATGATCTTCCAGGCGGAGTTCCCTGAGGGATTCCGTGCGGCGGTCAATCTGCGTGGCTTCCAGATGGGGCGTGGCCGGCAGCCGCTCTCGGAGGATCAGCTGGCGGATCTGTCGGAACTGAGCCGGACGCTGCAGTGCCTGCTGTCGACGCATGGCTTCACCGACCAGCCGGTCGGTGGTTGTCCGATCGACACGCCGGCTCCGTCCTCGGCTGCAGCCGCGGCTTCGGATGATGTGTCGCGGATCACGCAGGCGGTGCTGGCGGAACTGAAGCGTCGCGGCCTGGCGTGATGAGGAAAGAGCGAGGGCACATGGACGAAGGTTCGCCCATGTGCCCCGAACCTGCTCTATGTTGATCGGCCACGGTCCCGTCGTTACGGGAAGTTGACGACGTTACCGTCGGCTCGCTGACCGAGCCATCGGAACAGGTTGTAGTCGACGTTCTCGCTGAGGAAGTGCACCGAGCCATCCGCCATCAGGAACTGGATGCCCCCTTCGTGACGGCTGGAGAAGTTCACGATGTGGTTGGTGGAGTTGGGCGTGTGGTGCATGGCCATGCCTCCCATCATCGTCTGGCCGACGTGTCCCAGCACGAGTGAGCCGGGCCCCTCGTCGGGCATCATGCCCATTCCGGCCGGTCGCATGACGCCGGGGATGGCGGCGTACCAGGTGGAGCTGGCGTCGATGGAAGGCTGCCCGGAAACGAACTGGTGCTGCCAGGAGCGTTCCCCGACGAGCAGCGTGTTCGAGGTGCCGTCGACGATGTCCCGCATGCGCGTCCGGCTGTTGCGGTAGAGGATGCCGGCCGGATCGGGACGTCCCGGCGCCATGGTCACGCTGCCGTAGCCGTAGATCCCGACGTAGTTGGCCGAGGCGAGTTGGTAGTCGTTGGTGCCATCGGAGACGGTGAACGTCCCCGGTGCGGTGTCGGACGGGCAGACGAAGACGGAGAGCACCTGCCGGCCGGCGTCGATGTTGGCCGGGTCGGTGGCGTCGAGGGAGAAGTTCAGCTGGTTGTAGGTGGGGGACTGATCGAGGAACGGCAGAATCATGGTTCCCCAGGCGAAGCCGGGACCGGTTTCCGCGGAGGCCGGATCGGTCGCCGAGACATAGCGGGCGATGTAGCCGGGCGGAAAGCTGCCATGCGTGTCGTGGTAGTTGTGGAGGGCCAGGCCGATCTGTTTGAGGTTGTTCTTGCACTGGGACCGGCGGGCGGCTTCGCGGGCCTGCTGGACGGCCGGGAGGAGCAGTGCGACGAGGATGGCGATGATGGCAATGACGACGAGCAGTTCGATCAGGGTGAACCCGCGCCGCCGGGATGTGTGACAGTTCTTCATGGTCATGGGAGGGACAGTCGTTGCAGTCGCGGACAGGACGCCGCGCAGCGGCAATCCGGGACTGCTGGTTCTCAATGAACGCAACGAGTCCGTGGCATGCGGGAGCTGCCTCCCGGTCCACCGCGCGTCGCAGGGCGGTGTGGAGCGATGCCGGACTCTACGAGGAGAGACGGTCCATCCGGAACCGAGGCGGGGGCGTATCCGGCTGGCGGATGCACTCCGCCTTCAGCGGTGTGCCGGGCGAAACGGACTGCCAGTCGCATGCCGGCGCACTGAGCAGAGGAGGCTGGGGAGGGATCCGTGGATCGCGGCTCACCAGGTAGCCGTGGAACGTGCTGGAACCGCATCCACACTGCGTGAGCATCGGTTCGGCCGGTGGTTCCTCGTCCTGGCGATCATCCGATGCGCGGCGGGAGCAGCAGGACGCCGTCGCAACGTCTTTCCTGCTGCTGCAGCAGCTGCGGGTGGTGACCCTCGCCTGACAGCAGCAGCGTCCCAGTCGGATCAGCTTCGGCGGGCAGCCACAGCTGTGCGATGCTGCAGAGGCGGCGTCAGATGGTGGTGCGCCGGGTGTCGGGACGCTGAGCGGCAGCCCCAGCAGCGTGACGAGGTAACCGACCAGCAGAGTGGTCTTCGTCAGCCGGCTGAGGCGGGTCGCCATTCGTTGTCGACGGCACCGTTTCCGCATGACGCGTGTATGGATCGCTCACCAGGGGGAGGGTGTCCTGCGATCCATGAGCCTACCGGGAATTTGCCGGCATCGTCAACAACGGGGCATTCGGGATGACCGTCAGGGCGATTACAGTTCGCCCGAGAGTCGGCGGAATGCTTCGACCCCGAAGTACTCCGGCAGGCCGAGCTCGTTGTAGCGACGGGCGGTCTGCTTGGTGCGGGCCTCGGCACGAACCCAGAACTCCCGTTCGTCGTGGCCGGGGAAGAGGGCGGCGTCCTTCTGCGACTCGTGCTTGAAGATCGCCAGCTTCTTCTTGAGCATCACCTCGGGGCTGAGCGGGACGGCCCGGTCGATCTCGTGCGGCTCGTACTCCTGCCAGGCTCCCCGATACAGCCATGCTTCCGGATGCAGTCCCTCCTGACCGATCTGTTCGAGGGCTGCGATGATTGCCTCGGCACACATGCGGTGCGTGCCATGCGGATCGGACAGGTCGCCGGCCAGATAGATCTGTCCCGGGTTGAGCCGGCGGATGAGGTCGGCAACGATGGCGACGTCATCGTCGCCGATCGGTTTCTTCTTGACCTGCCCGGTCTGGTAGAACGGCATGTCGAGGAAGTGGCAGTGATCGGCTTTGACGCCGGCGGTTTCGGCGGCACAGACTGCTTCGGTCTTGCGGATCAGCCCCTTGACCTGCAGGACTTCGGGAGAGTTGCTGTCGCCGCGTCGCGCCAGGGCTTCACGGAGACGGGTTTCCATCTCGCTGCTCGCCGGCGACTGCAGGTCGAACATCTTCAGGTATTCGCTCACGTACTCGACGTGCCGCAGTGCGTCGTGATCGAAGACGGCGATGTTGCCGCTCGTCATGTACGCAATGTGAACGTCGTGTCCCTGCTGGGCGAGCGTAATGAGTGTGCCGCCCATCGAGATGACGTCGTCGTCGGGGTGGGGGCTGAAGACGATGACGGACTGCGGCTCGGTACCGGCGGGGCGTGCGCAGATCGTGTCCATCAGCGAATCGAAGACCCGCTGACGGATGATTTCCACCGGGCCGCTCTCGTGGACGAGATCGGTCAGGTGGTGCTCCATGAAGTCGCGGGTCTCGAGCTTGAGGATCGGCTTGCTGACTTCCTCGGCGAGCCAGATGACGGCGCGGCGTTCGAGTTGGGCGGTCCAGTCGACGCAGTCGACTTCCCAGGGGGTGTTGACGGCGGTCAGCTCGGCGGCCGCTGCCGCGTCGAGCATCATCGCCGCGTTCGAGTGCGACTGCAGGAAGCTCGCGGGAATCTCCGCGGTTTCCTCTTCTTCAGCCGACCGGCGGATGATGGGAGCCTTGTGTTCGCCGAGGGCCATGATGATGACCCGGCGGGCGTCCATGATGGTTCCGACGCCCATGGTGACCGCGCGGAGCGGGACGTTCTCTTCACCACCGAATCCGCTCGCCGCATCCCGGCGTGTGACCGGATCGAGATTGACCAGGCGGGTGCGGGTGGAGCGGGCGCTGCCCGGCTCGTTAAAGCCGATGTGTCCGGTCCGGCCGATGCCGAGCATCTGGATATCGATGCCGCCGGCTGCCGCGATCGCCTTTTCGTAGTCGGCACAGAAGCGCTCGACGTTGCCGCGCGAGAGCGTGCCGTTGGGGATGTGGATGTTCTCCTCCGGCACGTTGACGTGGTCGAAGAAGTTTTCGCGCATCCATCGGTGATAGCTGTGGACGGAGTCCGGCTGCATCGGCCAGTACTCGTCGAGGTTGAAGGTGACGACGTTCGAGAAGTCGAGCCCTTCGTCCTGATGCATGCGGATCAGTTCGCGGTAGATGCCGATCGGCGTGGAGCCGGTCGGCAGTCCCAGCACGGCCTGACGACCTTCCGCCTGCCGACGGCGGATGAGTTCAGCGACCTCGTTGGCGACGTTGCTGGCCAGGAGCGAGGCGTTGCGGAACAGAAAGCAGGGGAGGGCGGTCCCGGGCAGCAGGCGTCCGGTCGTCTCGTCGGTGGGATCGGCGCTTTGCGAGGTTGTCGCGGTCGGCGTGCTCATGGCGAAATGCAATTCGTTGTTGTAACTTCGGTCCGGGACGGCGCGTGCCGCCGCTGGAACCCTCATCGACTATCACACTTGGGTGACGGGAAATTTTCAATGTCCGGATCGAAGGCTCTCCCCCGAATCCTGGCGATTCATGCACATCCTGACGACCTTGAGCTTCAATGTGCAGGGACGCTGGCCTTGCTGAAGAAGCGGGGGTGCCCGATTGTGATGGCGACGATGACTCCGGGCGACTGCGGCAGTGCCGAACTCGGTCCCGATGAAATCGCCGCTGTCCGCCGCGAAGAAGCCCGCCGCGCCGCCGAAATGCTCGGTGCCGAGTACTTCTGTCTCGAATTCCGCGACCTGAGCATCTGTGTCGACAATGACAGCCGGCGACGCGTTACCGAAATCATACGAAAGACGCGGCCGGATGTGGTGATTACCGCCCCGCCGGTCGACTACATGTCCGATCACGAGATGACCAGCCGCCTGGTCCGCGACGCCTGCTTCAACGCCTCCTGTCCGAATTACGTGACGCAGCAGTGGGATCCGGCACCGGCGACGGAGAAGATCCCTCACCTGTACTATGTCGATCCGATCGAAGGTGTCGACTGGTACGGGCAGCCGGTTCCTCCCGATTTCATACTCGACATTTCGGAAACGTTCGAACTCAAGCTCGAAATGCTCGCCTGCCACGAGAGCCAGCGGGCCTGGCTCCGCAAACAGCACGGGCTGGACGAATACCTCGACGGATGTCGACGCTGGAGCAGCAAACGCGGTGCAGAAATCGGCGTCGAATACGGCGAGGCATTCCGGCAACACCGGGGACATCCCTATCCCGGCGACAACCTGCTGCAGCAGGTGCTGACGAGCGGGTGAGGCCGGCGGGCCCGTCGGTGTCTGATTGGGGCCGGCCCGGCAGACGGTGCGTCACGGAGAGACCGTTCAGCGGGCGTCGTCCGCCGTGGCCGCGGTTCGTCGACGATCGCCGTGACGCACCCTACGACTCGCAGGCGCGCATGTGCGTCGCAGCGAGCTCGGCCCACCGGACGCAGCCGGTGGGCTTACGGCAGGCCTCGTTCACCGCTCAGGACTCACCCCTCACCGCTCTTCTCACACCTCGTGCGTTTCGCCGTTCTCCTGGTAGACGACCTTGTAGATGTCGCGGCGGCGGTCGTTCCAGTTCTGCACGCTGCCACCTCCGTCCCGGTGGATTCGCAGCATTTCCACGTCGACGTCGTGAATGATGAGCGTTTCGACATTGGGGGTGCACTCGGCGGCGACGGCATCGCGGGAGAATTCCGCATCGGCCGGGGTGAAGATGGCCGACTGTGCGTAGTGAATGTCGGAGTTCTCAACAAACGGCAGGTTGCCCGTGCAGCCGGCCACCGCCACGTACAGGTGATTTTCCACACACCGGGCCAGGGCGCAGTGGCGGATCCGCAGGTAGCCGTGTCGGGTGTCGGTGTTGAACGGCACGAAGATGATGCGGGCTCCCTTCTGGGCTGCGATGCGGACCAGTTCGGGGAACTCGATGTCGTAACAGACGAGAATCGCGATCGTCCCGCAGTCGGTGTCGAATACCTCCACCCGGTTGCCGGGGCTCACGCCCCACCACTTCCGTTCGCTGGGCGTGATGTGGATCTTGTACTGCTTGCCAAGTGTTCCGTCGCGGCGGAACAGGTAGGCGACATTGTGCAGGACTTCGTTCTCGAGGACGAACTGTGATCCGCCGATGACGTTCACGTTGTACTTGACCGCCATCTCGGTGAAGAACTCGAGGTACTGCGGCGTGAACTCCGAGAGGATGCGGGCGGCCTGACCGCTGCGTGTCTGGCGAACACAGGAGAGGAGCTGCGTCGTCATCAGTTCGGGGAAGAGGACGAAGTCGCTCTTGTAGTCGGAGGCGACGTCGATGAAGAACTCGCACTGCTGGGCGAACTCGTCGAAGCTGTTGACGGCCCGCATCTGGTACTGGACCGCTGCAAGACGAATCAGTTCCACCGGATGGTGGTAGCGACGCTTCGCACCCGGCCTGTAGTCGAGGTTCCGCCATTCGAGGAACGTCGCGTAGCCGCGCGATGACTGATCGGACGGGAAGTAGTCGGGAATCAGCCCCTGCAGGGCAAAGCCGTTGGAGAGCTGGGCCGTCAGCACCGGATCGAACAGTGTCTTGTCGATCACCTTCTCGACGTATTCGCGGGCGGAGATGGTGTCGGCATGAGCGCCATAACCGGGGATGCGCCCGCCGATGATAATGCGGGAGAGGTTGTGGCTGCGGCAGATTTCCTTGCGGGCATCGTACAGCCGCCGCGACAGCTTCATGCCCCGGAACTTCGGATCGACCATGATCTCGATCCCGTAGAGCGTGTCTCCTTTGGGGTTGTGGTTCCGGATGTAGCCGTTGTCGGTGACCTTGGTCCAGTCGTGCCAGGAGAGATTGGGATCGTAGTCGACGATGAGGCTGCTGGAGGACGCGGCCAGCTCACCGTCGATCTCGATGCAGATCTGTCCTTCGGGAAAGGTCCGCAACTGACTTTCGATCTGGTCACGTGCCCACGGCTGCATGCTGGGGAAGCAGCGCTGCTGCATGGCGACGAGTGCATCGAAGTCGTCGAATCGGAGTGGGCGAACGATCGTCTTCCACTCAAAGTCCTTGAGGTTCAGCTTGTCCATGCGGAGGGTCCATGGCAGAAACGAATCGAGATGTGCTTACGTGTTGCTGCTGACGTTGCTTCAGATTTGCGCAGACCGTCACCGGGACGGTTTCCCGTGCCCGGATTCACCGGGTCTTCGCTCCGGGATCATCATTGCCTCAACGTTCCGCTGTAAGAAGTGGCACCAGTCGATTGTAAATTGTGCAGCCTGGAGGCAAGTGAGCAGTCGACCGGCACAGGCTCCGATTTTCGTTGGAATCTGTAACGCGTGTGAAAACAGGAGTTTGCGGGCTTCGTGTTGAATTGGATGGAACGAACAACCCCGGATGGCACGACCAATGCATTAGTGCTTCTCCGGTGAGTGAGAGATCACCCGGAACCTTCGGGTTCCAAAGAGAAGAGAGAGCAAACACCCTTCCGGCCCCTTGAGAAAGGGCCTATTTCCCACCTCAAGACCCACCTCACACATTCCCCCAGGAGAAGCCGAAAGGATGCCCGCATCCTTTCGGCTTCTTCTCTTTCTGCACCTCACGAATCTGGCTGCATCCCACGAATCTGGCAAACGACTGCATCTGCACATCCGTGGCAGACGAGGCTCCCGTTGCCGCAGGCTCACGAAACAGTTGGTGCCGCAAGGCTGATCCGCCTGACCCCTGCATCCGCTGCAGCCGTCAGGTTCCGCGGAACCGGCGCGGTTCGCACGCGACCCGCAGTCTTGCCGACTTCCCGTTGTTGTTGTGTTAATGATCTCCTATGGTGGGATGCCGACGTAGCATATGGGCGTTTCTTCCGTTTCCTGTGTCACAGCTGCGTCCGACCCGCATTGACGAATGCGGCTGACCTCCGCAGTGAGGCTTTCCGATCGGCTCGCTCGTCGAGTCGCAGCGTGTCGGGGGCCGTGCGGTCCGGATTTCGAGAGTCGATTGTCATGTCGAAACAGGAGTCTGCTCACGGCACCGGGGAGGCCGGCGGAAAAACACGCGCACGGACGTATGTGCGGTCCGAATTTCGCGTTCTCTTTCCCCCCACCGATCGACCGAACGTGCGGATCGGCGATCACACGTACCCCGTGTGGGACCTTTCCGAAAGTGCCGTCTCGATCATTGCCCCCCGATTCTTCTGCGAGCAGATCGAAGAGGTCAACTGCATTCTCGTCCTGCCCGAAGGGGACGAGATCCCCCTGAAGGGAAAGTTCCTTCGTTGTGGCGAGGACCGGTCCGTGCTCAAGTTCGACGGCACGCGGATCCCGTATCGGACGATCCTCCAGCTGCAGCAGGAGCTGATCCGCAAGTATCCCGAATGGGGCCGCAAGCACGGTCACAAGTGATGGCCCGCGCGAAACACGTCCCCGGCCGGCCACGGCGGTAACATTCGCCGTGGCGGTGGCGCTGGCCGTGCCGCTCAAAGGCGGTCGAGCTGGTCGAGCCAGCCCGCCAGGCGTTCGATGGTTGCCTCGTCCGGGTAGGCGCGTCCGGTCTCCGGCAGGCTGATCCAGGTCGTCGGGTAGCCCATCTGCCGGAGTCCCTCAACCGTCTCTTCAATCGGTTCCGCCAGCGCATCCTCTTCGCCACTGATGAAGTGCAGCTGCAGGCGATACTCCGGCGTGTTGGACGGCGGCGGAATGCGGATCGGCGCCGCGACCGTCGAGATTCCCCGGATCAGTTCCCGATTGCGAAAGCCGACGAAGTGGGCGAAGTTGCCGCCCCCGGCAAAACCGTGCACGGCAATCCGGGCCGGATCAATCGGATAGGTCTGCCGCATCTCTTCGATCACGGCCTTCACGAAGCCGGCGTCGTCCGGAGTCCATCCACTGATGTTTCCTGCTTTCGGGCCGACCAGGATGATGCCGCGTCGTTCGCAGATCGCCCGCCACTGCTCGAGGATGTCCGACTCCATCGTGTCGCCGGTCGGGTGCAGCCAGACCAGCAGACCGTAGTCGTAGTCGAGGTTGAGCTGGTCAGGCACGTATGCCCAGTAGCGACGTTCGTCGCCAGCGAGCTGCCGGCTCAGGTGGCCCCGCTCAGGTCGCTCCGCTTCTTCATCGGGAGCGGGGATTGATGCGGCGGCGAGCTCTTCGGCGAGTTCGTCCGGCATGGTTCCGAGTGTCACTTCGGCCGTCTGCTCGGCATCCCCACGTCGCCATGCGAGGGTGAGCGTGGTGTCGGGGAGTTTGCGTCCCAGTTCTTTCAGGAGATCGGCCGCGGTGCTGACGGGAGTGCCGTCGATCGCCGTGATGACATCCCGTTTCTCCAGGCCAGCCGTGGCTGCCGGCGAGTCTGAGTACACGTGACGGATCTCGACGCCGGTCGCGTCGGCATCGCGGGGCAGGCGTACCGGAAGGATCCCCAGAAAGGCTGGTTCGTAGGCGGAGAGTTCGGCGACGAGCTCGACGTCGGTGCGGACGATCTCGTCGTCGCGCCGGACAGCGACGTTGATCGTATCGCCTGCGTACCGGGTGCCGAGCACCTGCCGGAGACGCGGAATGCGGTCAATGACCTCGTCGTCGATCTCGACGATGACATCGCCCGCGGCGAGGCCAGCTTCATCAGCGGGGGAGAGCGGGCGAACCTGCTCGATCTTCGCTTCGCCCGCCAGCGGGCCGGTGTCCTCGAACGTGACGCCCATGCGACCCGGTGCGAGGTCTTCACCTGCCTTCAGACGCGGAAGGACCGCGTAGATGTCTTCGAGCGGGACAGCGAAACCGATTCCGCTGTCGTACCACTCGACCCCCGCAGTTTCGTCGGACTTCTGGGGTGACAGGGGGACGAGAATCCCCATGCCGCGTCCTTCGATGTCGACCAGTGGTCCGCCGTAGTTGGCGGGCGAGACCTTGGCATCGGTCTGGATCGCCTTGCCGTCGATCCGTCCGAGTGCCGAGATGATGCCGACCGACAGGTTGGGGAACGTGTTGCTGTAGGTGCGCCCCAGGGCCAGGCTCCACTGACCGACGCGGAGGTCGTCTTTGGGAGTGGCCGCGAGCGGCTCGAGACCGTCGACGTCGACTTTCAGCAACGTCAGCATCTTGGAGGTGTCGCGGGCGACGACCTCGGCGGTGAAGCGGCGGTCATCCGGCAGCGTGACCAGAATCTGTGCCGGTTGGGCGATGAAGTTGAACGAGCTGGTGATCACATAGCCGTCACTGCTGACGACGACGCCGGTGGTCGGTCCGGTGCCGGTGATCAGTTCCCCCACCACATCGCGACCGCCGATCGTCTCGATCCGCACGATCGAGGGGCCGGCCAGTGCGGTCGCCTGCTGGAACGCCTCCTGCTCGAGTGCGTCGACCTGGGCGAACGTTCGCGTGGTCGTGCAGAGAAGGAGCAGGGCTGCGATCGCCAACGTGGCACAGTATCGATTCATATCGGTTCGCCTTGCAGGCATCCGTCTGGAGCGCATTACTGGAGTTCTTCGCGGCGGGGGACCCGCATTTCGACCGGGATCAGCGCCTTGCCGCGGCGAATGATCAGCCGCAGGTCGTCTTCGGCTTCGAGTCGGCCGAGAGTTACGGCCAGCGTCCGGATCGAGTGGACGAGTTCGCCGTTCACGAAGACGATCAGGTCGTCCGGCTGCAGGCCGACCTGTGAGGCGGCCGAGCCGGGCAGAACGTCATCCACATAGGCGGGCGTGCGATAGACGACGTCCGGGACGAGGACGATACCGAAATCAGTCGCGACGTACCGTTGGGGGTTGTCGTCCGGCTCCTCCTCTTCGCGTGGCGTGAAATCGCCGGTGCGGATGCTGTGAATCGCGTCCCGCAGTTCGCCGATCGGAATCGCGTAGTTGATCCACAGATGGCTGTCGGTATCGCGCAGTTCGCGTCCGATCATGCCCAGGAGCTGCCCGTCCCAGGTCGTCAGCACGCCGCCGGCCGATCCCGGATTGTTGGTGACGGCATCGACGATGTAGACCGGACCGTCGTAGGGGACTTCGTACCGTCCCCGTCGGGCGGTCAATTTGGTGACCGCCGAGATGACTCCGTGCAGCACCGAGACCGGTTCGTCCCCGGTCGCGACCTTGAACAGGTTTCCGAAGCCCAGCACACGGGAGCCGGGGGAGGCGGTCGCCGCCTGGTCGAGATCGAAGTAGGGCAGGTCGGTCGCGTCGATCTTGAGCACCGCCAGGTCGAGTTGTGGCTCTGCACCAAGGACCTTGCCGTAGAAACGCCGTCCGTCGTTGAGGACCACCGTGACGACGTCGCCGTCGAGCACGTGACTCCAGACGGTGACGATGTGTCCTTCGTCAGAGACGAGGAACCCGGTGCCGTACGAGTGCAGGTTGGCAATGCCGCCGGCTCCGAAGATCTTCACGACCCGCTGTTGTGTGGTACGGATTGCGTCGTGGAGATCGGCCGCAGCAGCCGGTCGGGGCGCACCCGTCAGGCCGATTGTCGCTGCGACCAGTGCCGGCAGAACGACGCGCCAGGCACGCGCCGGGAGCACACGGGCCGGGAGCACACGGGCCGGGAGCACACGGGCCGGGAGCAGTAGTGCGGAATGCATTCGAATCTCTCTCTACAGCCGGACGTCTTCGATCACGAACTCGCCCACGACTTCGTCGCCGTACCGGACTACGAACGATGCGGGCAGCCGGTACTCACCGAAGCTCGACTCACCCTGGAAGCGGATCTCACACGGATCGACATCGTCGACGACCGACGTGTCGAAACCGATCAGGTGTCCGTCCGCCTTGCTGAAGTACCAGCGGCTGGTGACCAGGCCACGTGTGGTAATCAGCACGTCGACCCGTTCGCCGTACCCGTCGAGTGGCTCACTGCCGACGTAGTAGAACTCGGTGAAGTAGTCCTCCGGAGCGACGAGCAGCTGCTTGAGCTGGAACATTGCGGCGAGAAGTCCACCGGTACCTTCGGGGACGTCGGCGAAGTCTTCGTCGAGCCGCTGCAGGGCGATGTCGTCACCGGTCTGGATGGCGAGCAGTTCGCCTCCCAGCTTGAAGTGAAACGGCTGTCTCCCCTTGACGGTTCCGAGGATCTCCCACAGTCCGCTCTTGCCGGCGAAGTCTCCCCAGGCGTCGAAGGTCGAGACCAGTCGGTCGCGTTCGATGCGGTTGAAATAGTAGTTCGCGTAGCCGGCCCGCTCTTCGTACATGTGGGCGTAGTCAGCCGGTGGCTCGGCTTTCGGCTGCTGGTGGAACGGATCGGGAAGTCGCGGCTGTGGACGGGGTTCGCCATCCTCGTCCTCGGGGCCCGGTTGAGGCTGTGGTTGCGGCTGAGGTTCGGGGCGCTGCGGGCCACCGGCAATCTCGGCCCGGCTGTGAAGACCCCGCAGGCGGACGTAGATGTCGTGCCGTTCTCCGTCACGGCGATACGACAGCGGCAGCTTCCAACCCTTCGGGTAGATGCCGAGGATGTTCTTGAACTGGTTGACGCTGCGGATCGGACGTCCCGCGAAGGAGATCAGTTCATCGCCGCTGCGCAGTCCGCGGCGGAAGGCTTCCGACATCTCGAGGATCGAGGTGACTCCAACCGTCCCGTCCGAGCGACTGACGACTGTCGCGCCCAGTGTCGCATGGTCGACGATGCGTCCACTGCGAAGGTGGTCCATGAAGTTGACGACCTGGTTGATCGAGATGGCGTAGCCGGCACCGACATTGACGCGTCCCCGCTTTTCGACGGAGATTCGTCCATTGATCCCGATCAGCTCGCCCGCTTCGTTGAACAGCGGACCGCCGGAGTTCCCGGGATTGATCGACGTGTCGACCTGAATGCAGTCGGTGTATTCGAGGAATGTTCCCGCCGGGTACTGGTAGCGGTGCACACCGCTGACCATGCCGTACGTGACGGTCGGCTGGAAGTCGGTGGCCAGCAGGAACGGGTTCCCCAGGGCATAGGCCCAGTCGCCGACGCGGACGGCGTCGCTGTTGCCGATCGTGGCGTGTGGGAAGTCCTCGCGGCCGAGCAGTCGGATGAGGGCGACATCGCCGGTCGGATCGATGCCGACCAGGACGGCGTCGTAGACCTTGCCGTCATTGAGACCGCACTTCATGAACCCGCCCAGGCCCTGCACGACGTGGAAGTTGGTGACCGCGTAGCCGTCGGCCGTCACCAGCACGCCGGACCCGCCCCCCTGACCGCCATGGGCAAAGATGGCGACCACGGACGGAGCGATCCGCTCGATCAGGGCCACACGTTCGGCCTGGGCCTGCCGGACGGCCGGGGCGACGGCCGCCTCCACCTGCGTGCCGGCCATCAGCGGCAGCAGCAGGGCGAGGGCGAACAGGGGAATCGGTCGACGCATTCTCTTGGACCTCATTGCGAGGAGGACCGGGAAGGATCCCGTCCGTTCATTGTATGACGATCGCATCAGCGGGCCGGTCGGCCGCCTGCGGAGGAAGTTCCTACTTCTGGACGCGGGCTTCGGCGAATCCGAGATGTTCGCAGAAACCGGATGTGTTGCCGGGGGACTCGACGCGAATCTCCAGATCGCGCACGCCTTCGACATCCAGGTCGAGTTCGAGCGGGTCATCTCCCCGCCGGACGTCGGTCTCGAGCAGTGTCCGCCCGTCGCCGACGATCACCAGGTTGACATGGGTGTCATGCTCGCGGCAGCCGGGAGGGCTGTCGTCGATGCCGACGATCCCCTGCAGCCGTTTGTATTCCCGGTTCAGCCGGTAGCGTGCGGTGGTGCCGGAATGGAACAGCAGGAACCGGTCGTAGACCGATCGGGACAGCACCAGCCGCAGACCGTCCTGTGTTCGATTGACCAGCATCCGCTGGGCCATCGGGGGATTGCTGCTGAAGGGGAGACGAAGCAGCCCGACCTGTTCGTAACGGACGTCGACGTCGAAGTCGGCCAGGTAGCGGGAACGCCCCAGGCCGAACTCGGCGACGCGGGCGTGGGACGGGGCGATGGTCAGCGTGACGCCGCCGATGAGTCGGACCTGGAGTCCCTCATTAGTGACAGAGAGTCCGGACACGTTCAGGGAGTCGGCCGCGTCGGTGGTGAGCCGGCACAGCACGTCGCCGGCCGGTACATCCCGCTTCGCGTAGACAACACCGAAGACCCGCTCGCGCGGAACGGCAATCTCCCGCTGATTGAGCAGCAGCGAGACGGACTTTTCGTTGATCTCGCCGACGAGGCCGGCCGCGAAGTCGAGGGCGTCCCCTTTGCGGATCACGAGCAGATCGTTCTGGGTCTTGCGGGCACTCAGTTCATCCCAGGCGGCGGAGACGCGTTCGTCAATCGTCGCCAGGCGGACACTCTGGACCAGACTGGTCTGCAGGCTCGCTTCACCGAGTGCGGGGGAGGCGATGCTGGTTTTCTGCACGCTGGCGGTGAGTGTCGAGGCGTGCAGCAGCGATCCGTCGGCCAGTTTGATTTCGACGGCGTCGACGGGCGGCCGGGCCTTTGCATCGGCTTCGCCGAAGCTGATCTTCTGGACTTCGCTGAGCGGCAGCGTCTGCGGCCCGTCGTCGGTCCCGAGGCGAATCTCCTGATCCGCAACCGCTTCGAGACTGCCGGCCCGTTCCGTGCCGTCCTGCAGGGTGATGCGGGCGTCGACGGCCGAAGCGGCTGATATCAGAAGCAGCATCGTTGCAAGTGATGACATGGCGAATCCTCAACACGACATGATCCGCGCGCAGGGCCGTGTGTCGTCCGGACACGATTGCCGGGCGCGGGAGAGGTGGGTCGGTCAGTCCCCGGACGGGGCTTCACGTTCGGCGATCTTGCGGAGGTACTCCTCGACCGCCTGGCGATAGTGGGCCGGGAACTGACGGTTGATGAGGTTCTTCGCAGCGGCCTGGGCTTTCTCGGGGAGGTCGCCCCAGTTGTCCTTGTGGCCGATGTCCCGCTCATCTGTTTCCCCGGGGCCCTTCTGCCCGCCGACGTAGGACTCGTCGGCCGGGTTGCCGGACTGGTTCCCCTGAGCCTGTCCGCCGCCTCCTCCACCGCCGCCACCCTGCTGCTGTTCGAGCTTCTCGATGATCTCGTCGAGCGTCGTGATGATCCGCTCTTCGACTCGCTGGACCTTCTGGCCGGCGCGGCCCAGGGCAAGTCGCCTCCGGACATCACCCATCTGTCGGGCCACCTCGTCGAGGGTCTTCTCCTGCAGGTTGGAGAGATCGTGCTGCATCAGTTCGGCAACGGTGCGATAGCGCAGCGGGACGTCTTCGGTGTTGTCGAGCAGCAGGCTGATGGTGGCCAGCCCTTCTTCCTGCATCAGCAGGTTGTGCTGGCAGACCGCCCGGTAGAACAGGCATCCGGCCGGGTCGACCACCTGGGCCGGGTCGATCATCTCGAACAGGCCCAGTGCTTCGTCGTAGAGCGTCAGGACTGCCAGATATCGGGCATAGAAGTAGCGGACGTTGTTCATGAAGAACGGGTCGCCGTCCGGCAGGGCGAGGACGGAAAAGTCGCTGGCCCGCGTGATCTGCTCGCCGTAGGCACAGGCATCGACCAGTTCGCGGACGCCGGGGTCGGCGACGTAGAAGGACCGCATTACCAGGTCGAACCGTTTTGCGGGTGACCACTCGGCATCCCCTTCGATACTCCAGAGCTGGCTGATGACTTCGGTCAGGTCGGTGTCGGCGGGGTGATGGGCGGCAATCCAGTCCTGAGTCTGCTGGCGGGCTTCCGCAACGCTCAAGGGAGCGTACACCCGGTCGGTGTCGTCGGCGGAGACCGTGGACACCAGGCTCAAGAGCACCAGTGTCCCCATCACGATTCGTTGCGCTTGCATGACATTACGTCCTCAGGCCCGTTAGTAACGTCCCCAGTCCCTGGAACGCGGTGTTTCGCTACTCGTTGCGGCCGGTGGCCAGATCGTACGTGGCCTCGTGGATCCGCTTCTGGCGGCGAGCCAGATCGTCCAGCAGCTCGACCGTATCGGCGTCCGTCGCCTGGTCCCCTTCGACCTGCATGCCCAGCTGACGGGTCATGCGGTTGATCTGGTTCTGCAGCGAGCGAATCATCTTCAGTTCGGCCAGTGTGTCGACCAGTGATGGATCCTGCTGCTGTTGCTGCTGTTGTTGTTGCTGCTGCTGTTGCTGTTCCTTGAGCTTCTCCATCTCCCGTTGCATCGCGAGAATCATCTCGTCGAGCGTTTCCACAATGATCAGTTCGATCAGCTGAGTGGTCTCGCCGGTGTCCGCCTTGGCGAGCCGGCCGGAGACCGTCCGCATGTTGTCGCGCATCTGTTCGATCGCTTCCGGAAAGGCGACCGATGATCCTTCTTCGCGGAGCAGGTTGAGGGCCTTTTCGGCTTCGATGGCGTTGTCCTGCTGGTCCCGGCTGAGCTGTGTCGCTTTCGCGTAGTGACGCGTCGTCCGTTCCGCCTCGGGCGTCTTCTCGAGGCGGATCGTCTCGGAGTTGATCTGCAGCTGCAGTCTCAGCATCTTCTGGAACCGTGCTTCGAGCATCGTCAGCACGATTTCTTTTTCTTCCTCGCGCAGCTGCCGCAGGATCTTCTCCAGCTCCGCCTTCATCCGTTCGAGTTCCGCGATCGCCTTGTCCTGCTGTTCGGAGGCGCCGTCGCGGTTCTTTTCGCGCAGCTCTTCGATCGCCCGTTCCATCTCGTCGCGGGCTTTCTCCAGCTCTTCGCGTCCGGGCGTCTTTTCGTCCTGCTGCTGCGACTGTTGCTGTTGTTGCTGGGACTGCTGCTGCTCGGACTCTTGCTGTTGCTGCTGCTGCTGTTGTGACTGCGACTGCGACTGCTGCGATTCCGACTGCTGCGACTGGGAGTCCTGCGATTGGGAGTCCTGGCTCTTCATGGGATCAGAGCTCATCGGGTCCGAACTCTTCGGGTCCGAGCTCTTCATTGGATCGGACTGCGAGTCCTTCGGTTTGGACTCGGACGACTCCATCGGATCGGACGACTTCGGATCCGAGGGGGCGGACGGTTTCGACTCGGAGGACTCGTCCGATTTCTCGGGATCCTTGTCCGACTTCGGCTTTGACTCGCCATCTTCGGACTCGGACTTCTCGCCCATCTCCTGATCGCCCGACTGGCTGTCCGAATCCTGTTCCGATCCGTCCTGTGGCTCGCCGTTCTCCCGCTGCTGCCGCTCGGCGGCGCGGCGGGCATCCTGCTCGTCGATCTTGCGGGCGAGTTTGCCGGCTTCGTCCGCGACTTTCCGTTCGGCTTCTTCGAGCCCCTCGGTGTCGCTGGAGCGTTCGGTATCGGCGCGGACGTCCTTCTGGCGGGCGATGAGCCGGTTCGTGTCTCCGAGCAGCTCTTCGAGTCGCTTGATCTCGGCGGAGAGCCGGTCGCGCTCGTCTTCGCTCTGCAGCAGCTTGAGGAGATCCTTCATGTGCAGCAGGACGTCGTCCTGGCGGGCGACGGCATCGCCGAGCGATTCGCCTTCCTGAAGCAGGCTGGCGATCAGTTCGAGCTGTTGCCGGAGCTGCAGCTCGACGCTGCGGTCGCGGGCGCGGATGAGCAGTTCGGCGCGGTCAGGATCGGAGCCGCGGGTGTACTCACTCAGCTCGTAGAGGGCCTTTTCGAACCGTTCGAAGTCTCTGAGGAGGGCCTGCTGTTCCTGTTCCAGGTTCAGGCCCGGTTCCTCGGCGGTCTCCGCCGCCTCCTCCGCGAGGGGCGTTTGGGCGTCCGCTGGTGGTTCGGTTTCCTGTGCGGTGACGACCTGCAGGGGACCTGCAAGGAATGCCAGCAAAACGAGCACGGCCGCGTATTCAGAGCGCACTGTCATAATCTGACCCGTCCGGTCAAAGAGGGGACTGGCAGGTCCTCGGCCCGGGATTGCGTCCGTTCGCCGACGGTGGCGAACGGAAACCCGCATCCGGACCGAATCGCAACCTGTTAGTTTAGCAGATCAAACAACTTCCGTTCCTGTTCCTTTTCGGTTTCCGCCTGAATCCGGGCCTGCCGTTCCATCATACTCTGCAGGGTCTTGACGAGTTCGTTGAAGGTCTCCCGTCGACGCATCTCGTTAAGCACCTGTTCCATACGAACAAGCATCGTGTCCAGATGGGCCACCGCATCGTCGATGGCTTCGGTCGGATCGGACTCCCGTTCATTCGCCAGCCGGAACAGCCCCAGATCGCCGTCGACACCCGGAAAGTCCTCGCTGTTGATCTGTTCCAGCGGGGCCGTGATGCCGTAGTCGATCCGGTTGAGAATGGACGCGGTATCGACACGATTGTTCACCATTTCTGCCCGGATTTCGGCGAAGGCCTCCTGGACGGCCCGGGTTTCGGTGTGGTTCTTCCGGACCATATGCAGATTGCGCTCCGCACTGGCCTGCATCGCGATCTGGAGCTGCCGAAGCAGCTCAGCCTGCTGTCGGCGTGCCTCGTCGTCGGCAGGAGTCGACTCGCGCAGGCTCGACTCATCCACATACCGCTGCCGGTGTTGCAACAGGTCTTCCCGCACATCCCGGACTTCCGAGATGATCTGCTCAAACCGCAGACGCAGGTTCAGTTCCTTGTCGTACAGCCGGGCCAGCAGTTCTTCGGGCGTGACGATACGGAACGAGTAAACCGGGCCGTGGCTCTTGTGGGGGCCGTTGAGCCGGTCGCCGTCCTCGGCGAAGACGGTCAGGGCCAGCCGCTGATCGACCTTCAGTTCCAGCGGCAGGACGCTGAACCGCTCGACAAGATCGTCTTCGGACTCGGCCAGACGGTACTCCTTGTTGCCGCGAGGTTTGCGTGCGATTGGCCGCGGGGTGAATTCCGTCTGGTCATCGACGCGGAAGCCGAAGTGCACATCGCTGATGCCGTAGTCGTCGGTGATCCGTCCTTCGATCGGGATGCTCGCCAGCCGGGTAATGGTCGTGCTGACGCCCCGCAGCTGCGTATCGACGACCGGCGGCTGATCGAGAATGCCGTTGATCGTCACCAGAGCCGGATCGGTGCTGTAGACGTCGTCTTCGTCTTCCAGGTAGATCTGCAACTGCGAGTCGGAGGGCAGGGGAACGGGCAGTGTCGGGCCGTCTCCGCCAGCGGCCAGGGCCTCCAGGGCGGAGGCGGTCAGCTGCATCGGGATCTCGAACCGGTCATTCTCGGGCGAGAGGAAGCTGGCGACGGTCGATGCCGGCAGCGGAACGACCCGTTCGGCCTGGTCGTCGGTGCCGCGGATCGTCATCTGCCCCTCCAGTTCGTCCGTATCCGGCCCTACATAGCCGAAGGTCAGGTCGACGTGATCGCTGCGGAGGTGGACGCGGCGAAGACGCTTGTTGGCGATGGCGCGGAAGGTGAACTTTGTTTCGAGCGGGAGGGAGATCTGCGTTCCCTGAACCGGTCGTTCCTTGTCGGCGAAGGCGTTCATCCCGGTGTAGGCGGGGTACTCGCAGTCGAGCAGGATCTGATCGAGCCGGGGGGGATCGACGATGACGATGCGGAACGGCTGCCGATTGATGAAGTCGCCGCCGCTGACCCACAGCTGATGTTCGTCGATGACGCGGGCCAGGACATGCCGGAATTCGCCATCCCCCTGCGCCGACATGCCGACGCTGCCCCGACTGCTGCCGGTGTTGCCGTAGCTGCGATACTGCAGTTCGACCCGGTCCGGGACATCCTTGCCTTCGGGGACTTCGGCGAGGATGTAGAGGTCGGCACCGCGGGGATGCCGGTATTCGAAGTTCTCGTCGAACTCACGGATCCGTTCGCCCGGTTGGGCGACGACCTTCACCGACATGGCGCTGCGGCGGTACGGCTCCCAGTAGTCGTCCTGCTGGAGCAGGTAGGCGTTGGCCCAGCGGTGCATGGCCGAGGCGTTCGTCACTCCGAAGACGACGACCGAGGCCAGCAGGATCACGGCGGCGGTGGCCCATCGGCGGAGCGGCCCCGGATCGAACACGGTCGCCAGGTTGAGCTGTTCGACGTCGCGTGCGGCACTGTCGAGAGTCTTCTCGAGCATCGCGCCACCCAGGTCGCCGCTGGCCTGCGAGGTTTCGCCGAACTCGACGGCGGTGATCAGCCGGTCGCTCAGTGTGGGGAATCGCTTCTCGAGCAGCAGTGCCAGTGACCGTCGCCGCAGTCGCCGAACCAGTGGTGGCAGGACCCACATCACCAGCACGGCCAGCAGAGCACCGACGCCGACGATGAGGTACCCGAGGCGGAACCAGGCCGGCAGTTCGAGCTTGCGGATATCGAAGTGGATCACGTCCGCAACGATGCCGAACCAGAACAGGGCCGCGGCCAGGACGATCAGGACGCTGAGGCCCTCGATGAGAACGTAGCGTCGAATCCGTCCCCGCAGGTTGTCGAGAACCCGCCGGATTTCCGGTCGCAACGTGGTTCGTGGGGCGTCTTGCTGCATATCCCTACGCCAGTTTCAGAAGCTTGCGGGTCAACCACTCGACGGACAGCAGTCCGACGAGCAGAAACATCACCCATTGACGGTCCCACAACTCGCGCAGTCGCTGGTCGATGACGAACTCCTGCCCCATGTTCGGCAGCAGTGCGGGAAGCTCCGCCGCCGCCTCATCGATCGACAGGTACCGCCCGCCTGTTTCGGCCACCAGGGCCTTCAGTCGCTGCACGTCCTGCTGCATGCTGGCCGCTTCGAGTTTCGGCAGCGAAACATTGATCTCGTTGACGACCGTTTCCGAGGAATCGGGAATGGAGAGTTCCAGGCGGTAACGGCCCGGCAGGGCCACGCGGAAGTCGCCCACGAACTCAGCCGGACGGTTCCGGTCCTGCCGCAACGTCAGCGGTGGAACCATCGGTTTGCCGGTCGGATCATAGACGTCGATTCCCAGCGTCTGCTGTTCGAGTGGACGGTACTGCGAGTTGAGCACGCGGGCCCGGAGCGGCACGGTCTGGCCGACGTCGTAGTCGGCCCCCTGCAGGATCAGCATGCCACGCTGCAGGCCCCGCTTGGTCCGGCCCTCAGCCGCCTTGCGAACCATCTTGATCCAGAAGCGGTCGTAAAACTCTTCGTCCAGTGCCCGCAGTCGCCACATTTCAGGGCTGCCCAGGTAGACGGTCTGGCCCTGGCTGTACCGCTGGGCGGCAAGCAGGACCGGCTGGCCGTCCCCTCCTCGGGCGAGGGGGTTGGTGAACTCGGCGTAGACGGTCGTTCCGCCCTTGCGGCCACGGGTCGGATAGCAGCGATAGACGCCGGGGAATTCCTCCCAGACGGTCATGGCGGTCGACGGATCGTCGGTCACCTGCAGGAACGCCGCGGCACGGCCCTCCTGGGTCAGACCGAGTTTCCAGGCTTCGATGGCCCGGTCCTGGCTGTCCAGGTTCATCGCGACTTCGTCGAGGACGACCGGGTAAAGCTTGAGGATGGAGGTGAAGTCGTCTCCGGCGGCAGCAAGCTGGGGCGTGTAGACATCGCCGGCCACCAGGATCATGCCGCCTCCCTCGTTGGCGACCCATTCTTCGAGCCACTGCTGGCCTTCTTCGGGGATGCGGGACCAGTCCGGGTCGAACGCCATGACGACGTCGTAGCCGAACAGCTCTTCGCGGGTTTCCGGGAAGTCAAACAGCAGGTCATCTGCGTCCTGGCTGATGCCGACCGTGCCGGTCTGCAGCCAGACGTCGACCTCCATCGACCGGTGACGATGCAGGGTGTTCTTGGAGAAGCGATAGTCCCGCATCGGTCCGCCGGCAATGACGAGAATCCGCAGCGGGCGGTCGAAGACGTTGACCGAGCGGGCGGCGACGTTGTCGTCCGGGCGGCTCTCGGTGGTGTCGCTGGCGAGGGCCGCTTCGACCGTGTATTCAAATTCGCCCGCCTCATCCCCGGTCTGCTCGAAGGTGACTTCGACGGGAATGCCGTCTTCGAGCAGCGTTGCTTCTTTGGTCTCGACGACGACGGCATCGGATTCTTCGGAGTGTCGCTTCTGCAGCGAGACCCGGACCGTCTGCCCTTCGAGGCCCTCGCCGCGAACCAGCGCTGTCAGCTCAAAGGGATCCCCCTTCTGGACGTCGGTCGGAGCGATCAGCTTGGCCAGCTGCAGGTTGAGGGGTGGTTCTGTACTGCCCACGCCAACGCTGAAGAGCCGGATACTGTTCTTGCGGGCCCGGTCGTTGGCGGGGCCGACGTCCCGTCCGGCATTGGAGACTCCATCGCTGAAGACAACCACGCCGGCGAGCGTACGTCCCTTGACCTCGGCCAGCAGCTTGTCGACGGAGTCACCCATGCGGGTCGAGAGTCCGCGGGTTTCGAGGATGGCGTCCCAGTCGATGGCCGGCTCGTCCTCCGGTTCGGTCGTCGGAGCGATCGGCTGACCTTCCGGCACGTAGCGTGTCACAAAGTGATGTCGTGATTCGCTGAGGTCGCTGTCGAAGGTGTAGACGTCAATCGTGTGCTGCTCGCGAAGCTGTTCGATCAGTGCGGAATCCGCCAGCACCTCGCGGATCGCATCGATGCGGGAGAGCGGTTCGGCTGTGTCGCGTGACCGGGGATCACGGGCCGGTTGCTGCATGGAAGTCGACGTGTCGACCAGCAAAACGACCTGCGAGGGGCGGTACGCCTGCCGCTGCGTCCGCTCCTGCGGATTGAGTGCGATCACGATCAGGGATGCCAGGACCGCCACCCGCAGCATGGTGAGGAAGATGGTCCAGCCGCGCGGGAGCATCCGCGTGTCGCGAATGTACAGCCAGATGGCTGCAACGATCGCGATGCCGATGCCGGCCAGCAGTGCCCAGTCGCCGGCGGAGTCGGGCAGATCAAACTCGAGCGACTTGAGCGTCGACGGGGCGATCGCCTGGTCCGTCTGGGCCAGGAGAGTCGCTGCGAGCGGAGTCAGGACGTTGTTGGGTATCACGAATTCGATCTTACATCTTCCCGGACGCGGAGCAGGAGGTCAGCGATCCGTTGCCGCTACGAATTGGCCGTCCAGCCCGGTCGCAGTCCACGTGCCGGCGATCGCAGACCGCCCTTGCGCGCTTCCCCATCCGGATGGTAACTGAGTCGGCAGGCCAGCAGTTGCTCGCAGACTGCCAGCAGCACCAGAGCCGCCAGCAGCCACCAGCGGATTTCATTGCCGGCCGATTCCGTACGGATCCAGTCGAATGTCCCCGGCTCCTGAATGGTGACCGAAACGTTCTCTCCAATCTGCCGGCGGATGGTCTCGTCGGTGGCGACGTCGAGCCGGCTTTCCTCCACAGGAACATTATACGCGATCAGCCGCTCTTCCACCTGCTGCTCCCGTGTTGTCAGCCGCACCGTGTAGATGCCGGGCGCATCGGTTTCGCGGAAGGAGGCGACCAGGGGGGGCAGTTCGTCGGCGGCGGATGGTTCGTCCGCCTTGTCCGACGGGGATTCGGGGGAGGCCGCTTTCAGTTGCGTTGCCTGATTGTCGGGAGAGACGATCTCGAGGTTCTCCCGGTAGTACGCCCGGTTGAGTGTCAGATCGAGCGGGGCACCGACCGGCTCGCGGGGCTGCAGATGCTCGGAGCGGGCGATGTAGCGGGCCAGTTCCAGCTGCATCACCGCGAAACTGGGGGCCCCGGGGCCGTTGGCCCAGTTGTTCCAGACGATTCCCTGCGGCGAGACAAGCGGTCCTGCGGCGGTCAGGCAGGTGACGATCCTCCCCTCGCCGTATTCGTGTTCGAGGATCAGCGGCTGGCGGTTCCGCAACGTTGCGAGGACGCGGAAGGCGTCGTCCTCCGGCTGCCGGTTGGCCCACCAGTCCGCGGCGACGGGGTAGAACAGGTTGATAAAGACCGCGTCGATGAACGGGTTCTCCTGACCGCCCAGAATCCGGAACAGCGGATGGTCGGTCGGGATCAGGTCGGGCCCCGGTGATGTGCTGTCGTCGCGGGGGAGTTCCCGGGGAGCACCGGCCAGCGGGATCGGGAACAGGCCTTCACCGTTCTGATACAGCTTGTCGTTGTAGAACGCCGGCCGCACCGTGTTTCCCATGAACCATGCCAGCCCGCCACCGGCCGCGGTGAACTTCTCCAGGGCGTCGACCGCGTCGGGCGGAAGCTCCGCGACGTTGACCAGGTAGATCGCCTGGAACTTCTCGAGCGGATTTCGGCGGAGATAGTCCGGACCCTGAACCAGGGCGGAATAGCCGGTCACCGACGTGTCGGCGGCGAGTGCATCGGCAATGTACAGTCCCTGGGTTCCTCCCGGGGTGCCGTCGATGATGAGCACCGGATTGTTCACGGGGACTTCGACTGCGACGTACCGGACGTTATCCGCTTCGAGGGCGTCGTTTTCGAGCGTGACATGCAGGCGGTGGTTCCCTGCCGTCTCGAACACGACTTCGAACGTTCGTGAGACGTCCTTGCCCGCTTCGATCGACGGAAACACCAGGTTCATCGGCAATTGCTGGCCGTCGACAAAGACTCCCAGCCGCACATCTTCCGCTTCCCGCGTGCCGTAGTTCGACACCGTCGCGGTGAACGAGACCGGAACGCCGGCCGCCGCGGCTTCGACCGATCCGGTCAGCTCGGTGATGGCGAGGTTCTCGTGTACGTCGTCGATGACCCGCACGAGATTGACGCTGATGTCGGCGGCGTCCAGTTCGCGGACGGTCTCCCCGAGCCGGGCATTGTCGAACCAGTCATCCTGCCGGAAGTCGGAGATCACATGCAGATGTTTGACGGCCGACTGGTCGTCGATCAGTCGATCCCGTGCCGCGTCCATTCCGCTGACGAGATCGAGTGCCCGGTGCGTGCATTGCAGATCCGAGAGCCGCGTGGAGACTTCATCGAGGAGGGCATCGTCGATGTCCCGCTCGCTCAGGCCGGCGATCGTCTCGCCCGGTCGGGAGAGGAGAATCAGCGTGAACTTCTGGGTGCCGGGCCGCTGGGCCCCTTCGGCGACGATCTTTTCGACGACGGACCGGGCGGCTGCAAAGGCGGTTCCGTCTCCCAGTCGGTCCTGCATCGAGCCGCTGTCGTCGAGGATGACGACGTGGTGCGATTTGGCTCCGCGGAAGAGAGTGAGCTGCTGGGCATCGAGCACGAAGCGGCCGACGAGTGCCAGGATCAGCAGCACCATCAGGATCCGCAGCAGCAACAGCAGCAGTTGCTCAAACAGGATTCGTCGCCGGTTCCGTTGCTCGCTGGAGAGCAGGAACTCCATGGCGGCAAAGCGGACGCGGCGGTAGCGCAGCCGATTGATCAGGTGGATGATAATCGGAGCGGCCACCAGGGCGACGCCCGGCCAGAAGAAGGCAGGATTCAGAAAGTGTTGTGCGATCCAGGTTGCCATCAGCTCCTCACCGATCCCCGCAGGCCCACGCGGTGATTCAGGTAATGCCGCAGCACGGCATCCAGGTGTTCGCTTGTCCGGACGGTCTGGTAGTCGATGACGTTGCGGGCGCAGCGGGTCCGCAACTCGTCGAGGAATGCGTTCATGGCCTTGAGGTACCCGTCGCGGAGCGAACGGGGGTCGCAGACCAGCTCGCCGGCTTCTTCCATGCCGTCAAACTTCGTTGTTCCGGAATACGTGAAGTCGAGTTCCTCGTCGTCCAGGATATGGAAGATGAGCACGTCGTGGCCGCGCTGCCGCAGCATCCGCAGCCCCTTGAACAGGGAGTCCCGCGGAACGAACAGGTCCGAGATCAGGATGACCATGCCCTTCTGCGACTTCTGGTCCGCGACCTGACGCAGGATCTGCAGCATGTCGGTCTTCTTCGCCGGATCCTCGCGGATCAGCGTGGAGAGGATCGCTGCCAGGTGCGTCTGCCGACTGCGCGAAGGGACCATCGACCGGACCTGGTCGTCAAAAACGGCCAGGCTGACTGCATCCTGTTGTCGCAGCAGCAGATAGGTAAGTGCGGCCGCAACCGAACAGGCGTAGTCGTACTTGGTGGTGCCGCGGGAACCGAACTGCATCGACTCACTGCAGTCGACCAGCAGGGTCGTCCGCAGGTTGGTCTCTTCCTCGTAGAGCTTGAGGTAGACCTTGTCGGTTTTGGACCAGACTTTCCAGTCGATGCGTCGGGCGTCATCGCCGGGCACATACTCACGGTGCTGGACGAACTCGATCGACTGCCCGAAATAGGGGCTGCGGTGCTGACCGGACAGGAACCCCTCCACGACCTGCCGGGCCGTGATCTCCAGTCGCGAAATGCGGGCAATAGCTTCGGGCGGCAGGTAACGTTGGAGGTCGACGGTCACAGGTCGCGGCATCCTTCAGCGGGCGAAGTCGTTCCGGCGAAACCGTTCAGGCGGCGAAGATCTTCTTGAATCGCGGGTCCTGAGTCAGTTCGCCTTCCTTGCTGGGGGTCTCGCGGACCAGTCGTTCGATGACGTGGTCGGCAGTGATCCCTTCACTCTCAGCCGAGAAGTTGGTCACGATGCGGTGCCGCAGCACCGGCGCTGCCAGTTCGGCAATGTCTTCGGTCGAAACGTATGTTCTCCCGTTGAGCAAAGCGCGGGCCTTGCCTCCCAGGAGCAGGTACTGCACGGCACGGGGGCCGGCACCCCAGCTGAGCGTGTCCTTGATGAATTCCGGTGCCCCGTCTTCCTGGAATCGCGTCTGACGCACCAGGGCCAGAGCGTAGTTGACGACGTGGTCGGTGACCGGCACCTGCCGCACGATCCGCTGCAGTTCCAGGATCTCCTGGCCGTTGAGCACCGGTTCGATTTCGTCCGACTGGATCGAGGTCGTCTGCGTGGCGATCTGTTTTTCCTCGGCGAAGCTGGGGTACTTCACGAACACCTTGAACATGAAGCGGTCCTGCTGCGCTTCGGGCAGCTGGTAGGTCCCTTCCTGTTCGATCGGGTTCTGCGTGGCGAGCACGAAGAACGGATCGCTGAGCAGATGACGCGTCTGTCCGACCGTCACCTGCCGCTCCTGCATCGCTTCAAGCAGGGCCGCCTGCGTCTTGGGGGGCGTCCGGTTGATTTCGTCGGCGAGCACGACGTTGTGGAACAGCGGGCCCTGGATAAAGCGGAATTCCCGCTCACCCGTTTCCCGGTTCGTCTGCAGGACGTCCGTACCCGTGATGTCGGCCGGCATCAGGTCGGGGGTGAACTGGATGCGGGCGAAGGTCATCGACAGGCATCGCGAAAGCGTGCTGATCATCAGCGTCTTCGCCAGTCCCGGGACCCCTTCGAGCAGGCAGTGACCACGACTGAACAGGGCGATGAGAAGCTCGTCGATCACCTCGTCCTGGCCGACGATCACCCGCGACATCTGCTCACGAATCGCCCGGTAGGCCTGGTTGAGCTTGTCGACCGATTCCTGGGAATTCAAAGCGGCGTCTTCGCTCATGAGAAGGGATGCTCACGACTTGCAGGTGTCAGAATCTGTCCGGGGGGTACGGAATGTTCCCCGCATGATGGTATTCACGTCGGCCGATTCGAGAAAGCGGCATTTTCCCGGACTCGCGCAATTGTGCAATTTGCGGTCCTCCAGACGCGATTGTGAAGGTCTTCGCCCGGATTTGTTCCCTAACCGGATAGGAAGGTTAAGGTTTGGTGAAAGCGTGATTGTATTCGGTTGCCGCGCGGCCGTCACGCCTGCAACCATCAGGGGCAAGTTGACACGATTCAGGAGACGGTGTGTACCGCTGGCAGGGAGGTCGGTTGTCGGCAGATGGTCCACGTACGGCACCCGATTGTGGGCGACATCCGCGTCCCGGCCACAATTGCGTGAGTTCGGCGACGTTCGGCCGGCAACTGCCAGCACTCGACTGCCGTCGCCAGAGGAATCGTTCGAAAACGGTTTCCGTTGAAAGCAAGATCCCTGCCCGCGCGGCTGACTGGGAAGACCGGACGGCTCTATGCCAGACACCAGCCCCGAGACTCGCGTTATGAATACGGATTTCACCGGCCAGACGATCGCTGGCGGTCGGTACGAGGTGCGCGAACGTCTCGGCAGCGGCAGCATGGGGCACATCCTGTTGGCCTACGACAGGAATCTCGGCACCACCGTCGTCGTTAAAGTGCCAACGCTCGCCCGACTGGAAAACCCCGAGTTCGCACGACGGTTCGCCCAGGAGTCCCGCTTTCTCGTCCGGCTCAAGCATCCCCAGATCGTCAGCATCCTCGACGTCGGTGAGCACGAGAGTATCCCGTTCTTCGTGATGCAGTACATCGGGGCCGGCAGCCTCGAAGATCGGGCCCGTGGCAGCGATGGCGGTGTCGTTCGCGCCTCGCCGCGAAGCCTCCGCGAGTGGCTGCCCGGCGTCGCCCGGGCGCTCGACTTCATGCACCGCGAAGGGTACATCCACCGCGACGTGAAACCGGGCAACATCCTGTTCGACGAGCATGGCAATGCGTTCCTGAGTGACTTCGGGCTCTCCAAGGTCATCCTTGCTGCCGAAGAGGGCGAAAGCAGCATGACGGCCGCCGGGGCGGTCGTCGGAACCCCCAACTACGTCGCCCCCGAGATTGTTCTCGGACGCCCGTACGACGGACGCGCCGACCAGTACTCGCTGGCGATCACCGTCTACGAGGTGCTGACCGGCAGTCCCCCGCTCGAAGGGCCGACCGCTTCGGCGACGATGGTCAACCAGACCAGCAAGCAGGCCCGTCCGCTGCACGAGGTGCGGCCGGACATCTCGCCCCGACTTTCGTCCGTCGTTCACAAGGCGCTCTCGAAGCAGCCCGAAAACCGCTACCGCAGTTGCGCCGAGTTCGCCGACGCGGTCCTGGCGGCCCTGGACGCCACCCCCACGGAAGCCTCCCGCAGCTCGGCCCATACCGGTTCGACGGCGGTGACTCCCCGCAAACGACTCGCCATCGTTGCCACCGCAAAGGCGGCCAACGGCCGGGTCGGTTGTCCGTCGTGCGGCAAGACACTGTATCTGCGGCCCGAGCATGCCGGGCAACGGGGCAAGTGCGTTCAGTGTGGCGGTCGGCTGATGATTGCCCGCGACCTGCAGCAGATCAGCCTGCTCCGTCCAGTCGAGGCGTCAGAGTCCCAGATTGCCCGGGGAGTTCCCGGTCTCTCCGGAGTGGGGGCACATGCCAGCGACGACTTCGAGACGATCCTCGGTCAGGATGTTTTCGGGTTGCGGCTCTCCCGCTGGCAGGCGACGTCGCTCGCGCTGCTGACGCTCGTGGGGATCGTCGTGGCGGCCGTGGTGCTCACCCGCATCTTCCAGGAACAGGATTCGCCGACGATGGCCGATCTGGCCGCGCTCGGTTCCCGCGAGGGAGGGGCGTCGGAACCCGCCGCTCCTGCCGCCCCCGTCCGCAGCGTCCATCTGACCATGCTGGTTCCCGAGACGTCCCTGCCGGAGTATCGGAACGCCGGCACGGGGTTCATGCAGGAGGGAATCGGGCAGTCGGTTCAGATGGCGTACGAACCGGTCGATCCCCGGACCGCCATCGATCGGATCGTCGCGGATGACGGCTCGTTTCAGTTGTGGTGTACCGATTCTCCCTTTGCGATGCAGGAGCTGGAGACCGAATGGTCACTCTCGGCCGGTGACGGGGGGGCTCCAGTGACCCGCACCGAGGTCGTCGCGTTCTCGCCGATGGTCTGCGTGCTGTGGAGTGATCGCTACTGGGCCCTGCGGAAGAAGTACCCGGATATCCAGCTCGCATCGCTGGTCGACGCCATGCGTGATCCGAGTGGC
>ENA-ORCW01000293-ORCW01000293.1-marine-metagenome-genome-assembly--contig:-NODE-293-length-41934-cov-4.403278_pt1 | contig 41934 bp, 32 predicted proteins | sample MGYA00237784_ERZ508517 | MGnify/ENA primary metagenome ERZ508517 (study PRJEB26187, sample SAMN06268979) | marine metagenome | isolation source: Tt ae E1 feedstock associated aerobic enrichment on...
CCGCGAGCCGACCACGCGACAGTCCGGATCCAGTTGGTCTGAACGAGGCGACGATGTGTCTCAACATCAAACCCGCGTGACAGCGATTCGTGGAGTGGCACCTGCACGGCCGCCGTCGAGATCCAGATGATCAGCAGCAGCCCCGCCCCGGTCCAGGGCATCCACATGGCAACTCCGGCAGGAGGCCATCGGACCAGTGCCACAGCGGTCGCCGCCTCCACCAGCATCAGGGGACCGACGATCCAGGTGATCTGCCGCTGGTGCTTCTGCTCGTAGGTGCTGAACTGATCCGTTCCGACATCGGCGAACAGCGGATAGTGCACCACCTGCACGATCCAGATGACGCCGACCATCGCGACCGTCGCGAACAGGTGAGTCAGCAACAGTGTTGAGGTCAGCGTGGACGGCATGGCGGATTCAGCTTCCCTTGCGGCGGGCCAGAACGCTGGAGAGTCCCCCGTCGACGCCGATCACCTGGCCGGTTGTCCACGAGTTGTCCGGATCCATCAGCCAGGCCGCCAGGCGGGCGATGTCGGATGGCTCCCCCAGTCGTCCCAGCGCGTGCATCGCGACCGATGCAGCCGCCGATGCGTCGTTCTCCCAGATCCGCCGCGTCATCTCGGACCTGACAAGTCCCGGCGCAATCGCGTTCACCCGAATCCCGCGTGCTGCATACGTGGCGGCAGCCGACCTCACCAGGCCTTCCACCGCCCCTTTCGCCGCGGCAATCGCTTCGTGATTCGGGAGGCCGATCCGGACCGCGGCCGACGAAAAGAGCACGATATTCCCACCGGTGGACCGCATGGCGGCCGCCGCCTCGCGGATGATCGCGAAGGAACTGAAGGCGTTGACCTGAAGTATCTCGGCCCAATCATCATCCGACGTCGCGTGGGCCGGTTTGAGCAGTACCGAGCCAATACAGTTCGCGACCGCGTGGATTTCGCCGAACGACTCACCCGCCCGTCGAAACGCAGCCGGGAACGTCTCCGGACGATGCGCATCCACAACGGCCGTGGGCGCGTCGAGTTCGCGGCCCAGTTCCTGAAGAGTCTCGGCGTTCCGTCCTGCCAGCAGCAGCCGGGCACCGTCGTCAGCAAGCTGGCGCGCCAGCGCCGTTCCCACGCTGCCGGTCGCTCCAAGAACGACCGCGGACAGATTCGAGTTCTGCGAGATCATCCGGACACCTTCAGGTCGCACCCGTTGAGATCGCACACAGCTGCACCGTCCGGATCAGCACGGCGGTCCGGCCTGTCACGAGACGGTCGCGCATGTGTGCCCAAAACGCCCTCCGCTTCAACTGTTTGTAGTCAAAGCCGGGCAGGCGACGAGGGGCGCGGCGGTCCGGTTCCCGCAGGAGACGGGAATCAGAATCGACGGGCGCGGCGACTGAGAGTGGTCTGATCCAGACGGTCGGTGGTGCGGCTGCCCCGTTCGATCGCAGCCTGCGACGGCGACTTCAGCAAGCCGGTGCCGGAAAACGCGTCTGCGGGGAACAGCGACACCTTCAGCGCCATCAACTCGCGGTGGACACCGGCATGCTCCGAGGCGACCTGCGTACTGGAGGGAACCGCCTGCCGCACCGAAGCGACCAGCAGTTCTTTTGACCGGTGTCCGGACCGCCACGACATCTGCTCGTCACGGAACTCCGCGACACGATGCGCTTCGAAGGCGAGTTCGTTTGCGACATGTTCGCCGGCAACCTGACTGACGAACATGTCCGACCACTTCTCGAGCCGTCGCCTGAGCCGGTTGATTCGCAGCATGACGCCGACCGGTGGGACGGTGCGATACAGCAGATCGACAAGCACGGTCTGCCGGGCCTGCAGGTGGAGCATGTAGCCGCGCCATGCAGCGGATTCGACGGCCGGCTGCGACGCCTTGCGGGCCAGCTCGGCCAGCACGCCGGTCCAGGTGCGGGTGAGGACCTCGGTCACGAGGATCTCTTCAGCCAGCAGCACGACCGCCATCGGGTCCGAGTCTTCGTGGACCGATTCGTCCTCCGATGGAGGGGCGGCCTTCTGATGGGCTCGGTGCCACATCTCCGCTCTCCGCCGACAACCATCGGCATACTGTTCCAGCCAGGAATCCCGCACCGGCTGGGCAGCGGCCACGACATGACTGCCATGAACGGCGCACACGGCCGAGAACTCGGCGACATCACGCAGGTCCAGTCCCACAGCTGCTCCTTACCAACTCCGCTCCCCCGCACGCCCACACTGCTGTGGGCTGAGTGCGCACAGGATGCGCCCCGTTTCACCATGGCCCGTGACTCGTCACACCGGACGCAAACCGGATACCAACGGGTCCGCAGCGGGAAAGCAGCCGCACAGCATCGCCACAACCAGTTTCCTGAACAAGGGTTACCCCACACCAACGACACACTGCCCACGTGGTGTTCCGGCAACATGTTGCCTGGGAACAACATCTGTGAATCGACATTCACACTCCTGTCACGTCTGCCGGGCGGCTGGTATACTCCGCAGAATCGGCGTTCGACGCCGAATTGAGTCTCTCGAAAACGTCACGACGCATCGCGGTCGGAGTCTTCGTCCGACGCGAAACAGCTACAGGGCAATCCGCGAATGAAGGTCCTTATCGTCGGTCAGGGTGGACGCGAACACGCCCTGGCCTGGAAGATCGCTCAGTCCGACAAGGTGAACAGGGTCTTCTGTGCCCCCGGCAATGCAGGGACGGCCCTCGATGCCGAGAACGTCGACATCGCGGTCACCGACATTGACCGGCTCGTGAAGTTCGCGACGTCCGAACAGATCGACCTGACGGTGATCGGTCCCGAAGTGCCGCTGGTCGCAGGTGTCGTCGACGCCTTCCGCAAGGCGCGTCTGCGGGTGTTCGGTCCGGACAAGGCGGCCGCTCAGCTCGAAGGAAGCAAGGTCTTCGCCAAGAAGATCATGAAGCTGGCAAACGTCCCCACCGCCGAGTCGCACAACTTCACCGACGCCGAGGACGCGATCCGGTTTGTCGAAGAGCGGAACGAACAGCCGCTGGTCATCAAGGCGGATGGTCTGGCTGCCGGCAAGGGGGTGACCGTCTGCGACACGCGTGAGGAAGCCCTCGCAGCGATCCGGACCGCGATGGTGGATCAGGCGTTCGGCTCGGCCGGTTCGACGATCGTGATCGAAGAGAAGCTCGTCGGCCAGGAAGTGAGCATCCTCGCTCTCGTCGACGGACGGACCATCGTGCCGCTCGAAGCGGCCCAGGATCACAAAGCGGCCCACGACGGCGACCAGGGGCCGAACACCGGCGGCATGGGCGCGTATAGCCCGGCGCCGTTTGCCACGCCGGAACTGATGGACACGGTGATTTCCAAGATCCTCATCCCGACCGTGCACACGCTCCGCAAGCAGAACATTGAGTTCCGCGGGGTGCTCTATGCCGGCCTGATGCTGACGAACCAGGGCCCCAAGGTACTGGAGTTCAACGTCCGGTTCGGCGATCCGGAAGCCCAGCCGGTGCTGATGCGACTGAAGTCGGATCTGTTCGACGTCCTGTACGCCGCCGCCGACGGAAAACTGCACGAAGTGCCCGATCTCGAGTGGGATCCGCGGCCGACCGTCTGCGTGGTGATGGCTTCGGACGGCTATCCGGGTAAGTACGAGAAGGGGCACGTCATCCGGGGGCTCGACGCGGCGGCCCAACTGGCCGACACCAAGGTCTTCCACGCCGGCACGACCCGGTCCGGTGACGATGTGGTGACCGACGGTGGACGCGTGCTGGGAGTCACCGCAATCGGCGATGATCTGTCCGTCGCCAAGCGGAAGGCCTACGAAGCGGTCAAGTGCATCCGCTGGGATGGTGCCTGGTGCCGGAAGGACATCTCCGACAAGGCGAGAGAGGCGTGAGGGGGAGCGGTGAGCCTTGGGCGGGGGTGAGGGGTGAGCCTTGAGCCCCCCTGGACCAGGTTCACGCCACTCTGGTACCGGCGGGTCGTCGTGGCTGTAGCGGGCATCGCGAGCGACGCCACGGTCCGACGTGTACGGCGTCTGTACGTTCCTGCTGCTTCTGAGTGAAGGCAGGTACGACACGTTCCGATACTCGGAGCGCACGGCTCGCAGAGCCGTGGCACAACGGGCAGGGAGCGGGCGGAATCACGATACGCCCGCAGCAACCTGTTGCCGGCTTCAGCGGTCGCCCAGCAGTCCCTTGTTCAGCTTTGAGAGGGCATCGCTTTCGATCTGCCGGACCCGCTCGCGCGTGAGACCGAGGGCTTCGCCGATCTCCTTGAGGGTCCGCGGCTCACCGTCATCCAGTCCGAACCGCATCCGGAGGATGACCGCTTCCCGGGGATCCATCTCGTCGAGCATGCGGTAGACATGCTTGAGGTTGTCGTCCTCGACGAGCTCGTCTTCGGGCCCCTTGCTGCGATCGTCGGCGATCAGTTCGCCCAGCGACCAGCTGCTGTCATTGGGGTCGGACTGCGGGGTCGAGTTGTAGAGCTGGATCGCCTTTTTGACGATCTTGAGCTTCTTGGGGGGAAGTTCCAGCTCGCGGGCGACTTCCTCGGCGGTGGGGGTCCGGCCGAATTCGTCCTGCAGCTTCGCGGTCGCACGTCGCCACTTGGAGAGCAACTCGACCATGTACGCCGGAATACGGATCGTCTTGGCGGAGTTGATCAGCGCCCGCTTGATCGACTGCTTGATCCAGTAGCTGGCGTAGGTGCTGAAGCGGGTGTTCATGTCGGGGTCGAAGCCCTCGACGGCGCGGAGCAGACCGAGATTGCCTTCCTCGATCAGGTCCTGGAGCGGCAGTCCCTTGCCGGCATATCCGCGAGCGATGTTGACCACCAGCCGGAGGTTCGCCCGCACCATGCGGTCACGGGCCGACTGATCCCCTTTGCGAATGCGGTAGGAGAGTTCTTTCTCTTCGTCTGCCGTCAGCAGGGCCGTCTCGTTGATCTCCCGCAGATACGTCTCGAGCGGATTCTGGACGGTCGAAGAGACTCGACGACGGGTCATCTTTTGCATTGCGTGTTCAAAGTTTGGGGGTTCATTCGTTCGCGGGCGTCATGGCAGAGTCTTTCTGCAATCCCGCGTGCCCCGTCACATCCATGGTTCGTCCCTTGCGATATCGGCGACCTCGCTGACCCGGCTTGATCACAACGGCAGAAGCTGCCGGAAAGCTGCGCGACTGCGGCAAGTCGGCGCAAAAATGACGGCCTTCCAGCGATTGCGGGAAGGCCGTCATGTGCGTTCCGGTCAGATTCTACCAGTCAGGCGGTCGCGGTCAACACGGTCAGAACGGCCGTGACAGTCCGCGACGACTGATGGCAGTCAGTCTTCCTTGCTCTCGTCGGAGCTTTCGGAATCATCGGAAGAATCGGCTTCAGCGGACGCTTCCGCTTCCGGAGCGGGTTCCGCTTCCGGAGCGGCTTCGCTTTCGGCTTCCGCCTCGGCAGCCTCTTCCTCTTCCTTCGGCTTGGCGACGGCCTGCATGCTGAACAGCGGTCCGCTCGACTCGCCCATACCACCCTTGAGTTCTTCGCGGGCGGGCGCTCCGGCGCCGCCGGTCGCACCACCGGCTGCAGCCTGTTCGATCTCGGCGGGCGTCGCTTCGAGCTTGCGGCTCAGGCCGATCTTGCGATCGTCCACATCGACGCGAAGCACACGCACCTCGATCTCTTCGCCGACATTCACTTCGTCTTCCGGGTTGGTGACCTTGTGATCAGCCAGTTCGGAGATGTGCAGCAGACCCTCGAGTTCTTCCTCGAGTTCCACGAACACACCGAAGTTGGTGATCTTGGTGACCTTGCCGGTGACGACTTCGCCGGGCTGGTACTTGTCGGGGATGCGGGTTTCCCACGGATCCTCTTCGAGCTGCTTGAGGCCCAGGGCAATCCGCTTGCGGTCTTCGTCGACAGAGATGACGACGCACTTGACCGTATCGCCCTTCTTGAGCATCTCGCTGGCGTGCGAAATCTTGCGGGTCCAGGACATGTCGCTGACGTGCAGCAGTCCGTCGACCCCTTCTTCCAGCTCGATGAAGGCACCGTAGTTGGTGAGGTTGCGAACCGTTCCCTCGATCGTGCTGCCGACCGGGTACTTGGCGGCGACGTCGTCCCACGGGTTGGGCTGCGTCTGCTTCATGCCCAGCGAGATTTCCTGCTTCTCGGTGTTGATGCCGAGAACGACCACTTCGACTTCGTCGCCGATGTGGACCATTTCGCTGGGGTGATTGATCCGCTTCGTCCAGGACATCTCGCTGATGTGGACGAGTCCCTCGATGCCGTCCTCGAGCTTGACGAAGGCACCGTAGGACATGACGTTGACGACTTCGCCCTTGACCCGCGAACCGACCGGGTACTTGGTTTCGACGTTCTCCCAGGGGCTGGGGAACTTCTGCTTGAGCCCCAGAGCGATCTTTTCCTTCTCGCGATCGACGTTGAGGATCATCACCTCGATCTCGTCGTCGATCTTGACCATCTCGGACGGATGGCTGATGCGGCCCCAGCTCATGTCGGTAATGTGCAGCAGGCCGTCGATACCGCCCAGGTCGACGAAGGCACCGAAGTCGGCAATGTTCTTGACGACGCCCTTGCGGATCTGACCTTCTTCGATCTCGGCCAGCAGCTTCCGCTTCATCTCGGCCCGCTGCTCTTCGATGAGCTTGCGGCGGGAGACAACGATGTTGCGGCGGGACTCGTCGATCTTGAGGATCACGCAGTGGATCTTCTGGCCCAGGTAGTCGCCGATGTCCTGCGGGCGGCGGATGTCGACCTGGCTGGCCGGAAGGAACACGTTGACGCCGCGGCTGCCGGTTGCGGTCGCGTTCTCGCCGATGCTGACGAGCAGACCGCCCTTGATCTTGCGGACGACCGTTCCTTCGACGACATCTCCTTCTTCGTGCTTGGAGATGACCGCTTCCCAGTCGCGGAGGCGATCGGCCTTCCGCTTGGAGAGCAGGATCAGGCCGAAGTCGTCTTCGATCTCTTCGAGAAGGACTTCGACCTTGTCGCCCGGCTTGGGCTGGGGTTCGTCTTCGGCCCATTCGTTGGTCGAGACGGTCCCTTCACTCTTGTATCCGATGTCGACCACGACCTCGTCGCCATCGACGCTGAGAACCACGCCTTCGACAATCTGGTTCGTGTCATACGAACGCGACGTCTCGTCGTAGACGAGATCCATTTCCGCGTCGGCCTCGCTGGTCAGGTCCAGCATGTCACCGAACGTGGCGTCCAGTTCCTGTTCATCAATCTGAAATTCACGGATGAGGTTACGATCGACCATATCGCCTAAGAGATCCCGTTGCACAGAGTTTCGCTGCGACAAGTCAAGCTGTTGCTCTCAGCCGAGGGTCGACTGAAGGCCCGCAAAAGGGCAGCCCCACCTGTTCGCTCCGTCGGTGAAGAAAACCGGCACGCGATTGGCAGAGGACATGACAAGGGTTTGAACATCGATTCGGACCGCCGAAGCATTCCGTCATGCTTCGTCCAGAACGGCCGGAATTCGATACGCAGCGAAAGGTCGCGAGTATATCATACGCCGGCGGAATAAAACCAGCACGATTCAGGCTTTCCGTCGAAATGTGAAGATGGGGGACACCGCCACCGCCTCCCCCCGGGCGAACCGGTCGGCCATTCGGCAGCTCCTGCAGAATGGCGGCCGGTCCGGCGCACCGGCCGCACCGTTTCTGTCGCACATTCCGTTCACTCCTGACGGAGAAGAATGCATGCCGACACGACTCAACTGGCGTCGCTGGCCAGCTCTCAGACGTTCTCTCACATCCCGGCCGCTCTGGCAGCAGCAACGGCCCGTCCGGATCGGGCAGGGGCCGCACCTCGTCTCCAGGACGGCAGAACGGCGGTTCAGGCCGGCACGGAAACTCCTGCCTGCGATGCGGCATCCGGGTCGGTCGAGACGGTCCGGACCGTAAACCGCCCCTTTCCGCCCCGTTTCGCCTCGTACATCGTTTCGTCCGCCAGCCGGATCGCCTCGTCCACGGTGGTCACGCCGCTGACGACCACGATCCCGAAACTGAACGAGGTCTGCCACTTACGCTCCCGGAGCGCCGCGTGCAGTGTCGTGTGGACCCGCAGGGCCACCTGCTCGGCATCATGGGGCGAGACGGCCGGCCACGCCACGGCGAACTCGTCTCCCCCCACGCGCGCGGCCAGGTCGTAGTTGCGTGACTGTCCGGTAAGCACTGCTGCTGCACACTGGAGCAGCTGATCCCCGGTCGGGTGGCCGAGCGTGTCGTTCACTTCCTTGAAATTGTCACAGTCGAGCAATCCGACCGCCAGCGTCGCCTGACTCCGCCGCGCACGGTTCAGCTCGGCATCGAGCCGTTCGCGAAATCCGCGTCGATTCAGCAGCCCCGTCAGATCGTCAGTCCGCAGCGCCACATGCCAGCCGTCACGCACCTGACGCATCCGCTCGAAGACGAGCACAAATGTCAGCAGGATGGCCATCATCCCCGCGGCAGTGATCGCCTGATCGGCCGCTGGTTGGTTGAACTCAGCCCGGCCCAGCAGCCAGCCGACGGGGACAGCCAGCAGGGAAGCGGTCGCCAGTCTCCAGTCCCCCAGTGCAATCGTCCCCCAGAGAACTGGGAGTGCCGCCAGCGTGGCCCATTCCGGATGATCGAGATGCCCCCCCAGCAGGGCGGTTCCGCCGCCGATGAGGCTGCAGGAGAGGACGAGGAGGATCGCTCGGCGAAGGACACGACTTGCCATGATTCCGACCGACGACTCGAGATGATGCGGGCTTTGTCACTTCGGACCAGCCGCTGATGCGCCATTGCCCGCACGATCAAGCATAGCTGCTGAACCGCGCAAATGCCGGGTTGACGTGACAGACCACAAGGGTCAGCCGAGTTGCCATGGCGGTGTGACGCTTCGTTCGGGGACGTTCCCTCCGTGCCTGTTCTCGCAGGAGTCACTGGAGCCAGTGCCCGCCGTTCAGGACGCGACCGGTCCGTCGTTCGAGCGACCGCCTTGGGCGGAACGCCCGACGTGATCTGATCCGCTTGCGTTGACGTTCCGGCGACAGGAACCGGCCTAGAACTCGTAGAGCGTCTGCGTGCGGACGACCGCGGCGTTTTCCGGGAACGTGTGGAAGGCATGAACCGCCAGGCTGCGGCCGTTGGCATCGGCCTGAATCACGCTCAGCGGTGCGGTCTGCATGCGGTGAGCCGCCGGAAACTCACAGGCAACGGCTGCTCTCCGGGCATCCATCTGGAGTTCGGTCTGGATTTCGGTGAAGACTTCCGGATCGAGCCGTTCCACATGTGCGCTGGTGTGAACTGTGAGATTTCCGTCCAGCGAGAGAGAGCGATCCCGGCAGGATGCGAGCGGTTCACCAACGCAAAGGCCCCGCTGGGGCAGCTCCTGTTCCACCGCACCGACAACTTCCGTAATCACCGTGCCGCTGTGCCGCAATTCGATCACATGACCGGCTTCACAGATCCGCAGCATGGCGGAGAAGTCGTCCGTTTCCATGAGCGTTGCCCGGGAAACCCGAAAGAGTTCCGGATGCAGTGACCGCTCATAGAGTCGAAACGCCAGTTGCGACGCGTCGGGACGTGCTGATCCAACTTTCATGGCGTTCACAGATGGGTTCGGGACGGGACAGCGATGACGTCTGTGTGAAGTATACGGCTCGCTGCAGAGGCTCCGAAAGGCCGTAGATCGACCGAATCTGAAATTCTCCCAGCCGGCCCGGAAAAGCCCGCCGAAGACTCGACAGACCGAACGAGGATTCCCTGCCGGCAGGAGATGCCCGCAGCATCGGCCGTCACTCTTCAGGCATTACCGGACAGCAGCGACACCTTCCAGCGCCAGCAACCGTTCCTTGAGCGTCACACCGGTTGGTGCCGAGAAGCCGCCGAGGCGTCCACCCGCAGCGATCACGCGATGACATGGGATCAGCAACGGGAGGGTGTTGCTGGCCATTGCCTGTCCGACAGCGCGGGCCGCACCGGGACGGCCCGCCCGTTGGGCCAGTTCGCCGTAGCTGATCGTCGTTCCATACGGGACCTGGCGCAGGCAGCGGACGATGGCCTTGCGAAACGGCGTCATCGGTGGGAGCGCCAGCGGGACGTCGTCGAAGGAAACCGGGTCGCCCTGAGCGTAGGCAATGATCCGATCGGCAAGTTCATCCTGCGCAGTCTCGGCAAGCTGTTCAGTTGAGGCAACGAGTCGCTGGTCAAGAGCCGATCGAACCGCCGGTTCGCTGCTGTGTCCCATCAGCAGGTGACTTACGCCGACATCAGCGCGTGCAAATGCGACCCACCCGATCCCGGTCTCGAACACACAAACTGTTGTCATGGAAAACCTTACTGACTCGTCGCAACGCCGACTGCAGGGCGGGCTTCCCGCGCGAGCGCACTTTGACCCATCTCTACCAGCCCGATAGAATGAGACTCATCTTAACATTCGTCGCGGCTCCGAGACGATGCAGCCTGCTGCGTCGCCCGGGTCGCCCGAGCCAGAAAGCCACCGCCTGGTGGAAACTGACGAAAGCGCCGGACGCTCGGATCGGTAGCCCGCCAGCCCCAGAAGCATAAGGTGCTGACCATGTCGCACTATCCCTCCCTCGCGGATGACTTCTTCGTCAACATGAACCTCAACACGGAGCTGCAGCTTCCGTCCGCCAGGGAAACGGTTCTTGAATTCTTCGGTCGGATGCAGAAGTCGTACCCCGGCATGAGGAACTTCTACCAGCGCGACAACGGCGACTTTGTCCTCGAAGAAGACAAGGATCAGGCGCATTATCGCTGGATGTGCCTGGAGCCGCGTCGCATCTGCAGCGGTTGCGTGAATCCCGAAGCGGTCGATGCCGCCATGGAGCAGCACCTGCTCGCGCTCCAGCTTGCGCCGTTCATGCTGTCGGTCAGTCCCCTCGACTGCGAAGCGCTCGACTTCCTGTTCGGGTTCGACTTCATGTACCGCGGCAACCATGACGAAATCGTCGCCGAGGCCCTTGGAACGAGCTCCGCGCTGGATGGCCTGATGGGAATTCCGGGATCGAAAGCCCTCAACTTCGAGCCCTCCCTGACGATGAGCCTCGATGAGACCTGTCGCCGACAGTGCCGCCTGATGGTCGAAACCCGCACGAATGCGTACCAGGTCCGTCGAGGGGAATTTCCGGAAGAGGCGATCAGTGTCTATTTCACGGTTCGCCAGTACGGCAGTCTGGCCCACGACGGATCGTACGAAGAGACGCTGATGGAGCTGCGACGCGACTGCGAAGAGCTTCTCAACGAGCATGTCGTCGAGCAGGTTCTCCGCCCGCTCGCGCACGCGATCTCGACTCGCTAGGCGTCTCGGGCCGGAGTCTCCCCGAGTGGTGCTTGCGTTCCCGGTGGTCTGCCGTACTCTGAATGGGATGGCCTTCAGTGATCGGACGGGCAAATCCGGGAGAACTGAGATGCGTGGTCACCACATCGTGCAGTCCGTACTGGGGAGTCTGATTGTCTCAGCCTTTGTGCTGTGCGGTTCGGCAGTCGCCGGCTCGCCTGTCGTGAAAGCGTCGCCGGCAATCTATCGCGAGAGCGAGGAACCGGCGACGATCGACCAGACCGGCGTGAGGTACTTCGCCTCGTACGGTCCCTACTATGGGCCCCCGCCCGGCTACTACCGGTACGGGTATTCGTATGGCTACGGACCGCGATTCCGCACCGGGTTCTATCGGCCGTACTCCTACAGCGTGTACTCGTACTCCTATGGAGTGCCCGCGTTCCCGGGATACGTCGGCTCGACCTACGTGACCGGCTACCGCGGATACCCGGCGTACTACGGACCACGGCCGTACCCGGTCGCTCCCCGGGCGTACTACGGCTATTACCGTCCGGGGTACGGGTGGTACGGTGGATACCGCTTTCGTCGCTGGTAAGCGGGCATCAGACGGCCGGTGAGATGCCTGCCGGACGAAATGCTGCCATGGTCCGCTCCGCCGGCATCGCCCGGCGGCGGACCGCTATCCGGCCGGTGGCTGCACGACGATACCGACCATGATGTCGTAGAGCACGTGGCAGCCGACAGTGATCCCGAAGCCGCGCAGGTAGAACAGGATCGCGAACCAGACGCCCGCAGCGGCGCGGAACAGGAACCCGAACCAGAGTTCGCGCTGTTCCATCACGGTCTGCAGCGGTCCCCAGACGTCGATCCGGCCCGTTCCCGGTGCAATGTCGATGTAGTGCGCCGCGGAGAAGATCACGCTCGAAAGAACAACGCCCAGCAGGATGGCCAGTCCACGCGGCAGCAGCAGTCCGCGAAGCGCAAGGACCAGGACCGGCAACAGCAGCAGCCGGAACAGGACTTCTTCGTAGATGCCGGCCCCGACGAAGCTGATGGCACGTCCTCCCATCGAAAGCGGCACGGTCGATGCGGGGATGCTGGCCACGACCATCGTTGCAAACGCCTGGCCGATGACGCGGGCCAGGACGAACAATGCCGTTGCCAGAATCAGGCTCTCACCGAACATGCCGATCAGTGTTTCGAAACGGCATCGCCACGGATGCCGGGCGGCAATCTGCCAGCCGAGCAGCGTCGCGACGACGACGACCGGCAGCAGCGCATCGCGGACTCCGACGCCACCGGAGAGGAACGCCCGCATCCAGCAGTCGGCCCCGTTCCGCAAGGTGTCGGCCGCAACCGGGTCCGTCAGCAGACCGACCTCGTAAGCGACAATCAGCGGCAGAACGAAGCAGACGGCGGCAAGGGGACGCCGTGCGGCATCCCAGTAATCGTCGTGCTCCGGCAGCGGCGCGGTGAGGACGGTCGACATCGGCAACTTGAGCAGAGTTGAGAGCGATGGCAGGAAAAGGACGAAAACGGGCAGGGGAGGGCGTCAGGGTTCGCCCCAATGACCTTCCCTGTTGTCCTTATCGACTGCCGGGCCCCGCGGGTTGATGCCGTCCGGGTCGAACCGGGCAACGCCTGTCTCCCACATCCTCGGAATTGCTCAATCTGTGGCGGTTGTGCCGCCGATTCCAGAACTACAGGATTGAACAGGCGGTTCGTCCGTCCCTAGAATCGGAGCAGCTGAGCGCCTGCCGCACTCTCCCGACCCTGTGTCGGAAACGCCTGCGACGCCCGGTGAGCGACCGTGGTACCGGCATCGGATGGCCCGGTCGATCCTGTATCGGCCCCCCGTGTCGATGATTCGGGAACAGTGGAGATCCCGAATGGCTCCGGGGCGCCGGCATCCCCGGGGATGCCTGTCTGTCGCCTTTCCCTCAACGCGCGAGGTGTGCTCGATGGCCGCCGATTTCCGCCGCAAGGAACAGCTCGCTGAGCTGACCGACCGCATCGTTGACAGCTACCGCGACATCGGAACGATCAACCACCTCGGTCACTGTCCGCTCCCGAGCACCTCGGCCGTCGTCGAAATCCTGCACGATCTCAAGGAGATCCTGTATCCCGGCTACCGTCGCCGCCAGAACCTGCATCTGGGAAACGTGACGTACTTCGTCGGCGACCTGGTCGACGGACTGCACGACAAGCTGACGCAACAGATCGCCCGGGCCCTCCGGTACGATTACGACATGACCGAGCATGCGGACTGCGACCGCCAGACCCTCGAAGACTTCGAGGCTGCCGGCCAGGAACATGCCATTACCTTCCTCGAGTCCCTGCCAGAAGTCCGCTCGCTGCTGGCGACCGACGTGCAGGCGGCGTTTGATGGGGACCCGGCGGCCCGCAACCTCGACGAGATCATCTTCTGCTATCCCGGACTGCAGGCAGTCACCGTGCATCGGCTGGCCCACCAGCTGTACCGGCAGGGGGTTCCGCTGATTCCCCGCATCATGTCGGAGTGGTCGCACGGGCAGACCGGCATCGACATTCATCCCGGCGCGAAACTGGGGCCGTCGTTCTTCATCGATCACGGAACCGGTGTCGTGATCGGCGAGACCTGCGACATCGCCGCCAACGTGAAGATCTACCAGGGCGTGACGCTCGGTGCACTCAGTTTCGCCAAGGATGGGGAAGGGCGGCTGGTTCGCGGGACCAAGCGGCACCCGACGATCGAAGAGGGCGTCGTGATCTATGCCAATGCGACGATTCTCGGTGGCGATACGGTGATCGGGAAGAACTCGGTCATTGGTGCGAGTGTCTCTCTCACCAAGAGTGTCCCGCCCAGCACCGTCGTGACGATCGAGAAGCCCTCCCTGCGGTTTCGCGAAGCCTCCTGAGGCGTGCCCGTCGGCGGAAAACGGAGCCGGGCAGTGAAAGTGTCCCGTTTCCCGGCCCGGCCGGCGTCCCGTAATTGGTGTCCGGGCCGTCGGTTTCGTCACGAAAGGGCACATGCCCGCGCTTTTCGTCCGGGAACAGCGTAAACTGATCGCGGGGTTCCCAATCCGCGAGATGACACCACGTTCATGGCCACGGTTCCCAAAGCGTCAACGCCGCATCACGACGGTCCATCGGCACTGGATCGTACGCCGGTCCAGTCGACCGAGTCGTTGCAGCGCTCGCAGGCGCTGAGCGTCACCACTCGAGACGCCCCCGGTCCGGTGCCGGGTTACGAAACCCTGCGCTGTCTGGGGACCGGCTCGTACGGATCGGTCTGGCTGGCCCGCGAGCTGAAGACCGGCAAGCAGGTGGCGATCAAGTTCTACACGCACCGCCGCGGACTCGACTGGTCACTGCTCAGCCGCGAAGTCGAGAAGCTCGCCGTCCTGTATACGTCGCGGAACATTGTCGGTCTGCTGGACGTCGGGTGGGACCACGACCCGCCGTACTTCGTGATGGAGTTCCTCGAAAACGGGTCGCTTGCCGATCTGCTGGCGAGGGAACGCCCCAGCGTCTCCACGACCGTCGAGATCACACGGGCCGTGGCACGCGCGCTGATCCATGCTCACGGCAGCGGCATTCTGCACTGCGACCTCAAGCCGGCCAATGTGCTGATCGACGGCAACCACGAAGCGCGGCTGGGCGACTTCGGTCAGTCCCGCCTGTCGACCGAGCAGTCGCCTGCGCTCGGAACGATGTTCTACATGGCGCCGGAACAGGCCGATCTCGAAGCGGTTCCCGATGCCCGCTGGGACGTGTACGCGCTCGGCGCACTGATGTATCACATGCTGACCGGTGCGCCGCCCCACCGAACACCTGAAAACGAACAGATGCTGACCGCCGCCGATTCGCTCGAAGAACGGCTGGCGATCTACCGAACTCTCATTCTGGAAGGGGAACGTCCCCGGGCACACCGTGATGCGGTCGGCATCGACACGCGACTGGCCGACATCGTGGACGGTTGCCTGCATCCCGACCCGGCACAGCGGTATCCCAATGCCCAGGTGGTGATGGATCTGCTCGATCAACGGGAAGCCGCCCGGGCCAAGCGGCCGCTGATGCTGCTGGGAATTCTCGGGCCGATCTTCTTCCTGCTGGCGATGTACTGGATCGCGCAACTGTCGGTTCCCCGGCTGCTGGACAAGGCCCAGGAAAACCTCGTTCAGCGGGCCCTCGAGAGCGACGCCGTCTCCGCCAAGATCCTTGCCGAAAGCATTCAGCAGGAACTCCGCATCCGACGCGAACAGCTTGAAGAGCTGGCGGACCGACCGGAGATGCGGGAGCTGATCGCCGCCTCCGCCACCTGCAATACGGACCAGCTCGTCGACTGGGTCACCAACCCGGAGGCCGGCCCGAAGCGGGAATCGTACGAGTGGCTGACCCGCATCAAGACCACGACTGACCGTCGCCTCGACTCGGTGCAGCGAACGCGGGACGACAGCTGGTTTGTGACGGACGCCGCCGGTCGGCAGATTTTCCGGTTGCCGGTCGACGACACGATCGGCAAGGCGTTTCACTGGCGCGACTACTTCCACGACCTGGGGCTGGAACTTCCGGAGGACACGGAGCTGAGCGAAGTTCAGCCACGTCGAACCCCAGGCGTCTCACAGGCGTTTCTGAGTCACGCGACCTATCGCTACATGGTGGCGATCGCGGTCCCCGTCTGGGATGAGCAGGGGGAGGAAGTGATCGGCGTGCTTGCCCGCACGCTGCACCTGACGAACCTGCTCACGCAGTGGGAGGAACGGATCCGCGGAGACGATCGTGACGACGACCGGTTTCTGGCTCTGGCCGACCTGCGGGGGGACTTTGTGCGTCTGCTGGATCACGAGTGGATCGATCCGGATCACATGGCGGAGCTGAGTGATTCCGAACTGGACTCACCGGAGTCCCGCCTCGCGCTGGCACCGGAGCTGGCAGACATCATCACCTCGCGCGACCGCTGCGGCGACTATCATGATCCGGTGGCGGCACTCGATCCCCGGTTTGACGGGACGTGGCTGGCCGCCTTCGCGCCGATACCGGAAGCGGGCTGGGTGGCAATCGTGCAGGAACGCCGGGATACGGTTCTGCAACCGGTCGGAGATCTCTACGACGTGATCTTTCGTGCGGCCTTCTGGGCCATCCTGGTGTTCAGCATCCTCCTGGCCGTGCTGTGGTATCTGCTGCAGCGCGCCTCCCACTGACCCTCGCCGTTCTTCCCCCCCCGTCGACGTCCAGGAATCGAGTCTGTGCTGCAACTGATCGCTCAAGGGCCGCAATCGCGACAACGATGGCGACAGACGCTTGCGTCCGGCCAGACGTACCTGCTGGGACGGAGTACCGACGCCGACCTGCCGGTCCCCTGGGAACCATACCTGTCGGGTCAGCACGCCCGACTGAGCGTCAATGACGCGCTGGTGGAAGTCCGCCGGGAAGCATCCGCCACCAACCCGATCTTCCATGATGGTGCCGAACACCATCACTTCGACCTGCTCCCCAACCGCAGTTTCACGGTTGGCGAGACGCGCTTCATGCTGGTCGCCCTGGAGGATTCGGCACCGTCGTCGTCGGAGCAGCCGCTGGAGGAATTCACTTTTACGCGGCAGCAGCTGCAGAAGGTGCGGTTCCACGATGCCGATCGCCGCATCGAGGCACTCAGCCGGCTGCCGGAAGTGATCGCCCGGGCCCGCACGCAGGACGAACTGCACACCCGGTTGACGAACCTGCTGCTGGCAGGTGTCCGCTATGCAGACGCCGCCGGCATCGTTCAGCTGGATGAACACAACCGGGTCCGGATGCCGTACTGGGAACGTCGACGCGAGACCGCCGGTGCATTCCGTCCCAGCTCGCGACTGGTGACCGAAGCGGTTCAGAAGTTGCGCCGCAGCGTGCTGCATGTGTGGGAAACGACGTCCGCTGCTGACAGCGAATACACCGCCAGTGCCGAGTTTGACTGGGCATTCTGCACGCCGGTCGTCACCCGCGGCCGCGAACGCTGGGGACTGTACGTGGCCGGTCAGCTCGACACGATCCTGCACGCCCCGACGGGACAGTCGGGTGTTCCGGAGCTGCACGGCGACATCAAGTTTGTCGAACTGCTGGCCGAGATTATCAACTCGGTCTGGCAGCTGCAGCGGCTGGAAGGCAACCTGTCGGTCCTGCGTCAGTTTCTTGCTCCGCCGATCCTGGACGCGATCGAGCGTTCGGCCGGTGAAGCGGGACTCAATACGGAGATGCTCGATCCGCGAGAAGCGGACGTGACAGTGATGTTCTGCGACCTGCGGGGCTTCAGCCATCAGGCTGAGGAATCGGCGGACGACCTGCGAGGCCTGCTCGACCGGGTCAGTGCCGCTCTGGAAGTGATGACGCAGCAGATCCTCCGCTACGGTGGTGTGACGGGAGACTTTCTGGGTGATGCGGCGCTCGGGTTCTGGGGCTGGCCGTTCGCATCGGAAGAAGCTCCGGTGAACGCCTGCCGGGCCGCCATGGGCATCTGGCGGACGTTCGAACAGACGCGGGCCCGCAGCGATCATCCGCTGGCCAATTTCGAGGTCGGGATCGGAATCGCCCACGGACGTGCCGTCGCAGGCAAGCTCGGTACGCGGGACATGGTGAAGGTGACGGTGTTCGGTCCGGTGGTCAATCTTGCCAGCCGGCTGGAAACGATGACCAAGCAGTTGCGTGTCCCGATTCTGCTCGATGAGGCGACTGCGACATCGGTCCGGGAGCGACTGCCGGCAACCGAGGGCCGGACCCGCCGGCTCGGCAAGGTCTTACCGTACGGTCTCGAGACACCGCTGGTGGTCAGCGAACTGGTGCCCCCCCTGGATGACCGTCCTGACCTGACCGACGACCATCTGCGTCTGTATGAAGAAGGGGTGACGCACTTCCTTGACGGGCGCTGGGAAGAGGCGTATGGATGCCTGCATCAGATGCCTCCATCGGACCGCGCCCAGGACTTCCTGGCGATGCGGATCGCCCAGGACAACCGCCGTGCACCGGCCGACTGGGACGGAGTGATCCGCCTTCCGAGAAAGTAGGTAGCAAGGCGGCTTTTGATGCGTATTTCTACCCAATCGACCGTGTCGGAGACCGGTTTGTCGAGGGTTTGATTTTCGCGGGACTCGGCCTTTTCCTGCCGATGTTTTTCTGCTTAAATCGGCCGGAGAGTTCGCAGGAAACACCGACGATTCGCGAGACGAATCGATGACGGGCAGCCGAGGGGCCTTCGGAGAAGCGGCCGCCCGATATTCCCGCTCAGGCGGGAGGGGACAAGCTCATGATGCACTTTACGTGCGACTGTTGTGGTACGTCGATCCGCCATGAACGCTATGTGGCGCGGATTGAAGTGTCGCCGGCCTTCGATCCGGACGAAATCTGCGAGGACGATCTCGATTCCGACAATCTCGAGCAGATTGCCGAGGCGCTCAACAGCCTCGAAACCACCGACGACTTCGATCTCGAAGACTGCAGCCCCAAGTCCTTCCGGTTTGATCTGTGCGCGTCCTGCTGGCGCCGCTACCTGAAGGATCCGCTCGGACGCGACGCTCTCCGCCGGCTCAACTTCAGCAAGAACTGACGCATCGTGCAGCCATGTCCGGGTCGATTCGGCAGCCAGTTTCGCCCGCCGTTCTCGCCCTGGCCATCATGGCTCTGTTGCTCGTCCGTCAGCTGATCTGGCCCCCACGGACCGGACCACGGATGACGCATGCGCTGCCGGACCAGGTCACTGTGACCAGCGTCGCCCCGGACGGCTCTCTGATCGCCGACACATGGGGACCACTGCGGCTGCTGGGCGTCGAAGTGCCGGATGCGTCGATCGCATCAGCTCAGGCGTTTCTCGTTGAACGATGCCGGGAGCGTACGGTCCGGCTGGAATGGGACCGTCATCGCCAGTCCAGAGGCGGCACGCCACTCGCATTCGTTTTTGTTGATGATGCGTGCATCAACGAACAGCTGATCGAAGCCGGCCTGGCCCGGTTCGACGATCGGTTCCCGCTGCGCAGCGACATGCAGCGCGGCCTGCAGGCGGCCGAAGACCGTGCCCGCAAGGCCGGCCGCGGATTGTGGAACGATCAGTCGCCGCCCGCCAGTGGCGCATGAAAAACGCCGGCGACCGTCCCGCTGGTGCAGGGCACAGGTCACCGGCGCTGATGTCACCGGTTCAGCAATGCAGTCACTGACCTCAATCGTTGTTGAGGATGCCCAGCAGCTGGATCACGTACCAGAACAGCGTGGCCAGCGAGGCGAACAGCGCCAGCGCGGCCGCCACGTGCTGATCAGTCCGATAGTGGTGCAGCACGTTCGAGGTGTCGTACAGGATGTAGCCGGACATCAGCACGATCATCCCACCGACGAACCAGGTTCCGAGCGTAAGCGACGTGAAGCTGGCGACGGCAATCAGTGCCAGTGCCGCAAAGCCGCCAAGCATCAGGGCGTACCGCATGAACGAGAAGTCGGCTTTGGTGATCATCACCACGGCGGTCAGGCCGGCAAAGATGAACAGCGTCAGGACGCCCGCCTGCATCAGCAGATCCGGACCGCCCCAGAACGTGTTCACCATCACCAGCAGCGGCGTGAAGATGATCGCCTCGGCGAACACGTAGAGTCCCAGGCCGGCGTACTGGACCGCCGGCGAGGCACCGCTCTGCGCCATCCGCTGGGCCACGAAGCCTGCGATCATGAAGGCGATCAGGATGAAGAACCACTGGCCCCCCATCAGCAGGTTCGTCAGGGGCGTGGCGATGGCCGGCGTGCTGACAAACAGCGTCACCAGTCCGGCGAATGCGAGCACCGCACCGAAGACGTGCGCGTAGGTCCGTCGAATGAACGCCACGCGTTCGTCGATTGCGGCGTCCGCCGCAAAGTACTCTTCGGAGTAGGACGGAGCGTAACTCATTCAAGAATCTCCTGATCGGGGACGCGGTGACTGTCCAGGATAACGCGGCCGGCCCACACACTGCGACGCCGTGCCCTGTCGAGCCGCCACCCGCATCGACGCCTCAAGTGTGTCACACCGGAGTCGTCCGGTCCAGTGGGGAACGGGCAGGAATTCGCGTCCCGTTCACCGTCTGCCGGACGTATCAGGACGCATCTCGACGCATCCGGGCGGTTCTGCAACACTACCCGCTGGACTGCTGGAATGGACTCCCGGGCACCGGTCGATGCCGAGCACGAATTATCGAGTTGAGCTGGACATCTTTTGCGGTCCGCTGGATCTGTTGCTGTACCTGGTCCGGCGGAGCGAGGTGGACATTCTCAACCTGCCGATCGCCCGCATTGCCGCCCAGTTCATCGACTTTCTGCAGGTCCTCGAACAGATCGACCTGGATCTCGTCGGCGATTTCGTCGTGATGGCGAGCACCCTGGTCGAGATCAAAAGCCGCCTGGTTCTCCCGCAGCCCGAAGAAGAGCAACCGGCGGAAACTCCTGTCAGCGAAGAAGATCCGCGCAGCGAACTGATCCAGCAGCTGCTCGAGTACAAGAAGTTCAAGGAAGCAGCGACGGCCCTCGAAACCCGGGCCGAGCAGTGGCAGGAACGCTACCCCCGCCTCTCGAACGAACGGCCCCAGGCGTCCAAGGATCCCTCGGCCGACCGGATCAAGGAGGTCGAACTGTGGGACCTGGTCAGTGCTCTGGGACGCGTCCTGCGCCGCAAGGATGTCGAAGACGAGGCCCGCATCCGCTACGACGACACGCCGATTCAGGTGTACGTCGAACGGATCGGCACTCAGGTGCGGAAGGAAGGAGAAGTCCGCTTCTTCACGCTCTTCGATGCGGAAACCATCCGCAGCAAGATCGTCGGCATGTTCCTGGCCGTCCTCGAACTGCTCCGCCACCACGGATTCCGGGCCGAGCAGCCGGAGAACTTCGGCGACATCATCATCCGACCGCCGCTCGAAGACGCCGAGACGCCAGCGGAACCACCGAAGCTGGAATTTCCCTCGATCGAGCAGCTGCAGGAGGGACTCTCCAGGGGCGAAACACCTCCCCCGAGCGAATGAGTCTTCTGCCGCCCAACGGGCATCTTACCCGTTGATCGGCGTTCCCGGCCGGCCGAGGCCCTCGCCCTTGTTCCGCTCTTCTTCTTCGCGACCACGGAAGTACAGCCGGATCGGCACTTCCTTGAACGGCAGCTCCTCGCGAAGCACGCCCAGCAGGTACCGCTTCCAGTTCGGCTCGAACAGCTTCGGATCGTTGCACTTGATGACGATCGTCGGCGGCTGCGTGGCGACCTGGGTGGCGAAGTAGATCTTGGGACGCCGGTTCGCCTTGTACCGCGGCGGATTCGCATCGACCGCCGCCTCGATGACCCGGTTCAAACGCGACGTGCCGACCCGTTCGAGAGCCTGCTTGTAGATCGTCTGCGTCAGGTTGATCAACTGTTTGATGTTCCGGCTGTCCTTCGCCGTGATGAAGGCAATCGGCACATGACGCATCGTCGCGAAGTTGTGCGTGAGGTACTCGGCCCACTTCTCGGTGGTCATTTCCTCGTCGAGCCCGAGATCCCATTTGTTGACCACGAACACGCACGGTTTGCATCGCTCGACGATCTCGTCAACCAGTTGCTTGTCGACGCGCGAGATCGTCCGAACCGCGTCAAAGAACATCAGCACCACGTCGGCCCGGCGGATGCTCTTTTTGGCCCGCACCAGCCCGTAGAACTCGACATCGTTGGCCAGGCTCTTGCGTTTTCTCACGCCCGGCGTATCGATCGCGGTAAACGCCTTGCCGTCCAGCTCGAACCGGACGTCGACGCTGTCGCGGGTCGTGCCCGCCACTTCGCTGACGATCATCCGCTCGGTCTGGACGAGTGCGTTGATGAACGTACTCTTGCCGACGTTGCGGCGACCGACGATGGCAAGTTTCAGTTCCGGATCACCGGTCTCGGCCTCGGAAGCGTCGACGGCCTCCGGGAGATTCTCGAGGATCAGTTCCTGAAGTTCCCTGCGGTGCCGGTTCCCCTTGACGCTGGTCTGAATCAGCGGTGCGTCCGCGAGTCGGTAGAACTCGTAGACCTCGTCATCGGTCTTGGTCGAATCACACTTGTTGACGACGAGGATCTTGGGGACGTTCACCTTCCGCAGCCGGCTGGCGACATGCTCGTCGAGCGGCGTCAGGCCGGTGTTGCCGTCGACGACGAACAGAATCAGGTCCGCCTCTTCGATCGCCAGATCGATCTGCCGTTCGACGTCGGCGGTCAGATCGTCCGGGTCGTCAAAGCCCATGCCGCCGGTGTCGATCAGCTCGAAGTACCGATCCTCGGCCTGCATGAGGTAGGTCACGCGATCACGGGTGACGCCCGCCATCGAGTCCACGACGGAAACGAGCTTACCCGCCTGCCAGTTGAGCAGGGAACTCTTGCCCACGTTGGGGCGACCGACGATGACGACCTTGGGAACAGCCATGAATCCGATATCCGCGTGCAATCCTCGTGACCGGGCTGCCGTGAGAAGGCGACGCAACCCGCCAAGGGGCCAGTGTATGCGATGATCGCACAACAATGTAGCCGCTGCGGGCCGGCTTCTGTCACGAATGCACCGATCTTGACGTATCAGCCCGAACTGTAGAGCCTTATGCGATGATCGTCGACGACCTCGCCGTCTGGGGCCCGGAATGCGTGACGGGGCAGCCTCCCCCGATCGCCGACGCACGCGCCTACTGCCGCCGCCTGGCCCTGGGACACTACGAAAACTTCCCGGTCGTCTCGTGGCTGTTACCCGGGCCGCTGCAGCAGCATTTCTGCAACGTCTACGCCTTTTGCCGGTGGGCCGACGACCTGGGTGACGAAACGGGCGATCCCCAACGGGCCCTGCAGCTGCTCAGCTGGTGGCGGAGCGAAACCGAGGACTGCTATCGGGGAATCACCCGGCACCCGGTCTTCGTTGCGTTGCGGGAGACGATCGAGCAGTTCGAGCTTCCTGCCGAGCCGTTTCTCGATCTGATCTCGGCATTCGAGCAGGACCAGCACGTCACCGAATACGAGACCTTCGACCAGCTCCGCGACTACTGCCGCCGGAGTGCCGATCCGGTCGGCCGGATCATCCTGCGTCTGGGCGGCTGCTACAACGAGCAGACCGTCGCCTGGTCCGATTCGATCTGCACCGGCCTGCAGCTGGCGAATTTCTGGCAGGATGTCGGCCGGGACCTGGAGATTGGTCGAATCTACCTGCCGGCCGAGGACCGGGACCGGTTCGGCTATCCCCGCGATGCGCTCGATCGCCGCCAGACCAGCCCGGAGTTTCTCGATCTGATGCGATTCGAAGTCGATCGGGCCCGCCAGTGGCTGCTGGACGGACGACCGCTGGTCGATGCGATTCCCGGACGGCTGCGGGTCAGTATCGACCTGTTCCTCCGAGGCGGTCTGCAGATACTGCGGGAAATCGAACGCATCGATTACCGAGTCTGGGAGCGCCGCCCTGTTGTCACGAAGCGACAGTTCGTTACCCTGTTCCTGCGCTCGGCCAGCCGGGCAACGGTGAGACAGCTGAGGCCATGGAGGGCGTCCCGTTGAGTCAACCACTGACCGACTCGTACCGCTACTGCACCAGTCTGGCGCGGCGGACAGGGCGGAACTTCTATTTCACGTTCCTCACTCTGCCGCGAACCCTGTTTCGCGACATGTGCGTCCTGTACGCCTTCATGCGGATCACGGACGACCTGGGGGACAGCTTCCACATCTCGGTCGAAGACCGCCGGAACCACCTCGCCCACTGGCGGGGACAGCTGCACCGGGCCCTGGCCGGCGAAATGACCGAAGGGAAGGTCTTTCCCGCACTGGCCGATGTCGTTGCCCGCCACCGCATCCCCAGCGAGTACCTCGACGAAGTCATCAACGGCGTGCAGACCGATCTCACTCCCCGCACGTTCCGCACGTTCGACGACCTGTCCGGTTACTGCTATCAGGTGGCAGGGGCCGTCGGACTCTGCTGCATCCACATCTGGGGATTTCACGATGACCGGGCCCGTCAGGCGGCGATCGACTGCGGCACCGCGTTCCAGCTGACGAACATCCTCCGCGATCTCGCCGAAGACGTCAGCGTCGGACGCGTCTACCTCCCCGAAGAGGATCTGCGACGGTTCGACTACGGTCCGGACGATCTCAGGGCCGGCCTGCGGGACGAGCGGTTCCGCGAGATGATGCAGTTTCAGGTGGACCGGGCCCACGGCTACTACGAACGGGCGGTCGAACTCTACGACTGCCTTTCCCAGCCGGGCCGACGGGTCTACTCGGCCATGTACCACCTGTACGGCGGCCTGCTGCAGGAGATCGAGCGTCGGAACTACGACGTCTACTCGGGACGGGTCCGGCTCTCGACATCCCGCAAATGGTGCATTGCTGCCAGCAGCCTGCTCTCGCGCCGGTTCGAGGGACTTCCCCGACCAACTTAGGGACGCTCCAGGCCCTGGTACGCTCCAGCCCAGTGCCGAGCAGCGTCCGTCAGATCGCCCCGCTGAGTCCCGCGATACAGATGCCCGCTGCGACCGACGCATTCAGCGACGTCACCTCACCGCGCGGTGAGAGCCGGCAGATCTCGTCGCAGTGTTCGAGCGTCAGCCGCCGCAGCCCCCGCTCTTCGTTGCCGATGATCAGCAGCCAGCTCCGATCGCGATCGATCGCGGCCAGATCCTGCTCGGCATGCTCGGAGGTTCCCAGCACCCACAGGCCGGAGGTCTTCGCTTCTTCGATTGCCCGGCTGAGATTCGTCTGCAGGCTGAAGGGGACGTGCTCGACCCCGCCGGACGCGACATCGTAGGCGGTCGCCGACAGCGGAGCCGACCGGTCCTTCGTCAGCACGATTCCCCGGACTCCGAAGAAGGCTGCCGTCCGAAAGATCGCCCCCAGGTTGTGCGGGTCCTGCAGCTGATCGAGCGCAACCCACACCCCCGGCCGCTCCTGTGCCCCTGCGAAGAGGGGCTCGAGCAGCACGTCGTCCCGCTCGCGGACGGAGGCTTCGGCTGCGCCGGCACGTCCCTCGTGTCCGCCCCCACCTCGACCGCTGCCACCGCGACCACCCCGTTTCGCGGTCCCCGGCCGACCGCCGAACGGACGCACAACGACTCCAGCCGCCTGTGCCGCTGCGGCGACGTCCTTCCAGGCATCGTTGGCGGTCCGCTGGTTGATCCGCACTTCCTGGACGTCCCGGGGACGGGTGCGGATGGCCGCCATGACGCTGTGAGGGTTTCTGAGGATCAGTTCCGACATGTTCGCGTTCGATCTGTTGGTTGTCGCCGGCTCACGGAGACGTAAGAGGGAGGACCGGACGGCTCACCCGTCTCGATCACGGGCGGCCTGGCGCCGCTGCCGGCCCACTTCGTAGAACAGCAGACTGGCTGCGACGGCAGCATTGAGGGAGCCGACGTGTCCCTGCTGGGGGATTCCGACGAGAGCATCGCACTGCTCCCGCAACGCATCGCTGATGCCGACTCCTTCGTTGCCGACGACCACCGCCACCGGCCCGGAAAAGTCGAAGCGTTCGGCATCGACCGTCGCCGCCTCGCTGGCCCCGACCACCGTGACGTTCCGCTGCCTCAACGCGGCAACGGCTGCGGGAAGGTCTTCAGCCTGATAGAGCGGCAGATGGCAGACGCCTCCGGCCGAACTCCGGACGACCTGAGCGGTCACGTCGCATTGTCGTGAGGTTCCGACGAGAACACCATCCATCGCCAGGACATCGGCCGAACGAATGATCGCTCCAAAATTGAACGGGTCCTGCACACCGTCGAGGATGGCCAGGCGGCAACGGGTCAGATCCTGTTTCAGGAGTTCCCCCAGGGGACGGTAAGGGAAGGCCGGCATACGGGCCAGCAGGCCCTGATGTTCGCTGGTGCCGCACCGGGAATGGAGATCGGCCGCCTCGGCCGTTTGAAGCGGAATCGAACCGGCAGCCGCATGGTCACGGACCTCCGCGAGGATGTCGGGCCGAAGCCGGTCGGCGACCAGCAGTTCCAGCGGCGTCCAGTTGCCGGACCGCAGGGTTTCGAGGACGGCATTGCGTCCCCAGAGCCAGCACTTCTGGTGGCTGCCCATCAGTTTGCGCTGTCGCCGACCGCGACGTTTGCCACCAACCATGCCTGACTCGACTGCCGCGTGCTCTGTTCGGGGAGAGGAAACCGGCCACAGGTTGGCGATTCGCGGACTCGCTTGCAACCTGAAGACGACTTGACACAATCAACCGCTCATACCTTCCTGCCGCCCTCGACCGTCGGACAACCGTGATCACGCTGAACGCCATCCTCAAGGCTCTGGACTGGAAGTCGTCCGGCAAGTGGATCGTGCTGTCGACCCTTGTCGGGATCATCTCCGGCATCGGGGCCATCGTCTTCCAGCTTCTCGGCCACCTGATTGTCCATGCCACACTGGTTCAGTTTGCCGGCTACGCTCCTCGCGAAGCGATCGGCGAGCATGGCCTGTTCGAGCATCATGACCTGCAGTTTGTCCCCTGGATGATTGCCGTCGTCATGGCGATTGGAGGGCTCGCATCGGGGTTCCTGGTCTACACGTTCGCCCCCGAAGCTGAAGGTCACGGAACCGATGCAGCGATCGACGCCTACCACAACAAGCGGGGAGTGATCCGCTCCCGCATCCCGATCGTAAAGACGTTTGCCTCGGCGATCACGCTGGGAACGGGCGGCTCCGGGGGCCGGGAAGGCCCGATTGCCCAGATTGGCGCGGGATTCGGTTCGTACCTGGCCACCGCACTCAAGCTGCCGGCCCGGGATCGACGGATCCTCCTGGCCGCCGGCATGGGAGCCGGTGTCGGCGCGATCTTTCGCGCCCCGCTCGCCGGCGCCCTCTTCGCGGCCGAGATCCTCTATAGCGATTCGGATCTGGAAGCGGACGTGATCATCCCGGCGGCAACGTCGTCGATCATCGGATACACCGTCTACACGCTCTCGCTGCCGGAGTCGATCCGGTACATGCCGCTGTTCGGTCCGAATCTGAACTACGTCACGGCGTCTCCTCTGGAGCTGTTTCCGTACGCGGCACTGGCCCTGGTCGTATCGCTGGTGGCGGTGATCTACATCAAGATCTTCTACGGGCTGCATGACGTCTTTGCCCGCCTGCCAATCCCCCGGGTGACCCGCCCCGCACTGGGGGCGGCTCTGGCCGGTATCGCCGGCGTGGCACTCTATCGGGCGCTGGGGAACGATCTCCGGATTCTGGCCGTTCTTTCGACGGGGTACGGAACCCTTCAGGACGCGTTGACGTCGGCAACCGACATCGGCATTCCGCTGCTCCTGACAATCGCGTTCGTCAAGATTCTGACCACGTCGCTGACCATCAGCTCAGGAGGCTCCGGAGGCGTCTTCGGCCCCTCGATGGTGATTGGCGGATGTGTCGGATCGGCCGTCGGGCTGCTGATGCACGGCATCTGGCCGGAACTGGTCCCCAATCCGGAAGCGTTCGGCATCGTCGGGATGGCCGGGTTCTTTGCCGGCTCGGCCCACGCTCCGTTCTCGACGATCATCATGGTCTCGGAAATGACCGGCGGCTACGAACTGCTGCTGCCGACCATGTGGGTCTCCACCCTCTGCTTCATCATCTGCCGCCGCTGGCGACTGTACCGCAAGCAGGTCCCCAGCCGACTGGAATCGCCGGCCCACCGGGGAGACTTCATGATCGACGTCCTCGAGGGAATCCGTGTCGACGATGTGTTCGACCGTGATCGAAAGATCACCAGCGTCCACGAGTCGATGGCCCTGGAAGACATCGTGCATGTCCTTGCCGAGACGCAGCAGCATTACTTCCCGGTCGTCGATACCGAGCAGCGGATGGTCGGAATCTTCTCGAGCGACGATGTCCGTGCGTATCTGTACGACGAGACGATCTGGCAACTGGCGGTCGCCCGCGATGTCATGAACTCCAACGTCGTCTCCGTCACCCCGGAAGACGACCTGAACACCGCCATGCGATGCTTTACCGCCATTGCCATCGACGAGCTTCCGGTCGTCGACAGCAGCGACCGGCACAAGCTGCTCGGCACGCTGCGGCACAAGGAGACGATCGCCGCCTACAATCGCCGGATGATGGAATTCAAGGTCGCCTCAGAGGAGGACTGACGCGACCGGCCGGTCGCGGGCCGAACGGCTTCGCTCGCTTCTGACATTCCCGCGGTCTAAACTCGGGGATTGTCAGACGGTTCCGCCGACGTAGAGCAACTTCCCGAATCGGTCACGACCATGCCGCAGCGACAACTCATGTTCCACGGTCTGGAACAGACGTCGTCTCTGCTGCTGCTGCTGGCGGGCGTGACCGTCGCCATCGTCTGCATCGTGCTGCTGTTCCGTTACGAACGGCGGCTGGTCACCCGGCGACTGGGCATGACGCTTCTGGGGCTGCGGATTGCCGCCATCGTCACGCTGCTGCTGATGCTGCTCGAACCGGTCGTCGGCTGGACTCTCAACCGCGAACAGACCGGCCGGGTCATCGTCGCCGTCGACGTCTCGGAAAGCATGGAGACCGCAGACGAGCACGCCGATGACGCCGAGAAGCTTCGCTGGGCCCGCGCTTTGGGGCTGATCGGCAACGAGCGCAATGCAGATCAGATCGACGCCTGGATCGCCGCGTACGAAGACGGCCGGGAACCGGAGTGGGTCACGGCGGACGAGTCCGAAGACCCCCAGCGCCGCCAGGCTCTCGCAGATGGCCGCCGCGAATTCGCCGAAAACGCCATGGAACAGGTCACGAGCCTGTCCCGGCTGGAGATCGCCCGCCGTCTGCTGGCCGAGGGATCCGAACCGCTGATCGACCGGCTCGACGCGCTGGCAATTGCCGAGACGCATGCCTTTGGTGGCAAGACGATCGGACTCGATCCGCAGGAGCTGGCCGTCAGCCTCGAAGAAATCACCGCGAGCGTTCAGCCGGGTGTCACCAACCTCAGCGAAGGGCTGTTCGCCGGTTCCGAAGCCGCAGATGGAACTCCGCTGGCCGGCGTCATTCTCTGGACCGACGGTCGCGACACCGGACCGGTTGCCACCCGCCAGCTGGTCGCACGGGCCGCATCGCGAGGCGTGCCGGTCTATCCCGTTCTCATCGGCTCATCCCGCCGGCCGCGAGACCTGGCCATCGGCGCGGTCGACGCTCCGACAACGGTCTATGTCGACGACGAGCCGGTCGTTCGGGCGGATGTCATCTCGTACGGCTACGAGGGGCAGCAACTGGTCGTCCACATCGAAAAAGTCGGAGCCGAAGAGGAGAGCCGGCAGACCGAAACCTTTGTCGCGGACCGGCCATCCCGTCGGGTCGAGTTCGCACTGCCCGCTGAAGACCTGGGCCGGCACAAGTACCGCATCTGGATCGAGAACGATCCGGAAGAAACGCGCGACGACAACAACGAGAAGTCGTTCACCATCACCGTTGTCGATGACTCCTCGCGGGTTCTGCTCGTGGAAGGGGAAGGGCGGTGGGAGTTTCGCTATCTCCACAACGCGCTGGCCCGTGATGACCGGGTGCAGGTCGACCCGATCGTGTTCGACCAGCCGTACATGGGTGTCCTGCCCGACACGTTCTTCCCCCGCACGCTGGACCTGCGGGACGACCTCGCCGATGCCGTCGGCGACACGTCGTTCGCTGACTACGACATTGTCCTGCTGGGGGATGTCGCTCCCTTCCACGTCGGACCAGCCGCGTGGGAGCAGCTGGACCGGTACGTGCGGGAGGAAGGAGGCACCCTGGTTCTGACGGCCGGCAAGAACTACTTCCCGCTTGCGCACGACTCGCTGGTACTGCGGGACCTGCTTCCGGTCCGGAACCCGCGCCCATTCCAGGTTGCCGGAGAGGTCACGGCCCGTCCGCCGGCCAGTCGCGGATTCACCCTGCAGCTCACTCCGGAAGGCACCAGCGAAACGATCTTCCAGCTCGATGCCGACCCGGCTGCGAACAGCCGCATCTGGGCCTCGCTCCCCGGACATCCCTGGGGCATGGTGGGCGAGGCGCGTGGTGGAACGACCGTCTGGGCCACGGCGGTCGATCCGGACAACCGCCAGCAGGGGCTGAAGGCCGAGCGGGAAAACGCATTGATTGTCCACCAGTATCTCGGTGCCGGTCAGGTCCTGTGGATCGGCATCGACAGTACCTGGCGGTGGCGATTCCGCACCGGCGACCGGTATCACCATCGGTTCTGGGGACAGCTCGTGCGATGGGCGGCAGAGTTCAAAGCGGCGGTCGGCAACGAGTTTGTCCGCTTTGGCCCCGATCGATCGTTGATTACCGAAGGCGAAGACGTCCTGCTGCGGGCCCGCTGGAAACCCAACTTCCTCCGCCGCTTTCCAGACGTCACCGCAACGGCCAACGTCTATCCCGCCGGACAGCGTGACGAAGCCCCGGTCACGTCCATCGAACTGAAGCCCGACCTGGACAGTTCGCTGTTGCACAAGGCAACCGCAACGGGTCTGCAGGCCGGCAACTACGAGGTCGAGCTGCAGATCGAAGGGGCGGAGGTCGTCGACCGGCCAATCGTTGCCGAGCTGATCGTCTCGCCCCAGCTGACCAACGAGCTGGCCGACCTGGCGGCGGACCGCGAACTGCTGCAGCAGATCGCCCGCGAGACAGGTGGGAGGCTGTTCCTTCCGGACGAGGTGAACCAGATCCCGGACCTGTTCCGCGATGTCACGCAGGCCTCGAGCGAGTACCGGGAAGAGCCCCTCTGGAACCAGTGGCCCGCATTCATCCTGCTGTGCGTGATCCTGATGGCCGAATGGGTGCTCCGCAAGCTCAACGGCCTGCCGTAGGGTCGATCACGGCACCGACCAGGTGCGGAGCATCGCGTACCACGTCTCAGCCGCGCGTGGCCCGTGACGGACCTGTCGCCGGAGGTGTTGTCAGAAAAGGCGCGAAGGCGGGTGCGGCTCGGCAGGCCGGCTCAGGCAGATGCGGGTGCCAGCGACGATTCCTGCTCGACCACCCGGCTGCCGGTGCCGTCGTTGTTCAGCGAAAGCTGGAACAGCTTGCGGCCATGCTCGGTCGGGTACTCGCGGTTGATGCAGGCCTGGCAGAGAGCTCCGCTGCTGACCTCGATGGCCCGGGCAATCGACTCGACCGACAGGTATCGGAGACTGTCGGCTCCCAGGTCGGAGGCCATCTGAGCCTCGATTTCGGGCGTCAACGTCAGCCCGTCCATGTACTTCGGCGCGAACAGCTCCTGTACGGACGACATGTCGATGCCGTAGAAACAGGGAGCGATGATCGGCGGACAGGCGACGCGCACGTGAACTTCGCGGGCTCCGCCACGCTCGAGCAGCTGCGAGACCAGCGTCTTCATCGTCGTTGAGCGGACGATCGTGTCCTCAACCACAAAGACCCGGCGGCCACGCAGGACTTCCGGCAGCGGGGTGTACTTCATGCGGGCCTTGTCCGCCCGGTTTGTGCTCTCGATGAAGGTCCGGCCGATGTAGCGGTTCCGCATCAGACCTTCGAGGCACGGAATGCCGAGACTGTATGCCATGGCATCCGCGGCCGCCTTCGCCGTGTCCGGCACCGGAATCACAATCGACGTTTCGTCGATGGGGACATCTTCCTGGGCGGCCAGTTCCTCTCCCAGCGCCTTGCGGGCCAGGTAAACGCTGCGGTCATCGAGCGTGCTGCAGACGTTGGCGAAGTAGATCCACTCGAAGAAGCAGTGAGCCCGCCGGGGACTGGGAGCATACTGCTGGATCGACAATTCGCCGTCCTGAATGATGATCGCCTGTCCGGGTGCCAGACTCTTGATGCTCTCTTCGGAGAATCCGAGGTTGGCCAGCGCGACACTTTCGCTTGCCGCCGCAAACAGTCCGTCCTCGACGGCGTAGCAGAGCGGCCGGATCCCCAGTGGATCGCGCGAGACAAACATGTCGCCGAACGCATTGAGGAACACAATGTTGTAGGCACCGTCCAGTCGGCTGCTGAGCCGCGTGAGCAGTTCGAGCATGTCGAGCTTGCCGGTCTGCCGCGAGATTTCCTGACTGATCAGGTGCAGCAGAATCTCGGTGTCGGTTTCGCGGGCGAGATGAAAATCGCGCTGCGAAAGAATTTCTTCGCGCAGCTCGCCGTAGTTGGCCAGCTGCCCGTTAAAGGCGAAGCTGAACCACTTCTTCTTTTCGAGATGCGACCGCTCGAACGGCTGGGCGTAACTGCGGTCGTCCCGCCCGCACGTCGCGTAGCGGACGTGGCCGATCGACGCCGGGCCGGTGTACTCATCCATCAGGGCTTCGGCATCAGCCGGATGATTCAGCTGGAACACCTCCGAGACGGTGCCGACATCCCGATGTGTCGCAATGAGCTTCTTTTCGCCGTCGCGGTAGCGCGTCATTCCCGCCGCAAGCTGTCCCCGGTTCTGGATATCCAGCAACAGCCGGGGCATCAGCCGCGACACGTCCTCCGGATTCTGCCGGGGCGCAATCGGGCTCGGTTTGGCGGACGGAAGGTGATAAATCGCGGCTATGCCACACTCGTGATACAGCTCGGCCATGAGCATCGATCTCGCTACACGATACTGGCCCGGCGCGGCCGGGGCGAATGCGCAGACGTCGCCCGGCGAATTCGATTCGCAATACGGTGTGGAACCGGCCCGAAGAACCCCACGACGACTCACTCGCCCCAATCATATCTGACCGGACCGGGTTTGTCAGTGAGCAGAATCGGACTGTTCGAGGAATCAGCCCCCAACCGGGACATCCCGGATGCACACGGCCGGCCCGCAACCTCCCGCCGGACGGTTTTTCGCACCAGAGTGCCGTTTGCTCAACGCCCCGCACTCATTACGATGATTTTCCGCAATCCTCACGGTCCCGAGAGACCCCGTCGCCTCGGCGCCGGGCGGGCAGACGGCAAGTATCGTGGCAACACCGTTTATGGCAAATCTCGTTCGGCGCGAAGTCGTTGAGTCGGCACGGACTGTCGTCGTCAAGGTCGGCACCAACGTGCTGACCCGACCGGACGAAACGCTCGACCTGACGCGAATTGCATCACTCGCGGACCAGATTCACCGCATCCGCCAGACTGGACGCCAGGTCGTCCTCGTCTCCAGCGGTGCCGTCGGGGCCGGACTGAGCATCCTCGGACTCAAGAAGCGGCCCGACGATCTGGCCCACCTGCAGGCGGCCGCCGCCTCCGGCCAGGCCCATCTGATCCACCTGTACAACGAGGCGTTCCAGCGGTTCGGCACGCACGCAGCGCAGATCCTCGTGACGGCCAACGACTTCAAGAACCGATCCCGGTACCTCAACGTCCGCAACACGATCAACACGCTGTTCGAATACGACGTCGTCCCGATCATCAACGAGAACGACACCGTCAGCATCAACGAGATCAAGTTCGGCGACAACGACCGGCTCGCCGCCATGGTCACCAACCTGCTGCACGACCCGCTGCTGGTGATCCTCTCGATCGTCGACGGCCTGTACGACCGGGACCCGTCCGATCCCCACGCGCAGCACATCCCCCTGGTCGAGTCCTGGGACGACGAGCTGATGGGGATGGCGTCCGACCGGCAGAGCACCCGCGGCACCGGCGGCATGAAGTCGAAGCTGGACGCCGTCCGGACCGCCACCGCCGTCGGCGAGTGCGTCATCATCGCCGACGGAACCGATCCGCAGGTACTGGACCGGATCATCGACGGCGACGAGGTCGGCACGCTGTTTCTCGCCAAGGGGACCAGCATCCCCGCCTGGAAGCGATGGATCGGGTTTACCGTTCCTCCCCGCGGCAGGGTGACGATCGACACAGGAGCCGTCCGGGCGATCGAAGAGCAGGGCCGCTCGCTGCTGGCGATCGGCATTGCCGGGGTGGACGGCGAATTCGACCGCGGCTCGGTCGTCGCCCTGGTCGATCCGGCGGGGCAGGAACTGGCCCGCGGACTGACGAACTACGACGCACAGACGGTCAGAAGGATCGCCGGCAAACGCTCGACCGAGATCTCAGAGCTTCTCGGCGGCGGGGTTCCGTATGCCGAGGTCATCCACCGGGACAATCTCGTCCTGACGCGGTGAGGGGGTGCAGATCGGCCAGCGGACATGCGGAGCCGCTCCTACGCGCACATGTGGATAAACACACCAGCACATGAACGTTTCTGCTGGTATAATTATCCACATGGAGAAATCGCACGACCAGAGCGGAGAACGACGAACGGTAGTCGCGGCGCTGAATGCGTTCCGCGCCGCCGGCGGAACACTGCGGACACGGGACGCATTGAAAGCCGGCATCCACCCACGCACGCTGTACGAACTGCGCGACCGGGAGCTGATCGAGCCTCTCAGCCGTGGTCTGTTCCGACTGGCGGACGCTCCCCCGCTCAGCGAACCTGATCTTGTCGCTGTCGCACTCAGGATTCCCGACGGGGTGCTCTGTCTGATCTCCGCGCTCGCGTGGCACGGACTGACAACGCAGATCCCGCACGAAATCGACGTGGCGATTCCCCGCAACGCCGAACCGCCCCGGATCGATTATCCCCCGGTGCGTCACTTCTGGTTCAGCGGCAAAGCCTATTCCGAGGGAATCGAAACACACCCGGTCGATGACGTCGATCTCCGAATCTACGACCGGGAGAAAACGCTGGCCGACTGTTTCAAGTTCCGCAACCGCATCGGTCTGGACACGGTTCTGGAAGCACTGAAGACTTACCGCCTGTCGAATCGAGTGGATGTCGATCGCCTGCTGCACTACGCAGAGATCTGCCGGGTCAAACGCGTCATGACTCCCTATCTGGAGGCGCTGCTGTGACGGGTCGCCCACTGCGTAACGTTGCGGCCTCGGTCCGACAGCGGCTGAAGAATGTCGCGAAGGCCAGCGGAAACCTCCCGGGCCGTGGACGTCGAACTGACGTGCCACCCGAAGTCGCAAGATCGCCGGCAAACGCTCGGCCGAGATCTCAGAGCTCCTCGGCGGCGGGGTTCCGTATGCCGAGGTCATCCACCGGGACAATCTCGTCCTGACGCGGTGAGGGGGTGCAGAGCCCCGGATTGCAGAGCCCCCGGTTGCGATCGCCAGCCGTAGCCGGTCAGCAGGATTCGGTTGATGGCGGTGGGAACATCCGGCCCGAGGAGAACGTATCCCGCTTCACATCATGCTGCCCGCCCCGGCTCCGCACATCCGCAGTCCGCACTGCCGTACCCCGGGCGGAACGGAACCGACGTTCGCTCCGTCGAGAAGGACGTTTGCCCACCTGTTCGTCCGCACTTCAGCGACGGATGAATTCACTGTTTCGTATCCTTCAACCGGTCTTTTCGATCAACCGAGCACACAGGTTATGACGATTGTGACGATTGGAAAGACGCGTCAGCATCAGGGAGTGACAGGCGGTCGATGGCCACATGCGGCAACTTTCTCGAGTTCCAACACACTTGATTGCGCTGGTGCTCCTGCAGTCCGCGGGCTGCGCGCTGGATCGCCCCGGGTCCGACCACAAATCGCCTCACGATCTGGCCTCCTCTTCAACGCGTCTTTCGGTTGCTGAGTTTCCCGATAGCCCTCCGACCTTCACGACGTTCCCCCGGGCCGGTGCGAACGCAACGCCGCAAGAGGGAATGACTGCGGACATCAGCCCGCATCAGGAAGAGCGGCCGGGATCGTCAGGAGTCCAGCTCGCTTCCTTTCAGGAGCCGCAGGATCTGCCGGGCTTCGTGGCTCTGCCCCCCGCGGACGCCAGTGGCGAGGAGTTGCAGAAGTCGCCGGCGTCCTATCCCCTCTATCCCGCGGACGTCGAAGGGGAATCCCCGTCCGGTGCGACGGAGCAGGTCGTCATACCTGTCCCGCCACCACCTCGAGGCTGGGTCAAGCGGCTGTTGAACCATGTGGGATGCGCGGACGACGAGGCTCCGCCACCGCTGGTCATCGAGGCTCCCCTCTTCTCGTCCAGCGGCGAGATTCCCACGCCTGATCGCTGGTGGACGTCATTCGGCGATCCGGCCCTGAACCGGCAGATTGCATACTCTCTCAGCGAGAACCTCACGCTTGCCTCCGCTCTGCAACGTCTGCGGGCCGCCGCGGCGCTGGCCCGGCGTGAAGAGTCGGATCTCCTGCCGGATCTGAACGGAGTGAGCAGTGCCGAAGGAACATTCCGCAGCTTCGGTCCCGACGATGGACTCTTCTCGTTGGGACTGGAGACGTCCTACCAGGTCGATCTCTGGGGACAGATCGAGTCCCGCGTGGAGGCCGAGTGGCTGCGGGCCTCGGCAACCCGGGAGGACTATCACGCCATCGCGTTGACGCTCTCCGCGGAGATTGCCGGCACATGGTTCTCGCTGATCGAAGCGCACGCTCAACTGGAACTGCTCGCCGAACAGCTCGAGACCAACCTCCTCGGCCTCAAACTGCAGGAGACCCGTTTCAAGGGCGGCGACGAACGGGTCGGCAGTGCCGATGTGCTTCGTCAGCGACAACTCGTGGAGTCGACGCGCGAGCAGATGGTGATTGCCCGTGCGCGTGTCGATGTGCTGGAACACCGGTTGGCCGTTCTGGAAGGTCGCCCACCTCAGAACGCGAGATACGACGTGGGAAGTGCGCTCCCCCCGCTGCCGCCACTGCCTTCGACCGGGCTGCCGTCGGAACTCATTCATCGCCGGCCCGATGTACGCCGCGACTACCTGGCGCTGGTGGCGGCTGATCGCGATCTGTCCGCGGCCATCACCGATCGATACCCGCGGCTCGATCTGGGTGGTTCGCTGACGACCCTGGCGACACGTTCGACGAACCTGTTCCAGGACTGGATCTTCGTGATCGCCGGTCAGATCTTTGCGCCGATTTTCGACGGCGGCCAGCGTGAAGCAGAGATTGAACGCACCGAAGCGGTCCTGCAGGAACTCATCGCGGATTACGGTCAGACCGTGCTGGTGGCATTCGGTGAAGTCGAGGACGCCCTGGCCCTGGAATACTATCAGAGACAGCAGGTCGAGAGTCTCCAGAAGCAGTATGATCTGGCCCGGCAGGCATCGAAGGAATTGCGGGACCGGTACTTCGGCTTCGGCGAGGAAATCGGCGAGACGGAGTACCTTGACGTTCTGACCGCCACCACGACGGAACAACAGTTGCAGCGGGACATCCTGTCTGCAAGACTCGATCTGATACTGACCCGAATATCGCTTTACCTGGCGCTGGCCGGCGGATTCGACCCCAACCCTCAGTTCCTCCTGGGCGATTGCCCTCCCCAGACGGTCATCGATGAGCGCCCCTTCGAAGCAACGAACATCACGCCCGTGGATCCGGATTCTGGTCTCGATCATCGGCTGCCTCGGCATCTTCGCCGCGGCGGGAGCGACGATCGTAGTGATCAACCAGACCCAACCGACCGCGCAACAGATCGAAGCGACGCGGAAGTCGGCGGCGCTCGTTGAGACCGTTACGGTCCAGCGGGGAACGTACCGGCCTCGCCTGGTTGCGCTGGGTTCGGTTGAACCTGCGAGAGAGATTGTCCTGAGCCCGCGGGTGAGCGGACAGGTCATCGAACTCTCCCCGAACTTCGTTCCGGGCGGGATGGTGCAGGAAGGGGATCTGTTACTGCAGATTGACCCGGCCGATTTCACCAGCGTGCTCTCCGAACGCCAGAGCGCCCTGGAGCAGGCCGAAGCCTCCCTGGAAATCGAACGGGGCCGGCAGGCTCTGGCGAGAAAAGAACTCGACCTGCTGGTGGATACGATCGAGGAAGCGAACCGCTCGCTGGTCCTGCGGGAGCCTCAGATCAAATCAATCCTGGCGCAGGTCGACGCGGCCAGGGCATTGGTGGCTCGGGCGCAGCTGGACGTCGACCGCACGAAAATCCGGGCCCCGTTCGACGCGCAGATTCTCCGCCGCTCGGTCAACGTCGGCTCTCAGGTCGCACCGGGAGACGACCTCGCCCAACTGGTTGGGATCGACGAATACTGGGTCATCGCAACATTGCCGGTCCGCAGCCTGAACTGGGTGCAGTTCTCTGAAGCGGACGGTCAAGGCTCGACCGCGACGCTGCACAATCCCGACACGTGGCTCCCGGGCGCAAAGCGTGACGCGACAGTCACACGAATGATCGGCGCCCTCGATCAACGGACGCGTCTGGCGCGCGTGGTGATGACTGTCGAGGATCCACTGGCCCGAAACTCTGACGGCCCGCCGCTGATCCTCGACACGCTGCTGGAGGCACATATCAATGGCCGGCCAATTGAAGACGTCGTTCGCCTTGACCGCGACTACGTCCACGAGCGCGACACCGTCTGGGTGATGACGGACGGCACGCTGGAAATCCGTGAGACCGACATCGTCTTTCGCGATGCGGATTACGCCTATATCCGGGACGGTCTGGAAAGCGGCGACGAAGTCGTCACGACAACACTCGCCACCGTCGCCAACGGCATCAGTCTTCGAAAGATCAACGAGCCTGCCCCTCAAAGCGAGAGTTCGAACACGGAGGCGGCGAATTGAACCGGCAGGAGCCAGATGACAACCAGTACGGCAGCGGCGCCATCGCCTGGATGGCACGCAATTCCATCGCAGCCAACCTGTTGATGGTCATCCTGCTCGGTGGCGGTGTCTGGTCGGCCTTCATCATCCAGAAGGAAGTCTTTCCCCAGTTCCAACTGGACGTTGTCGAAATCAGCGTCGGCTATCCCGGCGCTGCCCCCACGGAAGTCGAGCAGGGGATTCTCCGCCCCATCGAGGAAGCCGTCCGCGGAATCGAGGGAATCCGCGAAATCACCAGCGAAGCGCGGGAAGGCCGCGGCCAGATGCTCATCGAGCTCGTCGCCGGCCGGGACCGGATGCTGGCGTTTCAGGACATCGATCAGGCAGTCAGTCGCATCCAGACCTTCCCGGATGACATCGAGCAACCGGAAGTCAGCCTGCAGTCCGAGCAGCAGGAAGTGATGCAGATCAATCTGTATGGTCCGGTCGATGCCTGGACGCTGCGCCAGCTGGCCGAGCAACTCCGTGATCAGCTGCTGGCCCGGGAGGAGATTACTCAGGTCGATCTGGACGATCCCCCCGAATATGTCACGCACGTCGAGATCCCCCGCGAACGGCTCCGCGAGTACGGACTGACGTTGCCGGACATCGCCGAGACGATTCGGGCTTCGAGCCAGGACGTCGCGGCCGGGGCAGTGCAGACCACCGCTGGTGAAGTCCTGCTGCGCGTGCGCGGCCGGCGGCAGCGGGCGGATGAGTTCGCCGAGCTGGAAGTGGTCTCCGGCACCGACGGTTCTGCCGTCCTGCTGGGCGACATCGCCACGATTCGCGACGGATTTGAGGAAGGAGGGTTTCACCCTCAGTTCAACCAGACGCCTGCGGCCGAGTTGAACGTCTATCGCGTCGGCAAGCAGTCGCCGATCGAAGTGGCCGAAGCCGTCGAACAGACCCTCAAGGAGTTTGAGAGCGCCTTGCCCCCCGGCGTGAAGTGGCGGATCGACAGCAACAACGCCGAAGAGTTCAACCGCCGCCTCACTCTCGTCATGGAAAACGCAGTGATGGCGGTCGTCATCGTGCTGGTGATCCTCTCGCTGTTTCTCGAGGTCCGCCTGGCGTTCTGGGTGATGGTCGGCATGGCCGTTTCCTTCATCGGCGGATTACTGTTCCTCCCCCTGGCCGGGGAGAGCGTCAACATGATCTCCCTGTTCGGCTTCCTGGTCGTGCTGGGCATCGTTGTTGACGATGCCGTCGTCGTCGGCGAGAACGTCTACGAAAAGCGGCAGGAAGATGGTCATTACCTGAAAGCCGCCATCGAAGGCACCCGCGAGGTCTCCGGCCCGGTCGTCTTCAGCATTCTCACCAACATCGTGGCATTCGTCCCCCTGCTGTTCATCCCCGGCGAGACCGGGAAATTCTGGGGACCATTGCCGGTCGTGGTGATCATTGTCCTGTCGCTGTCGCTGCTTGAATCGCTGTTTATTCTGCCGGCACACCTGGCACACGCGCGAGAAGCCGGTCAGAAACCGCACAGTCTCGGCAGCCGGTTGCATGGCGCCCAGCAGGCGTTCAGCAGGGGGTTCACCCGCGTCGTCGAGATCGTCTATCAGCCGATTCTTCGGCTCTGTCTGCGCTGGCGCTACGTCACGGCCTCAGCGGCGCTGGCCCTGTTTGTGATCGTCTCCGCATACGCGACCAGCACGCACATGGGCATGATTCTGATGCCCGAAGTCTCTGCTGATGAAATCGAAGCGGGTGTCCGGATGCCGGTCGGCACGACGCCCGAACAGGCGGCCGAGATCGCCGCCGTCGTCACCGAAGCCACCTTGCGGATGTTCGACGAACACAACCTGCACGAAGTGGCCGAGGGCGTGAAGACCAACGTCCGCCGCGGAAACTTCATCGACGTCGAAATCGTGATGAAGCCGCCCGACGAACGCGACATCACCGCCAACGAAGTGATTGAACTCTGGCGCGATCAGATCGGCGACCTGCCCGGCGTCCACCAGGTCACCTTCGAAGCCGAGAGCGGCCCCGGCGGCTTCCGGCAGGACATCAGCATCGACCTCAGCCACAGCGACATCGACGTTCTGGAGAAGGCCTCCCGGGACCTGGTGGCCCGTGCCGAAAGCTTTACCAATACCCGCGACGTCAGCGACAACTACAACAAGGGGAAGGCGCAATACGACTTCCTTCTGCGTCCGGAAGGCCGGGCACTGGGACTGACCGACGACGAACTGGGCGACCAGTTGCGTGGTGCCTTCTTCGGCTCACTCGCGCTGCGTCTGTTGCGTGGAACGAATGAAATCGAAGTCCGCGTCAAACTGCCCGAGGAACAGCGTCAGGACATCCATCACCTGGAAGATCTGATTATCCGCACGCCGGACGGCACCGAGGTGCCGCTGCTCGACGTCGCAGACGTCCAAATCGACGAGGCGTTTACGTCCATCAATCGTCGAAACGGCCGGCGGGTGGTCAACGTGTCGATGGACGTCGAGCCGAAGCGGGCGACGTCGCAGATGATCACGGCCCTGAAGACGAAGGAACTGCCGGAGCTGCGCGAGAACTATCCGGGGCTCACCTGGACCTTTCAGGGGAGCGATGCCGAGATGCGCGAGGCCACGGCTTCGCTCTGGGGATATTTCGGGCTGGCGCTGTTCGTGATCTATGCGCTGCTGGCCATCGCGTTTTCCGATTACATTCAACCGCTGATCGTGCTGGTGGCCATTCCCTTCGGGATCGTTGGCGCGGTGATCGGCCACATCGTACTCGGATACGACCTGTCGCTCGTCAGCCTCATGGGAGTCATCGCCCTGTCGGGAGTCGTCGTCAACGATTCGCTGATCATGGTCGACTATGCCAATCGGCGTCGCGACCGGCTGTCGGCCGCGGAAGCGATTTCGCAGGCCGGTCTGCGCCGGTTTCGCCCGATCCTGCTGACCACCGCGACGACATTCGGCGGTCTGATTCCGCTGATTTTCGAGACGTCGTTTCAGGCGCAGTACATCATTCCGATGGCCATCTCGCTCGGCTTTGGGATTCTGTTCTCGACGGCGATCATCCTGGTGCTCGTCCCCTGCCTGTACATGATCTTTGAAGACTTGCGGTTCGGTTCCTCGACGAGTGGGACGTGAGCCTGTCGAGCGTCCAGCAGGCAACCGAGCGTCGCGCAGGCAGCCGCAGTGAGGCAAACGCGTGGTTCGAGACCTCCGCCAGTAGCGGAACATGCTGCGCTGACCTGACCCCGAATTCTGTACCAGGGGTTATGAGAGTTCCGGTTGGGGAATGTCGGTGTTCTGCTGCAGTGAGGCCGCAGGCCGAACGGAAGCAGAACACCGGGCCGCGAACTCCGCCGGGGTCA
>ENA-ORCW01000294-ORCW01000294.1-marine-metagenome-genome-assembly--contig:-NODE-294-length-41810-cov-4.730357_pt1 | contig 41810 bp, 37 predicted proteins | sample MGYA00237784_ERZ508517 | MGnify/ENA primary metagenome ERZ508517 (study PRJEB26187, sample SAMN06268979) | marine metagenome | isolation source: Tt ae E1 feedstock associated aerobic enrichment on...
GGGGGCAGGGCGAAGCCGTCGTCGTCCAGCAGGACCCGCTTCGGGCCCAGGACGCCCATGTGCAGCCAGACCGAGGAGGAACCGGGGCCGCCGTTGAAGGAAAAGGTGACCGGGCGGTTCGACGGGTCCTCGCCGTCCTTGGTGTAGGCGATGAAGAAGACCTCCGCGGTGCCCTTGCCTTCACGGTCCCTGAGGACCAGCTTGCCGGCCTTGGCGGTGTAGTTTATAACCTGCCCGTCAATCTCGATGCTGTGGCTGGTAGTCACCACTTCCGGCGTGGTCTCAATGGATTCCTTTGCCGTATCCGCGCATTTTTCGGCCTGTGGGTCCTCCGCTTTGGTCTCTTCGGCGGCCATGGCTTGTGGCGCATGGACCAGCAACAGGCAAGCCACGCTGAGGGCGAACAATCCCCTGCGGAAGGGTACGTTGTTAAAATTATGGGGGAAGCGATTTCTTGGCATAAGCAGGAACGTTCCAGCCGAATCACTAATGTCAATCCGGGGTTCTGATTTACAAAATGAGCGGCCTCCGGTTGACGCCCCGTGTCGATCTGCTTGGTTAGCTGGAGTGAAATCCATCAGCCAGAACACCGCCCTCAAGATTACTGCCCTCCTCGGCGCTGCCGGTATTGGCCTGGGGGCCTTCGGGGCGCACGGGCTGGAGGACTTCCTGGTGGCCCACGGGCGCCTGGCCACCTGGGAGAAAGCCGTCTTTTACCATCTGGTCCACACGGTGGTCCTGCTGGTCCTCTGCCTGGTCCAGGGCTGGCGGCCGCTGGCCTGGAACCTTTTCGCCTTCGGCGTGCTGGTCTTCTCCGGTTCCCTTTACGTGTTGTGCCTGTCCCAGTTGACCTGGCTGGGCGCCATTACCCCGATCGGCGGTCTGGCCATGATCGCCGGCTGGCTGGTCATCGCTTTCGGGAGAAAACCGCAAGCGGCCTGAAGCGGAGTGCAAAGCCCGGTCAAAAGATCAGGATAACGACAAAGAACAGGACAATCCCGGCCAGCAGCACCACCAGGTAAGCGCCCATGACGAGGATCGCCTTGAGGATGCTTTTGCCCCAGCCCTGCCCGCTGAAGGTTTTAAAGCCGACCGCCACATAGACCGGTATGACCAGGGCCAGGAGCTCACTGGCGTTGTCGAGGAAATGCGAAATCAGTCCCAGGACGAAAATCACCGCGATGACCATGAAGGCAAAGGCATGCAGGTGCAGGCTGAAGACCAGATAGTCGATATAGAAACGCTCCCTTCGGATGTTGACCAGCATGTGCAGCAGGGCGAAGGCCGGCAGAAGGAGGAAGGCCGCCTTGGGTAGGCTCTTGAAGATCCTGCTCCGGAACTCCCGGGGATTCTCCAGGGCTTTCCGGGCCCCGACCAGGAACGCTTCCGTGATGTGGTTTCCATCGGCCCTGGCTTCTTCGATGGCTTCGTCCAGGCTCTGCTCTGAGTTTTCATCGATGCTGACCACGGCCGGGGTCTCCGGGCCGGTGGGGTTCCTGTCCATGTTCCGGCCCGCGAACGTTCCCAGGAGGAGGAAGAGAATGAAGCTGGCAATGATGTAGAGCCGGAAGGGCGGCACATATCGGGCCCGCTTTCCCTCGATCCAGTCGCGGGCCAGCTGGCCGGGCCGCAGGAAGAGCAATTTCAGGGTCAGCCAGAGGCGGGAATCCCATTGTAGCGTATTTCCCAGCACATCCTCCAGCAGGTCCCAGGTGTGCCGCCGGACCACCTTGGCGGACTGTCCGCAATCATGACAATAGGGACCCCGTAACTGCGACCCGCAATTGCGGCATTGGCCGGTTGCCGTCGATTCCTCCATGCCCGGATCACATACAGGTTCCGCCAGCGGCACAATCCCGGAGTTTTCCCTGTGGGGCGGAATTCCTTTAGACTGGACAATAAGGGACGGCGGCCAAGCCTTCTTCCTCCATGAATCGCCTGCTGCCTGTCCTGCTTCTGCTTTGGCCGGTCCTCGTTTCATCCGGCCAGTACGTCGTCAATGATCCAATCCTGCGGGAGGCGAATCCCGCCAGCCTGACCCTCGACTACTCCATGCCGGGTGAATTTTCCGTGGACTGGCAGTTCAGCATGGACGGCGGAGAGCGGTGGCGGCCGATGGTGGACCGGGTCGGGCGTGAATCGACGGTCCCGGCCGGCAACGAATACTACGACGCCGCGACCCGGCTGACCTTCAAGGAAAACCTCCCGCGGGGCCTGTCCCTGCGGGTCAAGTTCACCTTCGCGGACGAAAGCACCTTCCTCACGGACACCTATACCATCCCTCATGTCTACGAGTTTCCGGCCGAGAAGCGGGAACTGGTCCTGAAGGACTACCCGGGGAGCAACAGTGTCACCATCGAGGCGGATTCCGGCCTGCTGGCGGAGGTCCGTTTTGTGCCCTCCGGAAGTCCGCAGTCCCTGTATTCACTGGTTACCTACGAGCGGGAGGGGACCGGGTGGAGCCCGGGCGTCCTGAATGAATTCCCGGGCACCAAGCTGTCGACCAATCCCCGGAGCCGCACCTTCCTCCTCCACAACCGGCAGTTGTTCGTCTGCGCCGGCATCTACAGCGGGACCGACGGCACGGTCCAGGTCTACGACTGGGGAGGAAGCGACACCGGCTGGATCCTGCGGCAGGAACTGACGGAGCCGGAGATGGACGGTCCGGCGCGGTATGCGGTCTCCGTTTCGGTCAGCGAGGAACGGCTGTTTGTCTCCTCTTCCGGGCCGGACGCCCTGACCGGGGTGGGATGGGTCTACCTTTATGAGCCCAATCCGGACGGGGACTGGGAACTGGTCACCCGGTTGAAGCCGGATTCCTCAATTACCTGGACCAACGCCTCCCGACTTCCATTCAGCTTCGGGGACACGATTGTCACGCAGGGCACCTACCGGGAAGGACAGGACAATATTTTCTATTTCCGCAAGCAGCAGGACGGGACCTGGCTCTTTGAGGAGTCCGAGGAACTGAATTCCGAGTTTGTCTTCAAGGTGGGGAACCTGCTCGTCCGGGCTTTCTACAATTTCTACGGGGCAGACGTGGAGGATGTATATTACAACAGCATCCAGCTGGTTGTTACCGATCCCGGACTGGGCCCGCTGGGGGAGCCGGTTTCGGTCAGTTACCTGGATTACGGGATGTTTTCCGCCGAGGCGCTGGAGGACTGGATTGTCTTCCACCTCGAGCCGTCTCCGGCCAATATGCTGCCCCCGGACATGGCGGTCGCCATTTCGCCCCTGTACGAAGGCAGCATATTTCCCGATCCGGCCGTGCTGTTGCCGGCAAACCGCGAATTATACACCACCATCGCGGGGCAGGTCAGCTCGGACGGGAGCCTTGTCTATGCCACGGCCAACCTCCTGGACGGGACCAAGGTCGTCAATTCCTTCGATCTCGACCAGGTGCCGCATCCGAGGTACATGCAGGTGCCCTTCGCCAAGTGGACCGTTGTCGGTGCCCTGAAACCCGGTTCCCTGCGCTTTCCGATCTACTATCGGGAGGACGCCGAAGGAGACATGCCGACCGAGATCTTCTACAAGACCGATGCGGATGAGTGGAAGCAGCTGGACGAGTCGGAAGTCACCCGCACTGTGGTGGATCCCGATCCGGACGGCGACGGCGTTCGCGTGGACGGTTTCGTGCAGCCGACCCACGGGCAGGTCTTCCTGACGCTGCATGGCGGGCAGATCATCGCCCTGTCGCGCCGGCTCATGGCCGATGGCGGGGCCGTGGTGATCCTGGAGGACGTGACCGAACGCAAGGCGGCGCAGGAACGCATCTCGCACCTTGCGCATTACGACGAGCTGACCGGCCTCGCCAACCGCAGCCATTTCCGCGAACGGATCGCGCAGCTCCTGACCCCGGAACGGCTCCGGACCGCACCGTTCGCCCTGCATCTCGTCGATCTCGACCGCTTCAAGTCCATCAACGACACGCTCGGCCATTCCATCGGCGACAAGCTGCTCGTGGAGGTGTCTGCACGGCTGCGCGGCGCGATCGGCACGGCAGACCTCATCGCGCGCTTCGGCGGCGACGAGTTCGTGGTCCTGCATTGCTCCGCCGACAGCCGCTACACCGCGCGCCAGCTCGCGCGACAGGTGATCGCGACGATGGAGGAGCCCTTCGAGATCGACGGCCACCGGATCGATATCGCCGCCTCCGTCGGCATCGCGCTGGCCCCGGCGGACGGCAGCAATTCCGACGAGTTGCTCAAGCGGGCCGACATGGCGCTCTATGCCGCCAAGCGCAATGGCGGCGGCAGCCATCGCTCCTTCTCCCCGGAGATGGAGGACAGGGCCCATGCGCGCCGCGCGCTCGAGGTCGACCTGCGCGAGGCGCTGGAAACCGACGGTTTCGAGCTTCACTTCCAGCCGCTGATCGAGCTTGCGACAGGCGAGATCACCACATGCGAGGCGCTGTTGCGCTGGCATCATCCAGAGCGCGGCCCCATTCCGCCCTCCGAGTTCATCCCGATTGCCGAGGACACGGGGCTCATCGCCGCGCTCGGCGACTGGGTGCTGCATCGTGCCTGCCAGGAAGCCTCGACATGGCCGAGCAATGTCAGGGTCGCGGTCAACATGTCGCCGGTGCAGTTCCGCGACCGTGCGCTCGGCCGGCGGATATTCTCCGCCCTCACCGAGGCGGGCCTGCCCGCCCACCGCCTCGATCTGGAGATCACCGAGCGGGTCCTCCTGGAGGAGACCGAGACGACGCTGCACGCTCTGGAGCAGCTCATCCTGACGGGCGCCAATATCTCCCTCGACGATTTCGGAACCGGGTTCTCCTCGCTCAACTATCTGCGCAAGTTCCCGTTCCAGAAGATCAAGATCGACCGCTCCTTCGTCCGCGACATCGGCCATGACCGCGAGGCGCAACTCATCGTGCACGCGATCGCGAGCCTCGGCGCGGACCTGGATATGGTCGTCGTGGCAGAAGGGGTGGAAACCGCCGAGCAGCTCGCCCAGGCCAAGGCGCAGGGTTGCCACGAGGCCCAGGGCTACCTGATCGGCGAGCCCATGCCGGCGGACGCCATTCACGACCGCCTCGCCCGATCCGCATCCCGCCGCCGCGTGACCGCCTGAGACGGGGCCGGGCCGGACATCCCCGTTGCGGGACATCCGGCCCCCGAGCCGCCACCGGCCTATTCGGCCGCCACCATGGGCCGGACGGGCTGTGCGGCACCGCCCAGCCTGTCCTGGGCGGAGACGAGCCGCTCCATGACGCGGAGCTCCTGCTCGCTGAGCTCCATGCAGGCATCCGCCCACAGCTCGACGATCCGGTCGAGCTCGTCCAGCGGCACCGGATTGACCTCCCGTCCCGCCTGATAGACGGCGCGGTGGCCCGCATGCCGGCGCTTCTGGCGCTCGATATATTTCCGGGTCTCCGCGATGCCCTCCCCCGGCTCCGCCAGAATGTGGACGATGCCGAGCTCCTTCATCTCCTCCGCACTGTATGTGCGCCCGGTCAGGATCATCTCCTCCGCGCGCGCGGCGCCGATCCGCCGGGCCAGGAGGCTGTAGGCCCCCATGCCGGGGAACAGGCCGAACAGGTTCTCCGGAAGGCCGAACTTCGCCCCGCGCTCCGCAACGATGACGTTGAAGGACAGGAGCGACTCGAACCCGCCGCCGAGCGCGTCTCCCTGGGCGAGCCCGATGGTGATGACCGGCAGGCCGAGCCCGTTCATGTTGTTGTGGAGAATACGCACGCAACGCTTGCCGTACTCGACCAGCGTGCCGTGATCGCGCTCGCGGATCTTCCTTGCGAACAGGTGGAGATCGCCGCCCAGATTGAAGACGCCGGGCGCGCGCGAACCGAGTACCAGATAGCGCAGATCGCGGGGCTGGCCGGCGAACATCGCCTGGATACCCGCCTGCCAGGCCTCGAAATCCTTGAGCAGATCGGGGTTGTAGCTCGGCCGGCCGCGCGGACGCATGAAGGTCCACAGGGTTCCCGTCTCCTCCATCCACGACACCTCGAGCTGTTCGAGGCCGAAGAGTGGCCGGTCGGCAACCAGCCCCGTATCGCGATCCGGTTGTCTGACGGGCTTCGGGGAGACCGCCGCGGGTACGAAGTCGACGGGTCTCGGCGTATATTCAAGCGAACTGGATAGTGACATCTCTGTGCATCCCTTTGAGATTTTGGTCGCGGCATTATTGTGGCAACACCGCACGAGCCGACGCAAATTTTGTAAAATGGGACACACAACACTTTCATTGCACCTACGAACCGGCCTTTATCTGGAATGATCAAAGACTAAGCAGGGTCTGCTCAGAAAAACGACAATCTGGACAGGCTCATCGAAACCGCCTTGCGGGCACGCCCCGAAGTCAGCCAGCCCCTGCCGCCCCCCGCCGGGACGGGGCAGCGCATCTCCCTCGGCACACCGCTTGCGAGCGCCTCCGGGCCGGTCCCACTTGACCGCGCTTCGCGGCCCGCCCCAATCTAGGGCGAGGGCGATATCACAAATAACGGCGGGCCCATCCGCCGGACAGGAGACGGCGGGGGAGGCCCATGAGAGCGAACCGGTGGCGCAGATTTTCCGACTGGGACGAACGCCCGCTGCGGCTCGACAGGTTCGCCGCCGAGGATGCCGAGAACGGCTTCGCCGCCTTCTCCAGCCCCGCCGACCCCGAGCCGAATGTGACGGTGGAGACCGGGCGCATCGCCGGGATGGACGGCGTGGCGGAGGCCGATTTCGACATGATCGACCGCTTCATCGCCCGCTACCATCTCGACCCTGAGATCGCCCCGGAGGCGATGGCGATGCCGTCGCCCGAGATCGCCCGCATGCTCGTCGACATGACCGTGCCGCGCGAGGCGCTCGTCCGGCTCGCCCACGGCATGACGCCCGCCAAGCTCGCCGAAGCGGTCGCCGAGCTCAACGCGCTGGAGATCGCCTTCGCCTATTCGAAGATGCGCGCCCGCAAGACGCCGGGCAACCAGGCCCATGTGACCAACGCCAAGGACGATCCCCTGCAGCTCGCCGCCGACGCGGCCATCGCCGTGGCGCTCGGCTTCGACGAGATCGAGACCACCATGCGCGTGTCGCGCAATGCCTGGTCGAACGCGGTGGCCTGCTGCGTCGGCGCGGCGGTCGGGCGGGCGGGAACGCTCTTCCAGTGCTCCAGCGAGGAGGCGGAGGAGCTCCAGATCGGCATGGCCGGCTTCTCCTCCTACGCGGAGACGGTGTCGGTCTACGGCACGGAGAAGAGCTTCGTCGACGGCGACGACACGCCCTGGTCGAAGGCGTTCCTGGCCGCCGCCTATGCCTCGCGCGGCATCAAGATGCGCTGCACCTCCGGCGCCGGCGCGGAGCTCCTGATGGGCTTCCACGAGCGCAAGTCCCTGCTCTATCTGGAGGCGCGCTGCCTGTGCCTGCAGCGCGCCATGGGCGTGCAGGGCACGCAGAACGGCGGCATCGACGGCGCGCCGCTGACGGCGACCGTGCCCGGCGGCATGCGCGAGCTGATGGCGGAGAACCTGATCGCCGTCTGGCTCGACCTGGAATGCGCGTCCGGCAACGATGCCCGGCCGACGGAATCTGAGATCCGCGTCGGCGCCAAGATCATGCCCTATCTAATCGCCGGATCCGACCTCATCTGCTCCGGCTTCGGCTCAATCCTCAAATACGACAACTCCTTCAACCCCTCGCTGCTCAATGGCGAGGAGATCGAGGACTATCTCGTCCTCCAGCGCGACTTCGAGGCCGATGGCGGGCTGACCCCCATCGCGGAGGAGGACGCGCTCGACCTGCGCGTCCGCGCCATCGACGCCATCTCCGCGGTGTTCGAGGAGCTCGGCCTTGCCGCGCCGACAGACGAGATGAAGGGCTCCGTCGCCGCCGCTTCGGGCTCGGCCGACACCGAGAGCTTCACGCCGCGCGAGGTGGTGGCGATCTCGGAGGCCATCAGGGCGCGGGGCATCACGGTCGTGGACGTCATCCGGGCGCTCGATGCGCGCGGCTTCCGGCAGGAGGCGGAGAACCTCCTGCAGCTCGTCAAGCTCAGGATCTCCGGCGACTACCTGCAGACATCGGCCATCGTGCGCGACGGCCGGGTGATCAGCGCCATCAACGATCCCAACGACTATCTGGGCCCCGGCACGGGCTACCGCGTCGACGAGGCGCGCCGGGCCGAGATCGCCGCCATCCGCGACGTGCTGACGCGCGAGACCGTCATCGACCAGGAAGAGGAGTATGCGCGCAAGGCCGCCGCGGGCCTGAGGCTGAAGACCATGGGGCCCGCCGGGCGCGGCGAGGACCCCCGCGAGGTGACGGTCGGCGTCTCCCCGGCCTTCGGGCGCAAGCTCTTCCGCACGCTCGGCGGGCTCGCCCTGTCCGACGTGCTCTCGGAGATCGTCGCCGGCATCGCCGAGGGCGGCGGCACCGCCCGGCTCGTGCGCATGGGCCATACCGCCGACACCTCCTTCCTCGGCCTGTCCGCCGCCCGGCTGTCCGGCTCCGGCGTCGGCATCGGCCTCCAGGCCAAGGGCACCGCGGTCATCCATCACGCAGACCGCCTGCCCCACAACAATCTGGAGCTCTTCTCCAACGCGCCCGTCACCCGGCTGGAGCACTACCGCCAGCTCGGCGTCAACGCCGCGCGCCATGCCGCCGGCGAGATCCCCGACCCCGTCGTCGTGCCCACCCGGGGCGAGGCGATGGGCGCGCGCTACCACGCCCGCGCGGCGCTCATCCACGCGGTGGAGACCTCGCTCGTCAGCGACGGCGCCGCGCCGGAGGACATCGCGCTCGACCCGGAAGGACCATCGCCATGACCGAACGGCTCACCGCCCAGGACTATCCGATCGCGGAGAAACGCCCCGAGCTTGCCCGGGGCCGGCAGGGCAAGGGGCTCGACGAGATCACGCTCGACGCGCTCGGCCGGGGTGCCGTGGCGCTGGAGGACCTGACGATCACCGCGGACGCCCTCCGGCGCCAGGCGGAGATCGCGCGGTCCGCGAACCGGCCGACCCTTGCGGAGAACTTCGAGCGCGCCGCCGAGCTCGTCGACGTGCCGCAGGATGTCGTCATGGCCGTCTACGAGCTCCTGCGCCCGGGCCGGGCGAAGAACGCCGGGGACCTCGTCGAGGCCGCGGCCATGCTCCGGGAGACCTACGGGGCAGACCGCATGGCGGCGTTCGTGGAGGAGGCCGCGGACGTCTACGAGCGCCGGGGGCTGTTCGCCTTCCGCTTCTGAGGCGACGCCGGGGACCGTTGGCATGGGAGTTGGCATGGGAGGGGAGATGAGCTGGAAGACCGCCTATCGGTCGATCTACTATCGGGGCGCGCCGGAGCCGGAGGACATGATCCTCGACCCGGCGACGACGGCCCTGCTCGTGATCGACATCCAGAACACCTACAGGACGCGGCCCGACCCGGCGGCGCTCACGCCCGAGGAGCGCGAGCGCCACGATGCCTGGACGCCGTTCCACGAGCGCCTCGAGACCGTGGTGATCCCCAATACGCGCGCCATGCTGGAGCATTGCCGCGCCGTCGGCATCGAATGCCTGTTCGCGCGCATCGCCTGCCAGACGCATGACGGGCGCGACCGCTCGCTGTCGCAGAAGAAGCCCGGATGGAACAACCTGCTCCTGCCGAAGGACGAGTGGGCATCGCAGATTGTCGACGAGCTCGCCCCTCAAGGCGACGAGATCGTCGTGACCAAGACGAGCGACAGCGCGCTCACCGGCACGAACCTGCGGCTCGTCCTGCATAATCTGGGCATCGCGACGGTGATGTGCTGCGGCCTGTTCACCGACCAGTGTGTCTCCTCGACCGTGCGCTCGCTCGCCGACGAGAGCTTCGACGTGGCGGTGCTGGAGGATTGCTGCGCGGCCGGCTCCGACGAGCTTCACCGCAAGGAGCTCGAGATCGTCAACATGATCTACTGCCATGTCATGTCGTCGGCGGAGGCCCGGGCCATGATCGCGCCGGCCTGACGGGCCCGGCCGACACAATCCTGTCAAGTTTGGCGAAGCTCAAGTCAAGACGCTTCTCCACCCGCCGGATAGGCTGTGACGTTAGGGCATGCCGTTGGGTGCGCAACGGCGTGAGTGACGGTCCCGCTACCTGGGCATGGAACCCCATGCCGGCTCATCCCCCTGACCTCAGCCGGTCACCACTTGTCGCGAGAAACAGGACGGACCGGCTGCCGGAGACAGGGGGCGCGAAGCCCCCGCGGGACCGACAAGGGAGAGGGAGACGGAGATGGCTAGACACGGCATAAGCCGCCGGAATTTCATGCAGCAATCCGGTCTGTGGGCCGGCGCCTTCGCGGCAGGCACCAGCGGGCTCTTGCGCCCCGCCTTCGCCCAGCGCGACGACCAGCTCAACGTCCTGTGCTGGGAAGGCTACAATACCGACGACGTCCTCGGACCGTTCCGCGATGCCCATTCCGGCGCGACGGTGCGCGCGGAGAGCGGCACGTCCGACCCCGACATGATCAACAAGCTCAGGGCCGGCGAGGTCAATGTCTGGGACCTCATCAACGTCAACCAGCCCTGGGCACAGAACCAGCTCTATCCCGAGCAGCTCATCAAGCCGCTCGACAAGGCCCGCTTCGAGCCCTATTTCGCGAAGATGCTGCCGGCCTTCCACGACTATCCGCTGGCCTACGACAAGTCCGGCGAGAACCTGATCGGCATGGTCCAGCGCTTCGGACCGTTCAGCTTCGTGGTCAACACCGACAAGATCAGCCGCGAGACGGCGGAGGACCAGGGCTACAAGCTGTTCCTCGACCCCGCCATGAAGGGCCGCTACGCGGTGCTGACCTACGACAACTGGAACATCATGCACATGTGCATGACGGCCGACATGAACCCGTTCGAGCCCGTCGACGAGGCCGGCCGCACCAAGTTCGAGGAGACGGCCAAGGCGATCTTCGGCGGCGCGAAGCTCTTGTCGGACGACCTCGTCGCGCTCAACACCGCGCTCATCAACGGCGAGATCGACGCCTATTTCACCGGCGGCACATACACCGCCTCGCCGGCGCGTTACGACGGGCAGACGCAGGTGCGCGCCGTCACGCCGAAATCCGGCCCGGTCGACGGCAAGGGCGGCGTCGTCTGGGTCGAGGTCACATCGCTGGTCAACAATCCCGACCCGTCGGCGCTCGCGCCGGAGTTCCTGGAATTCGTCCAGCAGCCGGAGATCTGCAAGGCCGTGGCCTTCGCGGAGGGCACCTACAACCCGATCAGCCAGATGGGCAATCCGGCCGTCATGGACCAGTTCGACAAGGACGAGCTCGACGCCATCCAGTGGGACACGCTGGAGGACGAGATGGCGGCGTCGGTGGAGTATGCGATCATTCCCTCCTACCAGGATCTGATGCCGATCTACAACGCGGCCAAGCGCAGCTAGGGCCCGACATGCGAGACCGGCCGGCTACCGCTTTCGAGCGGCGGCCGGCCTTCCGGATTGACTGGCGTTGTCCGCCCCTTTGCGCGTAGGAGGGAAAATGGCCCCGACGGTGGCTCTCCGTCTGACCAATGTCGTGAAACGGTTCGGCAATTTCACGGCACTGCACGGGATCGACCTGGATATCCAAGACGGCGAGTTCCTGACGATCGTCGGCCCCTCCGGCAGCGGCAAGACCACCATGGTCCGCCTGCTCGTCGGCATGGACGAACCGAGCGAGGGGACCATCCACCTCAATGGCGAGCTCATCAACGACGTGCCGGCCAACAAGCGCCCGACCTGCATGGTCTTCCAGTCGCTGGCGCTGTTCCCGCACCGCACGGTCGGCCAGAACATCGAGTTCCCCCTGAAGATCAGGGGCGTGTCCGCACAGGAGCGCCGCGAGCGCGCCCATGAGCTGCTCGCCCTCCTGCACCTGCCGGCCGACTATTACGGCAAGAACGTCATGCAGTGCTCCGGCGGCGAGCGCCAGCGCGTCGCGCTGGCCCGCGCGCTCGCCTTCGACCCGGAGATCCTGTTCTTCGACGAGCCGCTCTCCGCGCTCGACTACCGCCTGCGCAAGACGCTGGAGAAGGAGCTGAAGGACCTCCACCGGCGCACCGGCAAGACCTTCGTCTACATCACCCATTCGCTGGAGGAGGCGATGGTGATGAGCGACCGGATCGCGATCATGAAGGAGGGGCGCATCGCCCAGATCGGCACCGCCGACGAGATCTATTCCGCGCCGCGCACGCGCTTCGTCGCGGAGTTCATGGGCGAGGTCAACCTGTTCCCGGTCACAAGCGCGCCGGACGGCACGCTCGCCGCGCGCGACGGATCGCTCGCGATTGCCGGCACCGCCCCCGGGCTCGCGCCCGGATCGCAGGCGACCCTGATGATCCGGCCGGAATTCATCCGCTTCCTCGGCGAGGGCGACACCGCCGACTGCGTGGCGGAGGGGACGGTGCGCGACGAGTTCGCGCTCGGCTCGCGCCTGCAATACGAGGTCGACCTCGCCGACGGGCGGACGGTGACGGTAGAGAAGCTGCGCGAGGACCGCTTCCCCGGCGCCATAGGCGACAGCGTGCGGCTCGGCTGGGACCTCGGCCACGTGCACTTCATCCCCGAGGCTGAGGAGAGCTGACCGCCATGGAACGCATGGAGCAACGCCAGGGCTTCCTCAGCGCGCTTCCCGTGGGCCTGCTGCTCGCCGCGATCTTCGTCGCCCCGCTCCTCGTGGTCTTCCTGTTCTCCTTCATGCCGGCGCGCGTCTTCACGCTCGCCCATATGCCGAGCTTCGAGAACTACCGCTACTTCGTCGAGCAGGGCTACTACCTCTCCCTGTTCCGCTCGCTCGGCATGGCGGCGGCCGCGACCGTGCTCCTCTTCATCGTCTCCTATCCGCTGGCCTACGGCATGGCCAAGGTGTTCGGCAAATTCACGCTGGTCATCACCGTCGGCGTGGTGGTGAGCCTGTTCGTGTCGGAAAATATCCGCCTGTTCGGCTGGGTGCTGACGCTGATGAAGGGCGGCATGCTGCTCGGCACGCTGAAGGCGTGGACGGGGCTGGAGCTGGAAAGCTGGCTCTACGACGTTCCCATCATCATCTTCGGGCTCGTCTACGCCTATTTCCCGTTCATGCTGTTCCCGCTCGCCCAGGGCATCGCCATGGTGCCCGACGAGGTCCGGCTCGCCGCCAGCGACCTCGGCGCGTCGCGCACGCGGATCTTCCTGGAGATCGACCTGCCGCTCGCCATGCCGGGCATCGTGGTCGGCGGGCTGCTGTCCTTCGTGCTGGCCGCCGGCGCGATGGCGGAATCGAAGCTCCTGGGCGGCCAGCAGGTCATCGTCATGGCCGACGAGGTGGAGACGGCCTTCACCTACGGGCAGAACTGGCCGCTCGGCTCGGCCCTGTCGGTGATCCTGATCGCGATCATCGGCGGGCTCGCCTTCTTCGCGCTGCGCCGCATCGACCTCGACCGCATCATGGGGCGGAAGGCCTGAACGCCATGCACCATTCAAAGCTCACCCGCACAGCGCTGGTCGCCTACGGCATCCTCTGCCTGGCGGTGATCTACCTGCCGCTTCTCGCGGTCGCCTTCGCCTCCGTCGCCCGGGCCCGCTATCTGAGCTTTCCGATCAAGCGCTATACGTTCCAGTGGTACGAGCGCGCGCTGGACAGCGACACCGTCGCCGGCCTCGTCGTGACCTCCTTCAAGATCGCGGTCGTCGTCACGCTGGTCTCCGTCGCCGTCGGGCTGTTCGGCGCGCTCGCCTTCGCGCGCTACCGCTGGCGCTTCCGCGGGGCGTTCCAGAAGCTGATCCTCCTGCCGATCTTCTTTCCGCAGACGGTTCTGGGGCTGGCCATCCTCATGTGGTTCAACGCGCTGGGCATCGTGCCGACCTGGAAGACGGCCATCGTCGCCCATCTCGTCTGGATCGCCCCCATCGCCACGCTGATCATCTCCATCCGCGCCTACAATTTCGATCCGGCGCTGGAGGAGGCCGCCCGCGACATGGGCGCATCCGCCGGCCAGATCCTGCGCGAGATCACCATTCCGCTCCTGTGGCCCGGCATGGTGTCGGCGGGCCTGTTCGCCTTCCTTCTGTCATGGGGCAACTTCCCGCTGTCGCTGTTCACGACGGGCGCGGATTCCACACTGCCGGAATGGCTCTATGCCAAGATGGTCTCCGGCTACTCGCCGCTGGTGCCGGCGGTCGGCATGATCTCGGTGATCGGCTCTCTCGCGCTCATCGCGATCGGCATCGCGGTGGCAAATATCGTCTTCAGGCGGCGGGCGGCCGGCTGAGGCGCAAGAGCGACCTGCGTCCAGCCGGACGCAGAAAAATCGCTCTAACATTTTGAGAACGATCAACTTTTCTGCACTCAGGCGAGTCCGCCCGAGTGCAGGTTGATCTGGCACAATCGGCAAGACACTTCGGGAGGACAGGACATGCTGACGTCGATCGCAGGAAAATCGGTGATCGTGACCGGTGCCAGCAAGGGCATCGGCAAGGGGATCGCGCGGGTCTTCGCCAATCAGGGCGCGAAGGTCATGGTCGTGGCGCGCCACGAGGACCAGGCCAGCGCCACCGCCGGGGAGCTCGGCAACGGGGCGAGCGGTTTCGCCGCCGACGTGACGAAATGGGAGGACATGGAGGCGATGGCGGCGGCTGCCGCGGAGCGCCATGGCGGCCTCGACGTGCTGTGTGCCAATGCCGGCATCTTCCCGCAGGCCAAGATCGAGGAGATGTCGCCCGACGAGTGGAACGAGGTTCTCGACACCAATCTCAAGGGCGCCTTCCTGTCGGTCAAGGCTGCGATCCCCTATCTCAAGAAGACCGGCGAGGGCCGGATCGTCATCACCTCCTCGATCACGGGGCCGGTGACGGGCTTTCCCGGCTGGACCCATTACGGCGCGTCCAAGGCCGGCCAGCTCGGCTTCATCCGCACCGCCGCCATCGAGCTCGCGAAATACGGGATCACGGTGAACGCCGTCATGCCGGGCAACATCGTCACGGAAGGCCTCGAGGGGCTCGGCGACGACTATCTGAAGACCATGGCCGCCTCGATCCCGCTGAAGCGGCTCGGCACGGTGGAGGATATCGGCAACGCCGCGCTGTTCTTCGCCTCCAGGGAGGCGGCCTATGTGACCGGCCAGACGATCATCGTCGACGGCGGCCAGATCCTGCCGGAATCGCTCGAGGCGCTGGAGGAGATGTAGGCTCCGGCTTCCCGCCTTCGCGGGAGCGAGCGGCAAGAGAGCGGGCATCCCGGTACGACCCGGGAGCCTTGGCCAATCGGGCTGCACCGGCCCGCTCCCCCACCCGGCCACCCACGGGATCATAATTTCATGGGTGGCCGGGTGGGGGAGCGGGCCGGTGCCGTAACAATCAGATAGACTCACGCTCTACCCCGCGACCCGCCTGGTGCGGTACTCGCGCGGCGACACGCCCGTCCAGCGGCGGAAGGCGCGGGAGAAGGCCGACAGCTCCGAATAGCCCAGCAGAAGGGCGATCTCGGAGAAGGGAAGCTGGCGCTGCTTCACATAGGACAGCGCGAGGTCCCGGCGCACCGCCTCCACGAGGTCCTTGTAGGTGGTGCCGGCCTCCGACAGCTCGCGCTGGATCGCGGAGAGCGGCACGCGCAACTCCGCGGCGACCTGCTCCAGCGAGGGATAGCCCTCCGGCAGCCCGAGGCGGATGGCGGTGCGCATGCTGTCGAGCAAAAGGGCGTCGGCGGGCTCGATGTCGCTCAGGCCCTCCAGGCAGGTCTGCATCATGGCGAGCAGCTGCAGGTCGCGCGCGGGCATGGGCCGCGCCATGATCTCCGGCCGGAACAACAGGGCATTGGTCGGCTGGGAGAAATAGACCGGCGCGTCGAAGGCGCTCTCGTGCTCCTTCGCCTCCAGCGGCCGGGGATGCTCGAAATGCACCTCCTCCGGCGCCCAGTGCGAACCGCAGCATTCGCGGATCACGTTCAGGAACATGCCGAGCGACAGCTCAGCGTCCTGCCGGCGCTCGACAATGGCCGGCGCGGTGATCTGGTATTCGAGGCGCACCAGCCCGTCGGTATCCTGGACGAAGCGCATCGCCGAGCTTTCCTGGTGGTAGCGGAACAGGCCGACGAGGTTCTCCAGCGCGCTCCCGAGCGTCGGCGAGGACACCGCCGCATAGCCCCACAGGCCGAGATCGCGCGGCTTGAACTGGTTGCCGAACCACAGGCCGAAATTGTCGTTGCCCGTCTGCTGCGCGGCCTCCTCGAAGAGGCGGCAGAAATCGGCGAGCCTCAGCTTGTGCGTCGGCGAGCCGGTCACGTCGGGCACGATCCGGACATGGCCGAAGATGCGGTCGACATCGCCGCGATACTGCTCGATGAAGTTCACGATACCCGTCGCCGCGGCGGCGATGACACCGGGCGGCCCCGCACCTGGCGGTCCTCCGGGCGTCACACGCGACCCGTCGCGGCTGTGAAACGCCGTCATCATCAGCTCCCTCCCCGCTGATCATTTCATCCTAGCGCGCGACCGCCGTCAAAGCAAAACGCACCGGGGGCGGCCGTCCCGTGCCGAAAGGCGGGCCTGTCAAGAAAGCCCGAGGCAGTGTCAAGCGCCCCCGCCCCCGCCGCGCCTAGCCTTGCGGTCAGGATCAAGAAGACCCGCGGGGGTTTCCGGTACGCATCCCCCATGCGACCCGCCGCCCGCCTTCCAGACGAGCACATCGACATGGCGATGGCCGAGACGACAGACGACACGACCCCCGGGCTGAGCCCGCACCGCGCCGCCCAGATGGTGGAGAAGGCGCGCTGGGCGGCGGCGTCCTACGCCACCTATTCCCGCCGGGAGGTCATGAGGGTGGCCGAGGCGGTCGCCGGCGCGGCGGCCCGCGAGGCGCGCCGCTATGCCGACTGGGCGGTCGAGGAGACCGGCTTCGGCAATGCCGACCACAAGGAGCTCAAGAACCGCCTGTGCTCGACCGGGCTTCTGGAGCACTATCGCGATCACGACTATGTGGATTTCCGCGTCGAGCCGGACACCAAGACCGTCGCGATCCCGAAGCCGGCGGGCGTGATCTTCGCGCTCACCCCGTCCACCAATCCGGTCTGCTCGGTATTCTACAAGACGCTCATCGCCCTGATGACGCGCAACGCCATCGTCATCAGCCCGCACCCGGCGGCCAAGGCCTGCTGCGCGGACGCTGCCCGGCTGATCGCCAGGGCGGCGGAGGAGGCCGGCGCCCCCGACGGCATCGTCCAGGTGATCGACGAGCCGTCGCTGCCGATCATCGACGCCATCATGACGTCGGACCGGATCGACCTGATCCTCGCCACCGGCGGCACGCCCATGGTGCGCGCGGCCTATTCGTCGGGCAATCCGGCCATCGGAGTGGGCCCCGGCAACAATCCGGCCTATGTCGACGAGAGCGCCGACGTCGCGAAGGCGGCCGAGCGCATCGCCGGCTCCAAGGCCTTCGACAACTCCATCCTGTGCACCAACGAATCCGCCGTCATCGCCCATACCGCGATTGCCGGCCGGCTCGCCAGCGAGCTCGCCCGGCAGGGCTGCCACATGCTGTCGGAGGAGGAGCGCGACCGGCTGGAGGAGCATCTCTTCCCGAACGGCAAGTTCAACATCTCGCTGCTCGGCCGCCCGGCGACCGCCATCGCGGAGAGCGCCGGCATCCGCGTGCCGCGCAACACGCGCGTGCTGCTCGTGCCGCTGGAGCGCATCGGCGACGACTACCGGCTGAGCCGGGAGAAGCTCGCCCCCGTCCTCGGCTTCTACGAGGTCGCCTCCCGCGAGGCCGCGCTCACCGCCGCGAAGGCCATGGTCCGCCGCTCCGGCGCCGGCCATTCCGCCGCCATCCACACGCAGGACGAGACGGTCGTGCTGAGATTCGCCGCGGAGCTTCCCGTCCTGCGCGTCGCCGTCAATGTGGGCTGCTCGACGGGCGCGGCCGGCTTCGACACCTGGCTCGCCCCGACCATGACCATCGGAACCGGCTATTTCGGCCGCTCCTCGGTCAGCGAGAATGTCGGCCCGCAACATCTCGTGCAGTGGACGCGCATCGCCTACAACAAGGCCGACGACGTCGCCTTCGGCTCCTATGGGGGCCTGAGCCTGCCCGAGCCGGCGACCCGGCCGCGCCTGCCGGAAGGCCGGATCGACTATTCCTTCGACTGGGTGGGCGGGCGCGCATCCGCCATCGCCGGCGAGGCGCCGCGCCCCGCGCCGCCATCCGCCGCAGGCACCGACATGGATGCGCTCAAGGCGGAGATCCGCCAGCTCATCGCAGAGGAACTGCGCGCGATCCGGCGCGGCGAGGCGTGAGGACAAGACGGCAGATGGCGACGCTTCGCTCCTATATCTTCATCGACCAGCTCCAGCCGAAGACCATGTGCTATTTCGGCACCTTCGTGCGCGGCTTCCTGCCCCGTACCAACATGGCCGCGCTCATCATCGAGGTCGCGCCGGGGCTGGAGATCGAGAACATCACCGACATCGCGGTGAAGGCCGTGGACGTGAAGCCCGGCCTCCTCGTGGTGGAGCGCCAGTACGGCTATCTGGAGATCCACTCCAAGTCGACCGCCTCGGTGAAGGCGGCGGGCGAGGAGGTCCTCGGCTATCTCGGCGCGTCGCAAGCCGACGCCATGAAGCCGGAAATCCTCTCCTCCAGGATCGTGAAGCGCGTCGACAACTATCACGCCTTCCTCGTCAACCGGAACAAGTCGGGCTCGATGATCCTCGCCGGCGAGTCGCTCTTCGTGCTGGAGATGCAGCCGGCGGCCTACGCGATCCTCGCGGCCAACGAGGCGGAGAAGGCGGCGGAGGTGAAGGTCGTGGACTACCGGATGATGGGGGCGACCGGCCGGGTCTACCTCTCCGGCGAGGAGAGCGACATCCGGGCGGCGGCGCGCGCGGCCGAGCAGGCCCTTCAGGCGAGGCAGTAGCCGATGGCCGGCAAGATCGATACGGACACGCTGAGAACGCTGGTGCGCGAGGCGCTCCGGGAGGCGCTCGCGGCCCCCTCCGGCGTGGAGACCGCACCGGGCGGCCGGGGCTTTCCGGGCGAGATGCGTGCCGCCCTCAATGCGGGCCGGCCCGCCCGGATGCGCATCGCGATCGGTTCTGCGGAGGACCTGAACGCCTTCGCGCGCGATATCGCGCGGGCGAGCGAGCACGAGGATCTCAAGGCCGCGATCGTGGGCGGCGCGGTGCGCTTCGAGCTGTCGGGCGCCGCGTCCCCGGCGCCGGCGCCACGGCCGTCAGAGACCCCGGCGGACAACCCGCCGCAGCGCGCGGGCGCCTTCGCCCTGGACACCGGCATCCTGTCGGAAACCCGCGTCGCGGAGATCGGCAGGACCCATTCGCGGATCGTCGTCGGCCATGAGGTCGTGATGACCCCGCTCGCGCGCGACAAGGCCCGCGAGCTCAAAATCGAACTGGTGAGGCAGAAGCCATGAAGACCGGTATCGTGATCGGAAAGGTGTGGGCGACGAAGCGCCTCGACGAGCTTCCCGGCGGGGCACTTCTGGAGATCGCCCTGGAGGAGGGCCGGGGCGGCGGGGACGCGGGCGAGCGGCTGATCGCGCTCGACCCCCTCGGCGCCGGCGACGGCGAGCGGGTGCTCGTCACGCAGGGGTCGGTGGCCCGCAGCTGGTTCAAGGATCCCAAGGCCGTGGTCGATGCGCTCGTGATCGGCATTCTCGACGAGCCGCGCAAGGCGTCGGGCTAGAGCAGGCCCGCGTCCGGCCGGACGCGGACACGTTGCTCTAGCGCTTTGAGAACGATCGACTTTTCTGCACCCAGGCAAACCCGCCCGAGTGCAGGTCGATCCAGGGTTGAACGGAATTCGCGCGACAAGGAGGAAAGAGATGTCCAACGCGATCGGATTTGTCGAAACGAAGGGTTATGTGGCGGCATTCGCCGCGGCCGACGCCATGGTGAAGGCGGCCAACGTCACCATTGTCGGGCGCGAACAGGTGGGCGCGGGGCTGGTCTCGGTGCTCGTCCAGGGCGATGTCGGCGCGGTGAAGGCGGCGACGGAGGCCGGAGCGGAGGCCGCCGGCCATGTCGGCCAGGTCGTGTCCGTCCACGTCATTCCGCGCCCCCATGCCGACGTCGTGAAGCAGTTCGGCCTCGGCAAGTAAAGGCCGGGCCGCCGGGCCAACAGCCCGTTCAGGACACCCCGAATGGCTCCTTGACCATCGTCATTGCCGGCCCCCAACCCGGCAATGGCGAAGTATGGACGGACGCCACGGGACGAGCAGGAGTGGCGGTTTGAGCGAGCTTCGCGTCTATCTGAAGATCGAGTCCCTGCGCCGGCAGTTCGCGGCCTATATGGGGTCGCCGACGCGGGCCCGGGGCTATGTGCCGCTTGAGGGCATGCATTCCCTGATCGTGGAGATCGCCCCGGCGCTCGCCATCCACCGGGTCATCGACTACGCGCTCAAGCATGTGCCGGAGGCCGAGCCCGGAATGCTCTATGTGGAGCGGCAGTTCGGCATATTGGAGCTCCATTCCATGGACATGGCCGAGCTCGACGCGGCGGGCGGCGCGATCCTTCAGGGGATCGGCGCGAAGGCCACCGACCAGCTCAGGCCGCATGTCATGTATACCGACATCGTGGAGGATGTGACCGACCAGCATGCGGTGATCCTGAACCGCAACCGCGACGCCTCCATGATGCTGCCCGGCCAGTGCCTGCTTCTGGTGGAGATGATGCCGGCGCTGTTCGCCGCCGTGGCGGCCAACGAGGCGGAGAACGCCGCCCCCGGCATCACGCTCGTCGACTGCCAGATGATCGGCGCGTCGGGCCGCGTCTTCATTTCAGGCTCGCGCGCCGACTGCGAAACCGCCCGCGACCGCATCCGCGAGGTCCTGGAAGCCATCGAGGGGCGGGAGAAATAGCGTCCATGGCCCCCGACCAGGGGCCAGGCCGGCATCGGGAAGGCGGTGCCGTTCCCCGGGGCTCGGTCCCGGGACCCGTTGACGTTTTCATACGCGCGAGCCGCCTGCCTCCTTTCATCAGGCCGACCTCACATCGTCATCCCCCCTCACATCGTCATCCCCGCTCTCGCCGTCATCCCCGCGGAAGCGGGGATCCATGTCTCTGCCGTTGCTTGTGGATTCCCGCGTTCGCGGGAATGACGGACAGTGAGCGCCCCGGGGGCAAGCCGGACCGGCCGCCCCCTCGTCACCCGAAGCGGGAGAGATAGCCCTCGCACAGGCCGACCGTGCCGGCGGTGTAGCGGTGATCCCGAACCGCAACCGCGAGGTCCTGGCGGCCATCGAGGGGCGGGAGCGGTAAGGCGGTCGACAGCGGTCTCGGTAAAGGCCCGCTCGTCCCCGCGAAGGCGGGGACCCAGGCTGGTTTCCCGCCTTCGCGGGAATGAGCGGACGGAAAGCCCGGTCGACCGGATCGCAATCCGCGCCGCCCCCTCCTCACCTGAAGCGCGAGAGATAGTCCTCGCACAACCCGATTTCACATCGTCATCCCCGCGGAAGCGGGGATCCATGTCTCTGCCGTTGCTCATGGATTCCCGCTTCCGCGGGAATGACGGACAGTGAGCGCCACGGGGCAAGCCGGGCCGGCCGCCCCCTCGTCACCCGAAGCGGGAGAGGTAGTCCTCGCACAGGCCGACCGTGCCGGCGGTGTAGTCGACGCCCATGGACTGGGCGAGATCGGTCTCCGAATGGGAGCCGATCCAGGCGACGAGCAGCATCCGGCGCAGCATGACGAAGGTCGGGATCTCCGCGGCGTCCTCCTCCGGCAGGTCGCATTCGCGCCGATAGCCCCTCACCCAGGCCTCCATGAGCTCGGGCACATGGGGCTCGTGCTCGAAGAAGGACACCGCCGTCGCGGCGTCGTAGAGATACCAGGAGAAGCCGGAATCGTCGAAGTCGATGACCTTGACCTCATCGCCATCGATCAGGAGGTTGGCGAGCCGCATGTCGCAATGGATGAGGCCGAAGCGGTCCGGCCCCTTGCCGAAGCGCTCCAGCCGCCGGCCAATCGTCTCCACGGTGCGCGCGAACAGGGCCTCCTTGTCCGCGTCGAGCCCCATGCCGTCGCGCCAGCGCCCCCAATGAGGGCTCGCGCCGAGGCTCGTCTCGAAATCCCAGGTCAGCCGCTCGAAGCCCTCCGGGCGGCGCCATGCGCGCGAATGCCGATGCATGCGCGCGGTGACACTCCCCAGGATCTCGAACTTGTCGGTGAGATGGTCGCTCTCCGACGGCTCGATCCCCTCCTCCCACTCGAACAGCACGACATTGCGCGCCTGCGGCAGGGCCGGGTGGCCGACCTCCTGGATCGCCGCCCCGTCGCGGCCGGGAACGGGCACGGGCGTCGCGACCACGCGGTCGGCCCTGAGCGCCTCGAGCCAGGCGAGCTCGGAGCGGATGGCGTTCGGCGAGTGATAGCCCTCGCGGTGCACGCGCAGCGCCCAGCGGCGCCCCGAGGCGGCATGCTCCACCTTGTAGGTGGCGTTCTCCGACAGGTTGACGAGCGAGACCTCCGCCCCCTCCGGCAGGTCGTAACGCGCAAGCGCCGTCTCGGCCAGCTCATGCAACGATCTGAGCAGCGCCTCGTGCGACAGGACAGCCGTGTCCGTCATTCCTCCCCTCCCTGGCTTCTTCTTGGGTATTCGCTCAGGCGACCTCGGCCGTGGACGCGCCGGCCGCCACGCCGCTGCGGATCGTTGTCCGCGCGCGGGTGCCGTGGATTTCCGCACGCGCCTGGCCGATGGCCGTGTCGGTCCGGTTCAGGATCTCGTCGCACAGCTCGCGGTCGCACAGGAGCCCCGGCTTGAACTGCAGGGCGCGCGGGTCGAGCGCGGAATAGATCGCCCAGATGCCGTTCCGGTAGAGCGTGCGCATCACATAGACGGCGCCTTCCGGGTGGTCGAACTCCAGCCCCATGATCAGCCCGCGCTGGCGGATGCCGACGAAGAAATCCGGATGGTTGGCCTGGATCTGGTTCAACCCCTGGCGCAGATAGTGCGAGATGTAATGGCACTGGGAGCGCGTCTCGGGGCGCGCGCAGATCTCCATCACCTTGTGGGCGGCGATGCAGCCGAGTTCGGCGCCGCCGAAGCTCGACATGTGCCCCCAGCCATCCTCATGCAGCCAGGCGGCGGAGCGCTCGTTGGCGATCACCGCGGAGATCGGATAGATGCCGCCGGACAGCCCCTTGCCGGTCACGACCATGTCCGGCACGACGCCATAGGTGTCGATGCACCACATCTCGCCGGAGCGCATGAGGCCGGTCTGCACCTCGTCGGCGATATAGAGCGTGCCGGTCTTCTCGCACCACTCCCTGATCGCCTTGAGATAGCCCTCGCGCGGCATGGGGAAGCCATAGGTGGCGGGGATCGACTCGATGATCACGCAGGCCGCGTCCCCCTTCATGATCTCGCGCTCCATCGCGTCGAAATCGTTGAAGGGCACCTTGGTGACCTCGTCCTCGCTCGCCTCCGACAGGAACAGCTTGGAGAAGCGGTCGTCGCCGACCTTGACGGCGAGCCCCGTATGGCCGTGATAGCAGCGCTCCAGGCAGATGATGCGCCGGCGCTTGGTGGCGTGGCGCGCGCTCTTGAGCGCGATGTCGATGGCCTCGCCGCCGCCGGAGCCATACATGGTGTATTGCAGCCCCTCCGGCGTGTGCCGGGCAAGCATCTCCGCGAGCTTGGTGCGCATCAGGGCGGGGAAGTGATGGTTGCCGATGTCGAAATGGTCCATCCCCTCCTTGACGGCGGCGATCACCTCCGGGTTGCGGTGGCCGAGGCTGTAGACCCCGCCATTCAGGTGGAGGTTGATCAGGCGCTTGCCGTCCATGTCGTGGAGGTAATAGCCCTCGCGCTTGTCGATCACGAGATCGACGCCGACGCGCTGCCATTCGAGCGTCTTGCCCGGATTCCAGTACTGAACCGTCTTGGCGATGAAGTCGTCTTTCGCCTTGCTCATGACATTGGCCGCCTTTCCTGCTTGCCATGGCAGGATAGGGAGTACGCCGGCCCTTTGACTTGACATGATGGTGAGCCGAATTGACAGCTTGCCGGTTGCGGCGGGCTGCAGGGGCCACGAGCGGCGCTCTCGACCGGCGCGGCGGTCACCGCACGCGCCGGCCCGCCATTCCCACCCTCGTCATTCCCGCGAAAGCGGGAATCCATGAGACGGTGCCGCAGGGTGGATTCCCGCTTTCGCGGGAATGACGAAGGTAGAGAGATCCGGGAGGTGGGAGACCTCACCCGGTGCAGCTCGATTGGCCCCTACCCCAGAAGCTCGCGCGCCCGCGCGGCGATGCCGGCGGCATCGAGCCGGTAATGGGCATAGAGCGCGGCGGGCGGCCCGACCGGGGCGAACTCGTCGGGCACGCCGTGCCGGGCGAAGGGTACGCGGTCGCAATCGACGAGGATTTCCGCCACCGCGCTGCCGAGCCCGCCGGTGACATTGTGCTCCTCAACGGTGAGGATCGCGCCCGTCTCCGCTGCCGCGGCGGCGACCGCCTCGCCATCGAGCGGGCTGATCGTGTGCATGTCGACCACGCGGGCGGAAATCCCGTCGGCGGCCAGACGGTCCGCCGCCTGGAGCGCCGGATGCACCTCCGCGCCGGTGGCGATGATCGTGAGATCGGAGCCCTCGCGCAGCCTGATCGCCTTGCCGAAGGCGAAGCCGTCGGGCGCGCGCTCATAGACATCCGGGTCGCGGCCGCGACCGAGGCGCATATAGATGGCGCCCGGATGGTCGAGCGAGGCCGCGACGATCGTGCGCAGGAGCGTCGCGTCGGTCGCGGAGACGACCGTCAGCCCCGCGATGGTCCGCATCATGGAGAGATCCTCCAGCGCGTGATGGCTGGTGCCGTAGAACCCCATGGAGATGCCGGAATGATGCGCGACGAGCCGCACCGGCAGGTTCGGATAGGCGCAGTCGGTGCGGATCTGCTCGGCGGCGAGGATGCCGAGGAAGGAGGCAAACGTCGCCGCGAAGGGGATCTGGCCGCTCGCCGCCATGCCGGCCGCCGCCGTCACCATGTTCTTCTCCGCGATGCCGAAATCGAAGAAGCGGCCGGGATGGCGGTCCCTGAACTCCACGGTGCGGTTGGCCGAGGCGAGATCGGCGGTCAGGACGACGATGCGCTCGTCACGGTCGGCAAGGGCCGCCAGATCCTCGCCCAGCGTGAAGGCGGGCATGCTCTTGGCCGGCGTGCCCTTGACGGTCCGCGCGCGCTTGCCGCCGGTGAACAGCTCGCTCTGGTCCTGCGCGGAGGCGTTGTCCTTGGAGGGATCGGTCATCGCGAATGCTCCCATCGGGCGGGCTTCAGCCCGGCGTCGAGTTCGGCCATGACGGCGTCGTAATCGTCGTCGGAGAGATTGCCGACATGCCAGTTGAGGGCGCCTTCCATCATCGCCACGCCGCGCCCCTTCACCGTATCGGCGACGATCGCCTGCGGGCGGCCCTCGCCGGCCTCGGGCAGGCCGTCGAGAACGGAGAGGATCTGGCCGAAATCGTGGCCGTCTATGCGGTGGACCTCCCAGCCGAAGCCGGCGAACCGGTCCTCAAGCGGCTCCACCGACATCACCTCTTCCGTGTGGCCGTCGATGCACAGGCCGTTGCGGTCGACGATGGCCACCAGCGCGCCGAGCCGGAAATGGGCCGCCGACATGGCCGCTTCCCAGATCTGGCCCTCCGCCAGCTCCCCGTCGCCCAGCATGACATGGACGCGGTAGCCGCGCCCCTGCACCCGGCCGGCGAGCGCCATGCCGACGCCGACGGACAGGCCGTGGCCGAGCGAGCCGGAGGAGAAGTCGATGCCCGGCACCTTCTTCATGTCGGGATGGTCGCCGAAGGGGCTGCCGAGCCGGGTGTAATTATCGAGCAGCGCCGGATCGAAATAGCCGAGATCGGCAAGCACCGGATAGAGCCCGATGGCGGCGTGCCCCTTGGACAGCACGAAGCGGTCGCGGTCGGGCCATCCGGGCTCGGCCGGATTGATCCGCATATGGGCGTAATAGAGCGCGGCGAAGAGCTCGGCGGCCGAGAAGGTGCTCGAATAGTGGCCCGCGCCGGCAATGCGCGACAGGCGCACCGTCTCCTTGCGCACGAAGCGCGCCCGGTCGGCGAGATAGTCGTGGGAGACATTGCGCCCCCGCGCCCGCTTGCCGGTTTCCGGGGCCGTCGGCCGGTCGGTCATGTCGGTGTCCTCCTCAGTGTCGGGGCGGGGCGTCACGGAAAGGCCCGCGCGACCGCCTCCAGCGCCTTCCCGGTCGCTGTCAGCGCGATCTCGATATCGTCCTCGGTATGGGCGGCCGACAGGAACATGTTGTGCCAGGGATGCAGATAGACACCGTGCCTCAGCGCGGTGACGGCGAACAGGTCGCCGCGCTCGAGCTGCGGGTCGTCGTCGAACAGCATCAGGGGAAGCTGCGCGGGCCCGGTCTGGCGCAGCCCCACGCCCAGCGCGTCGGCCTGCGCCTGGATCCCCTCGCGCAACAGCGTGCCCATGCGCGCCATATGGGCCACCGCATCGCCCTCGGCGAGCTTCGCGAGCGTCGCGGCGGCCGCCGCCATGGGAACCGGGCCGCACCAGAAGGAGCCGGTGACGAAGATCTGCCGGGCGGCGTCGCGCATCCGGTCGTTGCCGGTCACCGCCGCGATGGGGTAGCCGTTGCCGAGCGCCTTGCTCCAGGCGGCGAGATCCGGGCGCACGCCGAGCGGCTCCCAGCTCCCGCCGGGATGGAGGCGGAAGCCCGCGCGCACATCGTCGAGGATGAGGGCGGCGTCGTGGCTGTCGGCAAGCGCGCGCGCCGCCCCGGCAAACTCTTGCGTCGGCATCTCCTGGTCCACCCGGCCATCGTGCCGGAAGGCGGAGACGAGGATGCCGGCGAGATCCTCGCCCGCCGCCTCCGCCGCGGCCTTGAGCGAGGCGACGTCGTTATAGGTGTAATAGATCAGATGGGCGCGGTCCTCCGCCGTCGTCCCGGCGGGCCACGGCGTGCACCACGGCGCGGAGCCGTGATAGGCGCCCCGTGCGACGAGGACCTTGCGGCGCCCGCTTCTGGCCCGCGCGATGGTCACGCAGGCCGTGGTGGCGTCCGTCCCGTTCTTGGCGAACAGCGCCCAGTCCGCCGCCGGCACCGTGTCGACCATCAGCTCGGCGAGCTCCACGAGGATCTCGCCCGGCCCGTTGGCGATCCCCATGCGGGCGCGCTGGGCGTCGGCCGCCGCCTCGACGTCCGGGTCGCCATAGCCGAGGATCATCGGCCCGTAGGAGCACATGAAGTCGACATATTCGTTGCCGTCGACATCGCGCAGCCGCGTGCCCTTCGCCCCGGCGAAGAACTGGGGATAGCCGTGCGGCAGCCGCCGGGCGTCCATATGGCCCCACATGCCGCCCGGAATGACCTTCCGGGCGCGGTCGCGAAGCGCGGTGTCGCGCGGCAGCGGGCGGGTGTCGTTGCGCAGTGTGTCCGGCGGATTGTGCATGGGCTCTCGTCTTGCAGGTGGACCGGCCTCCGTCAGGCAGCGCCATCATGCAGCAGCCGGGACTTGACAGGTTTTGCAAATTGCGAAGTCTTTTTGTTCTGGCACGAGATCGAGAGAGGCCGCCGGATCGCCCCATGACGTATGCCGTGGACAAGACGGAGCTCATTCCGCCGGAGGAGCGCGTCACGCCGAGGCTCAGGCGCATCGGCGTGTGCATCTCGCCCAACATGTCGCTGTCCTCGGTGCTTCTGGCCTGCGAGCCGCTGCGCTCGGTGAACCGCTTCTACCAGCAACCCGCCTACGAGATCGTCTTTGTGGGGCTCACCCGCGAGCCCGTGGCCAGCGGCATCGGCATCCGGGTCGAACCCGCCCGCACCTTCGACGAGGACGACGAATTCGACATGGTCGTCATCGCCTCCGCCTACGACCAGGCCGCCGCCTACAAGAAGCCGCTGCACCGCTTCCTGCGCCGCCATGCGCGCCGCGGCGTCGATCTGTGCGGGGTCGATTTCGGCGCCGTCTTCATGGCCGAGGCGGGACTGCTCGACGGCCACCGCGCGACCACGCACTGGGAGGTCATGCCCGCGGTGACGGACCGGTTTCCGCGCGTGTCCTTCTGCGACGACGTCTATGTGATCGACCGCAAGAGGCTGACCTGCGGCGGGCATCTGGCCTGCAACGACCTGTTCCTCGCCGTGGTGGAGCGCCAGCAGGGCGCGAAGATCGCGCGCTTCGTCGCCGCCGACATCATCTACGGCACCGCGCGCCCCGGCGACACGCGCCAAAGCAATCCGCTGAGCTGGGACCCGACCATCCGCAACCCGCATCTGCGCCACGCCATCGACCTGATGGAGGAGAATATCGAGACGCCGCTGACGATCCCGGAGATCGCCCGCGAGATCGGCGTCTCCGCGCGCCAGCTCCAGCAGCTCAGCCGGCAGCATTTCGGCGAGACGCTCTCCAACCGCTATCTCGACATCCGGCTGAACGCGGCGCGCCACATGCTCATGTATTCCGACATGGCGATCACCGAGATCGTGGCCGCCACCGGCTTCGCCTCCGCGTCCACCTTCAGCCGGGCGTTCCGCAAGCGGTTCAAGACGACGGCGCGCGCCTATCGCCGGGCCTTCATCTCACGGATGGCACGGCCCTATTTCATCGAAGGGCGCTGAGGCGGCGCGGCCCCGGCTTCTCATTTCGTCAAAACAACAGCGTCCTGTGCACAATTCCTCCCGGGTCCTCTATGCATACTTTCAGCCGGCCGCTTGTCGGGGGAAGGCGGCAAAGAACGACACCAAAGACAGGGACGAGGGACTTTAGGGAGACATCAATGGCACCGGAAATCCGCAGAAAACCAAGGCCGGGCTCTGCTCTCGGCCTTCTGGCCGCGGCGGCCGTGACAACGCTTGCGCTTGCCGTGCCCTCCCAGGCGCAGGCACAGGGCGACACCATCGTCATCGCCCGCGACACCGACTTCAACACGCTCGATCCGAGCCGGTCCTGGTGCGATAGCTGCCAGATCTATCTGACCGCCGTCTACGACCAGCTCGTGCGCATCGGCAAGGACAACGAGACGCTCGAGCCCCGGCTCGCCAGCGAGTGGAGCGTCTCCGACGACGGCAAGACCTACAGCTTCACGCTCGACCCGAAGGCGACCTTCTCCGACGGCTCGCCGGTCGAGGCCGGGGACGTCGCCTTCAGCCTGATGCGGCTGAAGACCCTCAAGGCCGGCGCCTCCTTCCTCGCCGACGGCATCGAGTCCATCGACACGCCCGATGCCAAGACCGTCGTGGTCCATCTCGCAGCCCCCGATCCGGAGTTCCTCGGCAAGGTGAGCTCGCCCTATGGCGCGATCGTGAACGCCGATCTCGTCAAGGAGCATGGCGGCACGGCCGGTCCGGACGCCGACAAGACCGACCAGGGCGAGGCCTGGCTCCTGGAGAACTCCGCCGGCAGCGGGGCCTACGTGCTCGAGAGCTACCGCCCGGACGACGAGCTGCGGCTGGCCGCCAATCCCAATTACTGGCGCGAGGCGCCGGCAGCCGGCGCCATCGTGATGCGCGAGGTGCAGGACGCCGTCTCCCAGATGCAGATGCTGCAGTCCGGCGGCGCCGACATCGCCATGCAGATCGACCCGGACACCGCCGAAACCGTCGGCTCGCCGGATGTCGTGACGGAGCTCGTACCCTCCTTCAACTTCGTCTATATCGCGCTGTCGCCGGGCGCGAAGGACCTCGAGGTGCCGCTCGGCCCCAAGGTGCGCGAGGCCATCGGCCTTGCCATCGACTATGACGGGCTCCTGGAGGTGACCACCGGCGGCGCCGCCGACCTGATCGCCTCGCCGGTCCCGACGGGCTTTCCCGGCACCAAGGACCTGCCCATGCCCGCCCAGGACGTGGACAAGGCCAGGGCGCTGCTTGCCGAGGCCGGCCTCGGCGACGGCTTCACGCTGGTCGCGGCCTATCCGGAGACCAACATCTACGGCGTCGACCTGACCATCATGATGCAGAAGGTCCAGCAGGACCTCGCCAAGGTGAATATCGACGTCAAGCTCGAGCCGGTGACCTTCGCGGTCTGGCGCGAGCGCGTGGGCGGCGACCACATTCCGCTGACCGCGGTCTATTACGCGCCCGACTATTACGGCAGCGGCCAGTATGCGAACTATTTCGGCATGGTGCCGGAAAGCCCCTGGTACGGCCGCGCCGGCGGCGAGACCGCCGAGGGGCTGGCCAATGGCCGCATGGCGGAGCTTCTGGAGGAGGTGCGCACCGCCGCGCCGGAGGACGCCGCGGAGCTCTATCACGAGATGGCGCTGGAGATGATCGCCGACCGCGTCATCATTCCGCTCGTCAATCCCAAGCTGGTGCTCGCCTACCGGAAGGGCATCGAGGGCGTGCGCTATGCGGTATGCTGCAACCTGCCGCTCGAAGAGCTCTCGAAGCAGTGACCCCGTGGCCCGGCACGTCCCCATGACCGGGGGACGTGCCGGCCACCCTCGACGCCGGACAGCATGACCCAGTACCTTCTTCGCCGCCTCCTTGCCATGCCGCTCCTGCTCCTGGGCGTGGCGACCATGGCCTTCCTCCTGAGCAATTTCGTCAAGGGGGATCCGCTCGCCTCGATCCTCAACGAGCGCCAGATGGACAATCCGCAGGTCGTGGCGGCGGCGAAGGCCCGCTGGGGCCTGGACAAGCCCATACCGGAGCGCTACGCGATCTATCTGGCGAACCTCGCCCAGGGCGATCTCGGCGTGTCCTTCCGCACCAAGCGGCCGGTCATGCGCGACCTGCTCGACCGTCTGCCGGCCACGCTCGAACTGGTCTTCGCGGCCATGGTCTTCGGCAGCGTCGCCGGCACCGCCATCGGCGTCGTCGCGGCCCATTGGCGCAACGGGCCGATCGATCACGGCGCGCGGCTCGTCGCCCTTATCGGCTCGTCCGTGCCGGTCTTCTGGTCGAGCCTGATCGCGCTCTACATCTTCTCCGTCAAGCTCGCCTGGGTGCCGGGTCCGGGCCGGCTGGACGCCGCGCTCGCCGCGCCGCCGCCGGTGACCGGCTTCTACACGGTCGACGCCCTGATCGCGGGCGACTGGGGGACGTTCCTCAACGCGCTGTCCTATCTCGTCCTGCCCGCCATCATGCTCGGCTGGGCGGTGATGGGCATCATCTCGCGCATGATCCGCGCGAGCATGCTCGACGTCATGCAGCAGGACTTCATCATGACCGCCAGGGCCAAGGGCGCGGGCACCTGGCGCATCCTGCTGCGCCATGCCCTGCGCAACGCCATGGTGCCGGCGCTGACCATCATCGGCTTCTCCTTCGCCTATCTGGTCACCGGGGCAATCCTGACGGAGACCGTCTTCAGCTGGCCGGGCATCGGCTCCTATGCGGTGAACGCCGCGCGCTCGCTCGACCATCCCGCCATCATCGGCGTGACGCTCCTCGGCGCGCTCGCCTTCCTCATCGCCAATCTCGCGACCGACATCGCCTATGTCTTCGCCAATCCCCGCATCAGGCTGAGCTGACATGGCCGCGACCTCCGCATTCCGCCTGCGCTTGCGCACCCCGGCCTTTCTGGGCACGGCGCTGCCGATGGCGCTGGGACTCGCCTTCATCGCCTTCTGGGTCGCCGCCGCGCTCACCGTGCAGTTCTGGCCGCTCGACCCGCCGCTCGACATGGTCGCAGGCCGCCTCAAGCCGCCGAGCGCGGAGCACTGGCTCGGCACCGACGCGCTCGGCCGGGACGTCCTGTCGCGCACGCTCCACGGGGCGAGCTTCTCCATTCCCATCGCCATCGTGGTGGTGCTCGCCGCCGCGCTCATCGGCGGCCTTCTGGGGGCGGTCTCCGGCTTCTTCGGCGGGTTCGCCGGGGCCGCGGTCATGCGGCTCGTCGACATCACGCTGGCCTTCCCGCCGATCCTGCTCGCCATGGCGGTCGCCGCCTCGCTCGGCCCGGGGCTGGAGAATGCCGCCATCGCCATGATCGTGGTGTGGTGGCCGCTCTATGCCCGGCTGATGCGCGCCCAGGTTCTGGAGGTGCGCGAGCGCGAGCATGTGGAGGCCGCCATGGCCGCCGGCGCCGGGCCGCTGCGCGTGCTGTTCCTGCATGTGCTGCCGCTGTGCTGGACGCCCGTGCTCGTCAACGCGACCATGGATTTCGGGCAGGTGGTCCTGCTCGCCGCCAGCCTGAGCTTCATCGGGCTCGGCGCGACCCCGCCGACGCCGGAATGGGGCGCGATGATCGCCGACGGCGCGAAATACTTCTATCACTGGTGGATCGCCTTCGGCCCGGGGCTGGCGATTCTTCTGGTGGTGCTCGGCTTCAACTTCGTGGGCGACGGTCTGCGCGACCTGCTCGACCCCCGCACCGATTGAGCGACCGTGACCGAAGACCCGCTTCTGAAGATCCGTGACCTCTCCGTCGCCTTCCGCACCTCGCTCGGCGCGGCGGAGGCGGTGAGCGGCGTCGATCTCGACCTGGCCGACGGCGAGGTTCTGGGCCTCGTCGGCGAGAGCGGCTCGGGCAAGAGCGTCGCCATGAAGGCGATCATGGGGCTCCTGCCGCCGCGCGCGGAGACGACGGGCGCGGTCCATTTCCGCGGCCGCGACCTTCTGCAGGCCAGCGAGCGCGAGATGCGCCGGCTGCGCGGCGGGCGCATCGCCATGGTGTTCCAGGATCCGATGATGACGCTCAATCCCGTTCTGCGGATCGGCACACAGATGACCGAGGCGTTGCATGCCCATGAACGCATGAGCAGCGCGGCTGCGCGTGAGCGGGCCCGTGATGCGCTGGGGCTTGTGGGCATACCCAGTCCGGAGGAACGTCTGGACGCCTACCCCCATCAGTTTTCCGGCGGAATGCGTCAGCGCGTGGCGATTGCAATTGCACTGCTGCATCGGCCCGATCTCATCATTGCGGATGAGCCGACCACCGCGCTCGACGTTACCATCCAGGCGCAGATCATTTCCGAGTTCCAGAAACTGACTGAAGATCAGGGGACGGCGGTCATCTGGATCACCCACGATCTCGCGATCGTTTCCGGCCTCGCCGATCGCATCGCCGTCATGTATGGCGGGCGCATCGTGGAGACGGGCAATATCGAGGATGTGCTGGTCGCGCCCAAACATCCGTATACGCACGGTTTGATCCGCTCTGTGCCGTCACAAAACAGCCGCGGCCACAGATTGGCGCAAATTCCTGGGGTGACACCAAGCCTCGCGCGAATGCCTGAGGGATGTGCGTTCCGTACCCGTTGCGAGCGCGCCACAGAGGCCTGCACCGCGCGACCAGGACGTTTTGGCGATGTGCTGACCTACCACCGCTGCTTTCACCCCCACGAGGAGGCTTTGGTATGACAATGGCAGAGACAGCCGCCGGCACTTCCACGCCACTGCTTGAACTTCGCCAGGTGTCCTGCCGATTCGGTGCTCGTCCCGACCTTGCTGCCCGAATTGCAATTGCTCTCGGTGCGGCCAAACCTTTCCCGATTATTCATGCGCTGGATGAAGTGGATTTGACCATTCGCAAGGGGGAAGTGCTGGGCCTTGTCGGAGAGTCCGGTTGTGGGAAGTCGACGCTCGGCAGAATTGCCGCAGGAATATTGCCGCCCTCTGTGGGACAGGTTTTCTGGAAGGGTGAGGACCGAGCCACGTTGCGTGGAAGCCGGCAGCGGGATGCCGATCTCGAAGCGCAGATGATCTTCCAGAATCCGATGGCAGCGCTCAATCCAAGGATGACGGTCGAAAAACTGGTGGCCGAGGCTCCGAGCATCCACGGCCTTATCAAAGGCAGCACCAGCAGCTATGTGGATGATTACCTGACCAAGGCCGGGTTCGATCCGGCGATGAAAAAACGCCTGCCGCACCAGTTTTCCGGGGGGCAGAGGGCGCGGGTCAATATCGCGCGCGCGCTCGCCGTGCAGCCGGATTTTCTTGTCTGTGATGAAAGCGTCGCAGCGCTGGATGTGTCTATTCAGGCCCAGATTCTCAATCTATTCATGGATCTGCGAGAGCAGTTGGATCTGACTTATCTGTTCGTCAGCCATGATCTGGGGGTCGTGGAGCACATCTCCGACCGGGTTGCGATCATGTATCTCGGGCGGGTCATTGAAGAAGCACCCGTGGCCGAGATATTTTCCCGGCCAAACCATCCCTATACCCAGCAATTGCTGGCTGAGGTTCCACGCATCAGACCAGGAAAACGGCGCTTCGCTGCGATGAAGGGGGAACTGCCGAGCCCTCTCAATCCTCCGAAGGGGTGCCACTTTCATCCGCGTTGCCCTCACGCCCACGACCGTTGCCGGATTGAAGTTCCGCAAAAGCGCGAGATTGCACCGGGGCATGTCTCGGCATGTCATCTGAACGACAAGCAGGCGGTATGAGCGGGATAGGACGCATTCCCGGCTTTATCCTCGCCTTGCTGCTTGGCGCCACGGGCGGGGCGCTCTTCACCTGGATCGGGATGCCGCTTTCCTGGATGCTTGGCTCGATGACCGCCTGCGGTCTTGCATCGATCATGAGTCTACCTGTTCGGGGTTCCACCCTGGCTCGTCCGCCCATGTCGGCCGTGATCGGCACCATGCTCGGTTCCCAGTTCGGGCCGCACACCCTGGAGAGCGCAGCTATGTGGTGGCCGGCACTCCTCGCACTGGCCGGGTATCTCGCGGTGGCAGCTGTTCTGTGCAATGTCTATCTACGCCACGTCATTCATCTCGATCGGCGCACGGCATTCTTCTCGGCGATGCCGGGCGGGCTCGTCGATATGGTGCTGCTTGGCGCGGAAAAGGGCGGCGATGAGCGGACCATCGCATTGATGCACTCTTCACGCATCTTTCTTGTCGTTCTAAGTCTGCCACCCCTGATGACCCTGATCACGGGGGCCGATCCAGGTGCACGCGTAGCGGCCTGGCGGCCGATGTCAGACATGGGATCGGCTGATGTGGTCTGGTTCATTGCAACACTCGGCGCCGGGATCGGGCTCGGCAAATTGCTGCGATTGCCGGCGCCATATCTGATAGGTCCAATGCTAGTGAGCGCGGGGCTGCATTGGACGGGTGCCTCGGGCTTCGTGGTGCCAAGCACGGTTATGGCCGTAGCGCAGGTGGTTCTTGGAACCGTCGTCGGTTGCCGCTTCGCCGGCACCGCGCCAAAGCGTATTCTGCACATTCTGATGACCTCTGCCGGTGCGACAGCAATCTTGCTGCTGGTTGCCGTCATCTTCGCTTTCGCTCTGCAGCGTGTCATCGATGTTCCGGTCGAAGGAATCCTACTGGCCTTCGCCCCCGGCGGACTTGCTGAGATGAGCCTGGTTGCGCTCGCTCTGAATCTGGAGGTGGCTTTCGTCGTGGTCAGCCATATAAGCCGAATAGGTATGGTCATTCTGGCGGCAGGCCTGCTCTCGTCCAGGGATTGAGCCTAGCTTGGTCGCGCAACGAGTCTCCAGTGCGACGAATCTGAGCCTAAAGATTGTCGGCCAACAATATTTCGATGCGAATTTTCTCCTGCGCGGCGAAGGGCTGGCGGCGGTCTCTGCGGGCACGCAGGATGCGCAAAGCACTGCGTACGGCGTGACCGGGGTTTTGCGCGATGATTGCGTCCAGCCGCTCGTCACGCAGCGCTTCTTCATTGAAGGGCGTGCGTTCGTGCGCCACCACGATCAGGTCGGTTAGGTCCGCGCAATGCGACAGCGCTTCCAGCGGAACCCGGCCTTCAGGGCTCATGATGTATGCGGCGACAATGTCCCGGTGGTTGGCGAAGGTCTGCTTGATGATGCGCTCCGCACGCGCAGGATCGCCGTGGGTTTCGAGTGTTGGCAGGCAGGAAAGTGTAGGGAAATTCTGGTGGATCACGCGGTCGAAGCCCAGTCGTCGCTTGAGGCTGTCCTGCGCATGAATGGTCTCGGTGATGATGGCAATGGCGCCACTGCGCCCGGCGTTGAAACGGCCGATCAGGCGGCCCGCCGTGGCGCCGGCGGCGATGTTGTCTATGCCGACAAAATCGTGATGTTCCAGATTTGCCTGACCTGAAAGGAAATGCACTACGCTGATGTCGCGCTCATTAAGCCGTAGCACGGCGTCGCGGGTCTGCGGCGATTCCGGAGCCACCAAGGCGACGCCGTTCACCTCATCGGCCTGAAGCGAGGATAGAAGATTGGCGACGGCGTGAGGATCCTCGACATCGAGGCGCACCACCTCCACCTCTACCAGTTCGGATTTTAGGGGCGCGCGTGCCGAATCGATTTCGGCCAGCAACTCGGCCAGATACTGGTCACCGCGCTCGGGCAATACGAACAGAAATCGATAGACCCTGTTGCGCGCCAGGTTAACCGCCGCGAGATTTCGCTCGAAACCGATGCGTTTGATTGCATCCTGAACTTTTCGAACCGCGCGCGCGCTGACATTCGGACGCTCATTCAACACGCGGTCCACCGTGGCCAGGCTGACACCGGCGGCTTTGGCCAAGTCTTTGGTGGTGGGTCGCATCGGGCTCCGCGATCAGTGCATGAACAAGGTTCTTATCGGCCAGACAAGGGGGTTTTGGCAAGGCAAATGAGGTGCGTACCTCAAAAATTGCTTGATTTGAGGGGCGTACCTCATTTATGCCTAGAGACGAGAGGCAGCGTGGGTAAGGCGCTGTCGGTCGCGTTGGGAGGAGAGGTTCCGGTTGCCCGGTTCACCCACGCAGATGAGGAGCGCCCGAGGGCGCATGCCACCTGTTTGCAGCAGGAGGCCTGGGAGGAGTGTATCTGCATGAAACATTCGATCTTGAATTCCGTGGCGATGGCAGGCCTGGCGGTCGGCGCCGGTCTTGCTTCTTCCGCTTCCGCGAAGGCGGACGAGCTGACCCTGTGCTGGGCTGCATGGGACCCGGCCAACGCGCTGGTGGAGCTTTCCAAGGATTTTGAAAAGCAGTCCGGTCATACGATGAAATTCGAGTTTGTTCCTTGGCCGAATTTCGCCGACCGCATGCTCAATGAGCTGAATTCGGGCGGACAGCTTTGCGATCTGATGATCGGTGACAGCCAGTGGATCGGGGGTTCCGCAGAAAGCGGTCATTACGTCAAGCTGAACGACTTTTTCGAGCAGGAAGGCATCACGATGGATGACTTCATTCCTGCGACGGTGACCGGCTATGCCGAATGGCCCAAGGGTAGTCCCAATTACTGGGCGCTCCCGGCCTTCGGTGACGTGGTCGGCTGGACCTACCGCAAGGACTGGTTCGAGAAGCCTGAGATTCAGGAAGCCTTCAAGGAAGAATATGGGCGCGATCTCAAGGCCCCTGAAACCCTTGAGGAACTGAAGGACATTGCAGCTTTCTTTCAGGGGCGCGAGATTGACGGGCGCAAGGTCTATGGCGCGGCGATCTATACGGAGCGCGGTTCCGAAGGCATCACCATGGGTGTGACCAACGCGCTCTACAATTACGGTTTTCAGTACGACAATCCGGACAAGCCCTACGAGCTGGATGGCTTCGTCAATTCAGAAGGTGCGGTGAAGGGGCTCGAATTTTACAAGGAGCTCTATGATTGCTGCACGCCTCCGGGCTCTTCCGACTGGTATATGTCGGAGAACATCGATGCTTATAAATCCGGACAGGTCGCGCTCCAGATGAACTTCGCCTTCATCTGGCCGGGCGTTGAGGCCGACCCGAATGTGGGTGGCGGCAAATCAGGCTATTTTGCAAACCCGAAGGGCCCGGGCGGTCACTTCGCCCAGCTAGGCGGGCAGGGCATCTCCGTTGTCGCCTATTCTGACAAGCAGGATGCAGCGCTTGAGTATATCAAGTGGTTTGCCCAGCCAGAGGTACAACAGAAATGGTGGGAGTCGGGCGGTTATTCAGCGCTGAAAGCCGTGGTTGAAGATCCGGGTTTCGCCTCAAGCCAGCCCTACGCCCAGACATTTCTGGATTCCATGGCCATCGTGAAGGATTTCTGGGCCGAGCCCGCTTACGCTTCGCTTCTTCTGGCGATGCAGGACCGCGTGCATGACTATGTCATTGCCGGAAACGGCACTGCGCAGGAGGCTCTGGACGCTCTTGTCGAGGACTGGACGGAAGTCTTCGAGGACGAAGGCAAATACTAACCGCGTCCCGGCTTTGACGGGCGATGCCGAATGCTGTCGGCATCGCCGCTCTTACTCACCAGCGTGCAGGTCCGAAAATGTCCATCAAACCGATCGAAAGAGCCGCTTCGGTCACGCCGCAGAGCGTTGCACGAAAAGTCCGTGGATTGTCGGACCGCGCCATCGCCTGGCTTTTCGTGGCTCCGACCATTCTGCTGCTGCTTGCTATCAACATCTTCCCGCTGATCTGGACGGTGCGGCTGAGTTTCACCAATTTCCGGGTCAATCGTCCCAACCGCGAGGCCGATTTCGTCGGCTTGCGCAACTATGAGCGCATTCTCACCGATGGCGATATCTGGGTGACCATGCAGGCCACCGCGCACTTCCTTTTCTGGACCATCGTCCTTCAGGTCCTGATCGGTTTCACGCTCGCCTATCTGATCAACAAGAAGTTTCGCGGCAGCGATCTGTGGACCACGGTCATCGTGCTGCCGATGATGCTGTCGCCGGCGGTGGTGGGGAACTTCTGGACTTTTCTCTATCAGCCGCAAATCGGCCTGTTCAATTATGTGGTCGGCTTTCTGAGCGGCACGGATCCATCGGGCTTTTCGATGATTGGCGAGGTCGCGCTTGCGCCGTGGGCCATCGTGATCGTCGACACCTGGATGTGGACGCCTTTTGTCATGCTGATCTGTCTCGCCGGACTGCGCTCTATTCCCGAAAGCATCTATGAAGCCGCTGAATGCGATCGTGCCAGCAAGTGGCGGCAGTTCTGGACGATCACGATACCGATGGTTCTGCCGTTTCTCATGCTGGCAGTCCTGTTTCGCGGCATTGAGAACTTCAAGATGTTCGATCTGGTGGTCCAGCTCACCGGCGGCGGCCCGGGGTCCACGACCGAACTGACCTCCATAAATCTGAAGCGCGAAGCGTTCGAGAAATGGCGCACCGGCTATGCGTCGGCCTACGCCGTCATTCTCTTCGTGACAGTCTTCGGACTGGCGTCGATCTATGTGAAGGCTCTGAACAAGGTGAAAGAGAGATGAGTTTCTCCGTAACGGAACCTTCCGCTCGTCAGAAGCTGTTCGCTGGCGCGCTGGTGCTGGTCTATGCAGTGGTCACCATCATGCCGCTCGCATGGATCATCGCCACCGGCTTCAAAACACCGTCCGATGCCATCGCCTACCCGCCAAAAGTGGTGTTCGAGCCCTCGCTCGAAGGCTATGTGAACCTGTTCACGACGCGGACGCGGGCGAGTGCGGAAACGCTTGAAAACCTCGGCGAACCACAGACATGGTATGACAGCATTGTTCGCGAAAACGACATGGTGATCGTCGGTCCGTCCCGCTATGGCGAGCGCTTTCTGAACTCCGTCATCATAGGCTTTGGGTCGACCTTCCTGTCCGTTTTTCTCGGAACGATCGCTGCCTATGCCTTTTCGCGGTTCAAGGTGCCGCTGAAGGACGACCTGATGTTCTTCATCCTGTCCACACGCATGATGCCGCCCATTGCCGTCGCCATTCCCATCTTCCTTATGTATCGGGAGCTGGGGCTGAATGACACGCATCTGGGCATGATCCTGCTTTATACGGCGGTCAATCTCTCGCTTTCGGTTTGGCTCCTCAAAGGGTTCATCGACGAAATTCCGGTCGAGTATGAGGAGGCAGCGCTGATCGATGGCTACACCCGCTTTCAGGCTTTTTATAAGGTCGTGCTGCCGCAGGCCGCGACAGGCATCGCCTCCACCGCGATCTTCTGTCTGATCTTCGCCTGGAATGAATATGCCTTTGCCGTGCTTCTGACCTCGGGCACCGCGCAAACGGCGCCGCCCTTCATTCCCACCATCATCGGTGTGGGCGGACAGGATTGGCCGGCCGTTGCCGCCGGCGCCACGCTGTTCCTCGTGCCGGTCATGGTTTTCACCATCCTGCTGCGCAAACACCTTCTTCGCGGTATTACATTCGGAGCGGTGCGCAAATGATCCTGTCGCAGACCAAGCCCACAGACGGCGAAAGGGAGCGGACGTTGCCCGCGCCACGCCGCATCTTCGTGCGCGGCCCGTGGGAGATGGGCGCCAGCATTTTGATTGGCCTGGGTGTCCTGATGCTGATGCAGCCCTTCTTCCTCTGGGCCTATACCTACAGCTTCATCGTGCTTCTCGTCGGTACGGTCGGCTTCATCATCGTTTCGCATTTTCCGGAGTAGATGATGGCCAGGATCGAGATCAGAAATCTCCGCAAGGAGTTCGGGGACTTCACCGCCGTTCAGTCCTCGAGCTTCGTCATCGAAGACGGCGAGTTCTTCATGCTGCTTGGCCCTTCAGGCTGTGGCAAGACGACCACGCTGCGCATGATGGCGGGGCTGGAACTGCCGACCTCCGGCGAAATTTTCATCGAGGAAGAAGAGGTGAGCCAGAAACGGGCCAGCGAGCGGGACATCGCCTTCGTCTTTCAGATGTTCGCCCTCTACCCGCATATGAATGTGCGCAAGAACATTTCCTATCCGCTGGTCAGTCAGGGCATGAAGCGCGTGCAGGTGAAGGAGAAGGTTGCGGAAGTGTCGCGCATTCTCGGCATTGAGGACATACTGGATCGGCCGGTCAGCGGTCTGGCGGGCGGCGACCGGCAGCGTGTGGCGCTGGGACGGGCCATCGTGCGCCAACCCAAGGCATTCTTCATGGACGAACCGCTGGGTGCACTCGACGCGGAGTTCCGCGAGCACATGGCCCATGAGTTGCGTAATCTTCATGACCGCATGGGAGCGACCACCGTCTATGTCACCCACGACCAGCTTGAAGCCATGCAGATGGGCGACAAGATCGTGGTGATGAATCACGGTGTCGTGGAACAATTCGGCGTACCGCAGGACATCTATGATTGGCCGGCAACCATGTTCGTGGCGGACTTCATCGGCTCACCTTCCATGAATTTTTTGCGGTTTGAGGATGCGGTAGAGCAGGGTGCCACGGGCGTCGACCTTGGTGGCGCCTCGGTAGAGGTGCCGCGTCTTCTGGAAGACGCGCAGGGGCAACTGGCGCTTGGTGTGCGTCCCGAACATATTCATTTTGACGACAGCGCGTCCTATCGCGGGCAGGTAACGGCGACGGAGTATCTCGGCACAACCCAGATCGTTTCAGTGGATACGCCCCATGGTGCGCTCAAGGCGCGGCTTTCCTCAGAGCAGCCGGCGAGGGTCGGCGATGCTGTTGGCCTGTGCTTCGACAAGCGCACCCTGACCGTGTTCGATACAGGCACGGGTCGCGCACTCATTTCCGAAGCAAACAGAGAGGTGCTTGGCCATGGGTGAGGTGATCCTGTCCAATGTCTCGAAAAACTTCGGCGACGATGTCGCTCTCGATAGCGTTTCCTTGACGGTGCCTGATGGCGCGTTTGTTGTGCTGCTCGGTCCCACGGGTGCCGGCAAGACGACGACCTTGCGGGTTGTGGCCGGGCTGGAGCGCCCCGACAGTGGCGACGTGCAGATCGGGGGCCTATCCGTTCTCGACAGGACCCCGGCGCAGCGCAATGTGGCCATGGTGTTCCAGCAGTACTCGCTCTACCCGCATCTCACGGTCCGCCAGAACTTGGAGTTCCCACTGAAATCGCCCCTGTTGCTTACGCCAAAGGACGAGATCGAGCGCAAGGTTCGGGACGTGGCCGAAGTGCTGCACATCGATCACAAGCTCGACAACAAGGCGACGGCGCTTTCGGGCGGAGAGATGCAGCGTGTTTCCATCGGTCGTGCTCTGGTGCGCAATCCGTCGATCTATCTGATGGATGAGCCACTGAGCTCGCTCGATGCCAAGCTGCGGGCCGAATTGCGCATCGAGTTGAAGCGTATTCAGGCGCAGTCGGGCGCCACCCTCCCCTATGT